>Ga0163153_10000089_pt1 | contig 147641 bp, 129 predicted proteins | sample OliLakLV19MP6IB1_FD_148629 | JGI IMG/M metagenome (GOLD analysis project Ga0163153, IMG submission 148629) | Freshwater microbial mat bacterial communities from Lake Vanda, McMurdo Dry Valleys, Antarctica - Oligotrophic Lake LV.19.MP6.IB-1 | ecosystem: Environmental > Aquatic > Freshwater >... | reverse complement strand
TGTTCGACTACATCGAGCGGTTCTACAACCCGCGACGACGCCACTCAACGCTTGGCTATTTCAGCCCGGTTGCGTTCGAAGAACAGGCGGCGTTAGCTTAGGTGCGTGTCCACGAGACCGGCAGCAGGCCACTGGTCGAAAAATTTATCAAAGTGGCGCCTGAAATTTTCAAGGCTAAGTTCGATCTAGCCAGTTATATTTCTTTCACTCCGTTCATCGGTTATATCATCAGAAAGGTCGGAATGAACTTACGACCGGTGAGCGCACCGCCCTACTTACATGAACGGCTGGCTGCCGCGATCCGCGAGGTGATCGGTGACGAAAACGCTTCGTTGAAAATGTCTGAGATGGATCAGGCGCTAGCAATCGTGACAGTAAGTTATACTCACGCACGCCCAACCGTATTTAGGACTAGAGGCTTAGACCCATTGAACCCAGCCGAAGTTACCCTATGCGACGCCCTTGTCGCGAGCGCTTCAGCTCCCACGTTTTTTCCGCCTAAAGCTATTGAATACAAAGGCAGCGTTGAACACTTTATAGATGGTGGTGTAGTTGCAAATACGCCTGATATTGTCGGCGTTACGGAGGCTGTTGGAAGACTTTTTTGTGATCCCATAAATGTCTACATGCTGTCGATCGGAACAGCGGGTAGCGACAATTCAGGCGGCCCGATAGAGCCCAAGAATACAAGCGCTTGGAGATGGCTAACTAAGCATAAATTGATTCCTAAAATTATTGCTTCGCAAGAAGTTCTTGCTCAAGAACTTTCGCGCACTTTGCTAGCACATCGATATCAGAGGATTGATCACAATCCGCCCGAAGTATTCAGCAAGCACATTCGCGATATGGATGTTTGCGACAACAGGGCTGTGGAAACGCTACAGCTTCTGGCCGACAGGGCCTGGGAAGATGCGGCTCCAAGACTGCGCGACGCCGGCATCATTCGTTAGTCCTGCCCTTCGAGCGTCGCGAGACGTTCGGCCTGATCGACCTGGATCAGCGCGTCGATCAGTTCCTGCAGGCCGTCGCCGGAGAGCACTTCCGGCAGCTTGTGCAGCGTCACATTGATCCTGTGATCGGTGACGCGGCCCTGGGGAAAATTGTATGTGCGGATGCGCTCCGAGCGGTCGCCCGAGCCGATCTGCGATTTGCGCGCCTCGGAGCGGACCGCATCCTTGGCGGCGCGCTCGCGTTCGTAGAGGCGGATCTTCAACACCTCCATCGCCTTGGCCCGGTTGTAGTGCTGCGACTTTTCCGAAGAGGTGACGATGATGCCGGTGGGCAGATGGAGGATGCGAACGGCCGAGTCGGTCTTGTTGACGTGCTGGCCGCCCGATCCCGACGCGCGCATGGTGTCGAGGCGGATGTCCTCGGGCTTGACCTCGATGTTGACCTCCTCGGGAGCAGGCAGCACCGCGACGGTCGCCGCCGAGGTGTGGATGCGGCCGCTGGCCTCGGTGGTGGGCACGCGCTGGACGCGGTGGACGCCGCTTTCGAACTTCATCCAGCCGAAGACGCCCTTGCCGGTGACGCTGGCGATGATCTCCTTGTAGCCGCCGGCGTCGCCCTCCGAGGCCGACACGAGTTCGACCTGCCAGCCGCGCCGGCCGGCATAGCGCTCATACATGCGGTAGAGGTCGCCGGCGAACAGCGCCGCCTCGTCACCGCCGGTTCCGGCGCGAACTTCCAGCACGGCGTTGGCGTCGTCGTCGGCGTCCTTCGGGATCAGCATGAGCTGGAGTTCGCGCTCAAGGCCGGGAAGCTGTTCCCGCAGCAGGCCGACCTCGTCATAGGCCATCTCGACAAGGCCCCGGTCGGCGGAGGGGTCCGAGATCATCGCCTCGGCCTCTTCGTGCTGGGCCCGCATCGAGCGCAGTTCGCGCGCCTTGTCGGCCACGGGTTTCAGCTCGGAATGCTCGCGCGCCAGTTTGACGATCTCCTTCGAATCGTTGGCGACGCCCATGCGGGCCTCGACCTGCTCGAAGCGGTCGACGATCTGGCGAAGGCGGGATTCGGAGAGCGTGGCCATAGGAGGGCATATGCGGCAGCGGCGGGTTGAGGTCCAGCAGGCTGTTGAAGAATGACTTGTCCTCCCAGAAGGGAGTGACGCCCTCCCAACTCTTTTCGGAACCCTGCACGGCCAGGCTCATTTCATGTGCACGGCCACAGGAGAGACCCATGCATCACATGCAAAAGATGATCGCGACCCACCCGGATGTGCAAGGGAGCACAAATGATGTTCTGATCCGCTGCATCGAGGAATGCTATTCGTGCGCCCAAATATGCACGTCATGCGCTGATGCTTGTGTGGCGGAGGAAATGGTTGCCGAGCTGCGGCAGTGCATCCGGCTCAACCTTGACTGCGCCGACATTTGCCTGACGGCGGGCACCCTCGGTGCTCGCCGCGCTGGCAGTAACGAGCCGGTAATTGTGGCGGCGCTGCAGGCCTGCGCCATTGCGTGCGCACGCTGTGCGGAGGAATGCGAGAAGCACGCGGGCATGCATGAGCACTGCCGCATCTGCGCGGAACATTGCCGTCGCTGCGAACAGGCCTGCAACGATGCCGTCAAGTCGATCCATTAGTCTGGTTGGGGAGGGGTTGCGTCGGCAATCCACTCACGGCGCTCACAACCGTCTAATCGGCGCGGGCGCCGACCGTGCATTCCTGATTACCTCCAGTGTTCTAGACTGCGGCGGCGGTGACGATCAGGGCCCAGACATTGCGCGCCGTCATCACCATCAGCATCAGGGTTGCCGCAGCAAAAATGTAGAAGCGAACCGGCACGTAATTGCTTGTCGCCTGCACCAGCGAATGAACCACCCGGAGCGCCACATAGGCCCAGGCCAGCGCGACATTGAGTTCGTCCTTGACGCCGACGAGGTGGCTGTAGATCGCCAGCGCGTAGAACACGGTCGGCTGCTCGTGCAGGTGGTTGTAGTTGTCGGCGACCCAGTTGACCCTCGCCGGCAGGAGGGCGAGCGCATCCTTGCCTTTCACGCTGGCGGGATCGATGCCGGCCTTGCGTATCGCGGGAATGCGCGTCGCGTACATCCAGATCCATAGGACGAAGGTCCAGACGATCAGGGCCAGCACGGGCGTCATCATGGATTGCGGCATCGGTTCCTCCCAGGGCAGCTCACTTCGGCCAAACGGATCCGATTTGACCCAGGGCTATCGCATATGGCGGTGGAGTCGTTCTCAAGCTTGACTCGAGAATCTTTCGTTTCCTCGTCGCGAGGAATCCAATTGTGGCAAGCAGGGAAAGATTCCCGGGTCGCGCTTCGCTTGCCCGGGAATGACTCACCTGAATGCTTCGCTTGCCCGAGAATGACGTCACTGAATGCTCTGCGCCCGGATGCCATAGCCCTGCCGTGTAACCGAAGGATGCTCTGGCCTCGGCGCCATGGAGTTTCAGGCCATTTTGCGGTAGAGTAATCTCACGTCCGTCTGGACGCAGACAAGTTGCTCTACACTTTTGAGATAGAGCATCTTTCGTCGGTCAGACTGATTCAGTTTTACCGAAGGAGCCGCAAGGAGACGCATTGTGGGGATGAGAAAACTGGTAGCTGCGACAGGTTTAGCAGCCGCCTTGATGGCCGGGGCGCCGGCGACGGGGCAGCAGACGGGTTCCACCGAGCCGGTGCGCCAGCCCGATCCCGCCCGTGCCGTCCAGCGCGTCCTCGGCGCCGACTACAAGGTCGCCGAGGGGCTCGATTTCCGGCCGGTGACGATCCTCTCGGACGGCATCCGCCTGCACGGCGAAGTCTTCACGCCGAAGGGAATTCCCGCCGGCCAGAAACTCCCGGCAGTCGTCATGGCGCATGGCTGGGGCGGCACGGCCGCGGGGCTGCGCAATGACGCCGCCGATATCGCGCGCGCCGGCTATCTCGTGCTGACCTTCGATTATCGCGGCTGGGGAGAGAGCGGCTCGCCGGTCGTTCTGGTGGAGGCCGAGGCGCTCCAGGCGCCGGGAAAGGCCGAGGCGTTCACCGCCCGCGTGCAGCCTCTGCGCGAATACATCAATCCGCTGGAACAGGCCGAGGACTGGTTTTCGGCGCTCGACTGGATCATGGGCGAGCCGTTGGCCGATCCCGCCCGCGTCGGCATTCGCGGGTCGAGCTATTCAGGCGGGCATGTCGTCCATGTCGCCGCCAACGATCCGCGCGTGAGGGCGGTGGTGAGCCAGGTGGGCGGCTTCAGCTCGCGGCCTGCTGCGGGCAAGGAACAGCCCGGCCGCGACGCCGCGACCCGCATGGCGCGCGGGGAAACGGGGTATCCGGCGCCGCGGGCCTCCGCGATCCAGGGTCTGATCGGCTCGCCCATCGGCCACAAGGGAGAACGCTACGCGCCGGTCGACGACGCCGCGAAGGTGACCTCGCCGACGCTGATCATCCTTGTCGAGAACGAAGAGTATGGCGGCAATCCCACGGCTCTGCGCGCCTATGAGAGCCTCAAGGGACCCAAGAAGCTGCACGTCATTCCGCAGGCCACGCATTATGCCGTCTATTCGACGGAACGGGCGGCGGTGATCCGTATGGCGATCGACTGGTTCGACCAGAATCTCAAGGCGAAGTAAGCCGCCATGACGCAGGATGTATCGTTGCAGCGCGTCTCGCCACGGACATTGGCGGCGGTCCGGGCGAGCGTGCCGGCCGGATCCGTTGGCGCGGCTTTCGGGCCGCCGCTCGACAAGGTCTGGGCCTTCCTGCGGCGGAATGAAGGGCTGCGGACGGACGGGCACAACGTCTTTCTCTATCATCACGAGCCCGAGCTTGCGCAAACCTCAACCCGCAGCCTGATCGATTTCGGCGTCGAGGTGACGCGCGCTTTCGAAGGTGAGGGCGATGTCGCCTGCGTCGAGACGCCTGGAGGCGAGGCGGCCGTAGCGGTGCATCGCGGGCCCTATCTTGGGATGAAAACCGCCCATGACGCGATTCATCGGTGGTGCGCCGAAAACGGCCGGGGCATCGGCGCCTTCAGCTGGGAAATCTACAGCGACTGGAACGAGGACCCGGCGCGGCTTGAGACGACGATATTCTACCTGCTTCGACCCATCAGCGACGATCCGGTTCTCGCGGGCTGAACCAGACGTCGAGAAAATCGAGGAAGTGGTCCCAGTCCACCTGACGCACGCCATGGCCGCCGGCGCGGATGAAGAAGTCGATCTCGCCGCGGGTGTCGGCATCATTCATGCCTGCCTGCGCAAGGCCTGTCGCGCCCATCAGCTTGTAGGCCGGGTCCGCGCCAAGGGCGGCACGAAACGAGCCGTTCGGATCGGACCAGACATCCTTCCAGCCATTGCCCAGCAGCACAGGACGCGGCGCCAGCATGGCGACCAGCTGGTGCTGGTCGACTGGAATGTCGGCCTCGCGATCCGACCAGGCGGCGTAGGCCGGCGCGAACCAGAAGCCATAGGCATCGGTGATCTGCCTGACGGTCTCGCCGGCATAGGACCGGGTCAGCGTCGCCCCGCCCTTGCCGGACTGGTGAGAGATGACCGCCTCGATGCGCGGATCGAGGGCGCCGGCGATCAGCGCAGCCTTGCCGTGGCGGGAGTGGCCGTAGGCGGCGGTCCGGTTGGCGTCGATGCGCGGATCGACCTCCAGCACGTCCAGCGACCAGCCATAGGAGGCCGACCATACGCCGAGCAGGCTGTTGGGCGCCCGGTCCGGCGGCAGGAGTGACGCGAAGCGGGCGATGCCGGCCGGCGCTTCGCCGGCATTGTCAGCGACGAGTTCGGAGGGAAAAACGTTGGCGTAAGCATAGCCGCGCGCGAGGATCTGCGCGTTGGGGCTCTCGATGATGTATTTGCCGAAGATCAGGCGGACGATACGCGCCACGAAGCCGGTGTTCTGACAGGCGCCGCTGGCGGTCTCGGGCGACAGCTTGTCCGACCCCGCCGTGCCCCGGTTGCCGCAGAAGTTCTCGCCGAGAATGAGGGGCGCGGGCGCCGCCGCCGTCGCCGACCTCGGCAGGGCGAGCGCGATCCGGTAGGTCCCGGCGTTATCGCCCTCGCCGACCTGCACGTCGATTTCCTCCAGCGTGCCAAGACCGCCGGCATAATCCGGATCGACAAGCCGGCGGGCGATCTCGACGCCCTTCAGTTCGGTCGGGACGGGGCCGTAGAGATGCCTCTCGAACGCCGCGCGCAGTTCGGGCACTCGGCGGCTGGTCCAGTCGCCAGGCGTCGCGATCGCGGGTCCGGTTTCGGTCGCCGCGAGGACGAATGGCGAGGCCGGCTCCTGGCGCTGGATGTTGGCGCTGGCGGTGTTGAGGCCAAGGGGGGTGCAGGAGGAGAGGACCCCGGCGCACAAGAGGGCCGCGACCGAAATCGCGGCTTTCCGGCAAGCCTTCGGGCGAGGCCAGGCATGTGTTGTCCACCGCATGGATCCTGGTCCCTGCCCGCCCGCCCGCCAAACGATTATTTCGCAGCCTTGAGATCTTTGGTTACACGCATCTCCGCCGCCTTCGCCTCGACCTGGGCGACGATCCGCTCGACCATGTCGGCGTTCGACAGCTTGTGGTCGGCGCGGCCGGACACATACATCATGCCGGCGTCCTTGCCGCCGCCGGTGAAGCCCAGGTCGGTCATCGACGCCTCGCCCGGACCGTTGACGACGCAGCCTATGATCGAGAGCGAGATCGGCTCCACGATGTGAGCGAGGCGCCGTTCGAGCTGTTCGACCGTGGAGATCACGTCGAAGCCCTGCCGGGCGCAGGACGGACACGAGATGATGTTCACTCCGCGCGAGCGGATGCCGAGCGACTTCAGGATGTCGAAGCCGACCTTGATCTCCTCGACCGGATCGGCCGACAGCGACACGCGGATGGTGTCGCCAATGCCCGCCCAGAGCAGATTGCCCATGCCGATGGCGGATTTCACGGCGCCGGTCCGCAGCCCGCCGGCTTCGGTGACGCCAAGATGAAGCGGCGCGTCGGTCGCCTCGGCGAGGAGCTGGTAGGCGGCGACCGTCATGAAGACGTCGGAGGCCTTCACGGAAATCTTGTAGTCGTGAAATCCGTGATCGTCGAGAATGCGGGCATGGTCGAGCGCGCTCTCGACCATCGCCGCCGGACAGGGCTCGCCATACTTCTCCAGCAGATGCCGCTCCAGGCTGCCGCCATTGACGCCGATGCGCATGGAGCAGCCATTGTCCCTGGCAGCCTCGATGACTTCTCTCACCCGCGCTGCCGACCCGATATTGCCCGGATTGATCCGCAGCACGGCGACGCCGGCCTTGGCCGCCTCAATGCCGCGCCTGTAGTGAAAATGGATGTCCGCGACGATCGGGACTTTCGCCGCCCGAACGATGGCGGGCATGGCGGCGGTCGATTCCTCGTCGGGACAGGAGACCCGCACAATGTCCGCTCCGGCCTCTTCGAGCTGGCGGATCTGGCCGATGGTGGCGTTGGCGTCCGAGGTCGGCGTGTTGGTCATCGACTGGACGAGAATCGGGTTGTCGCCGCCCACCAGCCTGTCGCCGACGCGGATCACCCGCGAGCGGCGGCGCTGGATCGAGCGCCAGGGCCGGAACTGGTTGATGTCGCTGTTCATCCGGAAACTCCCGCAAGGGATTTGGCCCGAGACGGGCGCGCCGTAAAGGGCGGCGTGAGCGTCTGGCTGCGCCGGGCGCCCGCCTTCAGTTCGCGGGATAGGCCAGGATCGAGGGATCGGTCACAGCCGCAGGCGGAGGGGTGGTTTCGGTGGGCATGGCCACCGGGGGCGTGCCGATGATGGGCGCGGACGCGGCCGTCTCGGCCGGAGGCAGCTGCGGCAGAGCCCGCGGCTGAGCGCGAGGCCTGGGAGGCGTGGCGACGGAGACCGACGGCGGGGCTGCGCGAACATTGGCGTCGGTGGGCGAAGGAAGAATGATTTCGGGGACGCCTGCATCCGGGACCGGAAGCGCCTGTGTCACGACCGGCTGGCGTGTCAGGGCAAGGTCCACGCTCTGGGCGTAGACTGGGCCGCCCTCGGCGGCGAGAAGTCCCAGCGAAGCCTCGCCAAGCCTCCATTCGAACGCCGCGCCGTCCGTCGTCGTCACGGTCCAGCCGGCGCCGACGCGCGGTGAATAGCTCTCTCCCGGCGAGAAGAAACGCGCGAGAAACTTCGTGCCGTCCGAGCCGCGCACTTCGATGCGGGCGCGGGTGACGGCGACGATCCGCAGGGGCGTCGCGGCGATGGCGGGGCCAGGCGCATCGACGCTCGCGACGACCGCAGGCTGGGCTCCGGACACCGTCGTCTCAGGCGCGTCCTCGCCGCCAAAAATGGCGAAAGCGACGGCGCCGCCGATCAGGGCGATGATCAGGATGCCAAGCACCGGCAAGGCGACGGGAAGCTTGCGGGCGTTCGTTGGCGGCGCGATGTCCTGCTTCTCGGGGTCCGCAAGAATGGCGCACTCGGCCAGATAGCGGGTGAGCGTCGCGTCCGGATCAAGCTTCAGATGGCGGGCGTAATTGCGAATATAGCCCTTGGCGTAAACGGGAGCGCCCAGGAGGCTCGGCGTCATGTCCTCGATGGCGCGCAGATGACTGAGATGGATGCGGGTCTCGCGGCTGACCTGCTCCAGTTCGAGACCAAGATTCTCGCGTGCGACGCGAATCACGGCGCCGATGCGGCGGCCGGGCGTGTCTGCAACTTCGCCTGACGCCTCGGATGCTGCGGCGTTGTCGGCGACCACGCGCAGATGGGACGCAGCGCGACGTGCAGGCGTTGCACGCGGCTCACCGTCGGAGGGCTCGCGGCTCGCGGCGTCTCGACTGGCAATCGTATCCGGGCTTGAGTCTGGGGAAGCATCGACGACGTCGAGCGACGCGCCGTCAGCGCTGTCAACCTTGGGCGTCGAACCGGGGTCGTCTTTTGTCACGCCGCTCATTCAACTGTCCACAACGGAGGGATACGTCCCATTGGACACACCGTTCCGCCTTACGCCTTGCGCACCTAATAGAGTGTTACCGTATGTAGAGCCGGGACTTGTACACAACAACCTAAATCTTCAGGTCGAACTCGCTGGCGATGTTTAACATTTCGTTACGTATCGACTGGGCGCCGCTGTCGAGGGCGGCTTGCACGCGCGGCGCCAGCACCGACATGTCGACCGAGCGCGTCAGGAGCTTGATGGGCGCAATGCGCGCGGCCTGCATCGAGAGGCGCCGATAGCCAAGGCCGATCAGGGCGAGCGCTTCCAGCGGACGGCCGCCCGCCTCGCCGCAGACCGTGATGGGCAGGTCGGCCTCGTCGGCGCGCTGGCGCATGCGCTGGAGCAGCCGCATCGCCGGACGGCTGAGGATGTCGTAGCGGCTGGTGACGCGGGCGTTGTCGCGGTCCGCCGCGAAGAAGAACTGCATCAGGTCATTGGTGCCCACGGACAGGAAGTCCGCCTTGCCCTTCAGGCTGTCGATCGAGAACGCCAGCGAGGGCGTCTCGACCATGGCGCCGACATAGAGCTTGTCCGGGATGTCGCGGCCGAACTTGATGGCCCATTCCATCTCGCTGTCCAGGAGACGCCGCGCATCCTCGAACTCCTCGACGGTCGTGACCATGGGGAACATCAGCCGGAGGGTCTTTCGCCGCGAACCCCGGATCAGGGCGCGCAGCTGGCGGCGAAAGAAGAAGGGGTGATCGAGCGCCATGCGCAGCGCCCGCCAGCCCAGCGCCGGATTCTCCTCGCGCTCGCGCCGGCCCATGAACGGCGCGACCTTGTCGCCGCCCAGGTCGATGGTGCGGAAGACGACGGGCCGGTCGCCGGCCCGGTCGATGACGGATTTGTAGAAATTCGACTGCTCGTCGAGTCCCGGCATGGTTTCGGAGGCCATGAACTGGAATTCTGTCCGGAACAGGCCGACGCCCCTGGCGCCGACCTCGTCGAGATGATCGAGGTCGAAGGACAGGCCGGCGTTGATGTAAAGCTCGATTTCGACGCCGTCGGTGGTGATGGCGGGTTCGTCGCGCAGCTTCGAGAGGACCGCCAGCTTTTCGTCCGACAGGGCGATGCGGGCCTGATAGTTGGCGATGATTTCCGGACCCGGGCGGATCTGCACCAGGGCGCCCTCGCCGTCCACGATCATGAGGTCGCCGTCCTCGACGCGGGTCACGAGGCCGGTGAGGCCACCGATCGCCGGCACCCCCATCGCCCGCGCGACGATGGCGGCGTGGGAGCCGGCGCCGGCCTCCTCCAGCACGACGGCGGCGAGCCCGGCGTCGCGATATTCCAGCAGTTCGGCCGGGCCCAGCCGGCTGGCGACCAGGACGGACCCCGGCGGGGCGACGCGGCCGCCGCCGTCATTGCCCGCGAGGGACCGCAGGAGCCGGTTTTCCAGATCCTCGAGATCATGGAGGCGTTCGCGCAACAGGCTGTCTCGCGCGCTTTCCAGCCGCGCCCGGTGCTCGCGGCGGACGCGGTCCACGGCGGCCTCGGCGGAGAGGCCGGTGCGAACAGCCTCGACCAGGCGGGCCTCCCAGGAAGGATCGTGCGCAAAGAGACGGTAGGTTTCCAGAACGTCGCGGCTTTCGCCGAAGAGCACGGGACCCGCGCGGGCGAGCATGGCGTCGATCGAGGCGCGCAGCGCCTCCAGCGCGTCGTTGAGCCGCCTTTCCTCGACTTCCGGATCGGCCGCGAAGAGCCGGGCGGGCGGGACGACAGGATCGTAAAGATGGGCCTTGCCGATCGCGAGACCCTCGTTGAGCGTGCGGCCGCGCAACTCCACGGGCCGGGTCTGGCGCAGGCTGGCGCTGAGACCGTCGGCGGCGGCGGCGACGAGTTCGGCCAGGACCATGGCGATGGTCTGGAGGGCCTCGACTTCCTCGTCGTCATAGAGACGCTCGGTGCGGTTCTGCACGACGAGGACGCCGAGCACCCGGCCGCCGCGCAGGATAGGAACGCCGAGGAAGGAGTGGAACGGATCCTCGCCCGTCTCCGGGCGATAGGAGAAGCGCGGGTGCGAGAAGGCGTCGGTCAGCCGCAGCGGCCGGGCCGTCGCCGACACGAGGCCCACCAGCCCCTCGTTCTCGGCCATCCTGGTGCGGCCGACGGCCTCCTTGCGCAGGCCCTGGGTGGCCATGAGAAGGAGCGACTTGTCCTCGCTGCTCAGATAGATCGAGCAGACGTCGGCGACCATGGTGTTGCCGATCAGGTCAACGACGCGGTCGAGTTTCTGGGGGTCTTCCGCCTGATTGGCCATGAGCGCCCGCAGGCGGCTCAGCAGCAGCCGTGCGCCGCCTCCCGCGGGAGGGCGGGTCGGCGGTCCGCTCCTGTCCCCTGGTCTGCCGCGATCGCTCAACGCCGCTCCTAGAGCATTTTCCGGTCAATCCGAGTCAGAATGACCGGCGAAAAATGCTCTACATCAAAGGTTTAGAGCTTGATTCAACGATCAATCCGCTTCGGATTGATCGCATCAAGCTCTAGTCCGCATCCAGACCGTAAGCGGTGTGCAAGGCGCGCACCGCAAGCTCGGTGTAGGACGCATCGATCAGGACGGATATCTTGATTTCGGAGGTCGAAATGACCTGGATGTTGATGCCCTTGGACGACAGCGCCTGAAACATCGTCTTGGCGACGCCGGCATGACTGCGCATGCCGACGCCAATCACCGACACCTTGGCGACGTCGCGGCCGACCTGGAGTTCCTCGTAGCCGATCTTGTCGCGGGCCTTCTCCAGCACCTGACGCGCATGCGGCGCGTCGCGGTCGGGCGCGGTGAAGACGATGTTCTGGCGGCCGGCCGTTCTGGAGCTGGCCTGGACGATCATGTCGACATTGACCCCGGCGTCGGCCAGTTCGCCGAAGATGACGGCGGCGACGCCGGGATGGTCCTCGACGCCGATGAGGGTGAACTTGGCCTCGTCCCTGGAATAGGCGACGCCCGAGACAACCTGCTTTTCCACGATCTGATCCTCATCGCACACCAGCGTGCCGGTGTTGGGTTTGGGCGCGGCGCCTTCGAAGCTGGAGAGGACGCGCACGGGGACACGGTGATTCATCGCCAGTTCGACCGAACGGGTCTGCAGCACCTTGGCGCCGAGGGAGGCCAGTTCGAGCATTTCCTCGTAGGAAATCCTTTCCAGCCGGCGGGCCCTGGGAACGATCCTCGGATCGGTGGTGTAGACGCCGTCGACGTCGGTGTAGATGTCGCACAGCTGCGCGCCGAGAGCGGCGGCGACGGCGACGGCGCTGGTGTCGGAGCCGCCGCGCCCGAGCGTCGAGACGCGTCCCCGCTCGTCGACGCCCTGGAATCCAGCGACCACCGCGATCTCGCCGGAATCCACCGACTTCTGAAACGCCTCGCCCTTGAAGCCCATGATGCGCGCCTTGCCGTGCGCCTCGTCGGTCTGGAGCGCCAATTGCCATCCCAGCCAGGACCGGGCCTTCAGCCCGCGGCGCCGGAGCGCAAGCGCGAGGAGACCGGCCGTGACCTGTTCTCCCGAGGCCACGACCACATCGTACTCATCGTCGAAATCCGCCCCCTGAAGCGCGTCTCCGGCCGCGCCCCGGGCCCAGTCGACCAGCTGGTTGGTGGTTCCGGACATGGCCGAGACGACGACGGCCAGGCCCCCCGCATCGGGCTTCCGCGCCGCCACAATGTCGGCTACGTGGGCGATCCGCTCGAGATTCGCAACCGAGGTTCCGCCAAATTTTAGGACTGTGCGCTTCACACTGGTGTCCTGTTTGAGTTTCGGGGCGCCGGCCGGTCGATCCGGGCCGGCTGACGCATAGAGCACGATCGTTTTGCACGGAAGCGTGTAAAACGTGAATCGCGCCTGACACTTTGGGCGGGACGGGTCGGTTCCGAACTGGCATCGTGCTTGCGAAGAACGAAGAAGACGAGCCGTTTCAGGCAAAGTTTCACATGGGCAAGACGCTTCCGCGAGACGAGACCATCCCCGAGGCGCCCAGCGTCGATCCAGGGGAGATCGACAAGTTTCGCGCCATGGCGGCCGACTGGTGGTCTCCGACAGGCAAATTCGCGCCGCTGCACAAGTTCAACCCCGTGCGCCTGGGATTCATCCGGGACCGGGCTGTCGCCCATTTCAAGCTTGAGGAGGCCGCGCGGCGCCCGCTCGCCGGACTGAGGGCGCTCGACATCGGGTGCGGCGGCGGACTGGTCGCCGAGCCGCTGGCCCGGCTCGGCGCCGACGTCACCGGGGTGGACGCAGGTGACGCCAACATCAAGGCGGCGCTGGTTCATGCCGAGGCAGCCGGCCTCGCAATCGACTACCGGGTCGGCGCGGTCGAGGGACTGATCGCGGCGCGGGAGCGGCCCTACGACATCGTCCTGTCGCTTGAGGTCGTCGAACACGTGGCGGATCCGGCGCGGTTCATCGGGGACTGCGCCCGACTGCTGAAGCCGGGCGGCCTGATGTTCCTGGCGACGCTGAACCGCACCGCCAAGGCTTACGCCCTCGCCATTGTGGGGGCGGAACGCGTGCTGCGCTGGCTGCCCCGGGGCACGCATGACTGGTCGAAATTCGTGACGCCCGAGGAGGCGCGCACGGCCCTGGCGGGCGCAGGACTCGAAGTCCAGCCGCCGGTGGGCGTCTCGTTTTCGCCGCTCGGCGGCCAGTGGTCGATAACGACTGACACAAGCGTCAACTACATGCTGACGGCGACGCGCCGCGCGGCGGCGGAAGCTGAGCCCGGGTTTGAGGAGACCGCAGCCTGACATGCAGCGAGAGGACCTGGCATGCAGCGAGCAGAGAGGGTGATCGCGCATCCGCAACGAGGGGCGAGCCAGCGGGCGTCCGGCACGCCCTTGTTTGCGAGGCGCCCAGCGACAGGGGAGCGGGAGGACTGGCTGAAGCGGTACAATGCGCCGCCCCTGCCGATCCTGCACGAGGACGAGGACCCCTACAGTCCCGACTATTCACGAACCAGTATCGACGAGACCCCGGGTACGATCCTGCACGACTGGTTCGGGTACGCCGCCGACCGTCCCGCCTTGCTGAAGGCGAGGATTGGCCTGTGGTTCGACAAATCGTTCGAGACGGATTGCCGGATCGCCCGCCGCTTCGGCGACATTGTAGCTCGCCTCGCCTCGGGAGAGGCCAGGCGCTGGGCGGCGCGCGGCCCGCGCGAGCGGCTCGCGGCGGTGGTGGCTCTCGACCAGTTCAGCCGCAACATGTTTCGCGATACGCCGGCGGCCTTCGAGAACGACGCCCTCGCGCTTGACCTGACCAGGGGGGCGATCGCCGCAGGCGAGGACCTCGACCTCAAGCCGGCGGAGCGGTGGTTCCTCTACATGCCACTCGAACATTCGGAATCCGCCAGCGACCAGAGCCGAAGTCTCGAGGTGTTTCGCGCACTCCGCGACGAAGCCTCGGCGGAATTCCGGCCAGTGTTCGCAACCGCCCATGACTTCGCCAAAAAGCACGCCGCCGTGATCCGGCGGTTCGGACGGTTTCCACACCGCAACGCCATTCTCGGACGCGTCTCGACGTCGGCCGAGCGGGCGTTTCTCGCAAGGCCGGGGTCGGGATTCTAGGGCGTGGGCGACCAACCTGGATCAGCTTGATCGAAGAACGCCCTAATTCAGTTCCCCGGGTTTCTTGGGCGGCTCCGGGGCGAACTGCCTGGGCAGCGGCATCGCCGGCACGCCCTCCTCGTGGAGTTCGCGGGCGGTTGCGGGCGTGACCTCGCCCCAGACCGCCCGGTGTTCGGTTTCCCCGTAATACATCGAGCGCGCCTCGTCCGCGAACCTGTCGCCGACATAATCGTGGGTGGACGCGATCTTGCGACGGACCTCGCCGGCGATCCGCGCGGCGACCGCCTCGGGCGAGCTCGCAGCATTCTCCCCGCGCGTGTGGACGGAAGGCGCCATGATCTGTTTGCGGACATCGTGCGAGCCGCAGACCGGGCATTCGAGAAGCCCGCGATCCAGCTGCACATCATAGGCGACCGAGTCCGAAAACCAGGCCTCGAACCCATGCTCCCCCACGCAGGCGAGAGAATAGCGGATCACGTCGATCTTCCTTTCACGCTTCAGGCAGGCTTCAGGCTGCGGCTTGAGACAGCATCGCATCCAGCCGACCGTTCCGGTCGAGGTCGTGAATTTCGTCCGAGCCCCCTACATGGGCGCCATTGATGAAGATTTGCGGATAGGTCGAGCCGCCATTCGCGCGCTGGATCATCTCACGGCGCCTGCCGGCGTCCTCGCCGGCGCGGATTTCCTCGAAGGCGACACCTTTCGAGGACAGAAGCGACTTCGCCCGGCTGCAATAACCGCAATACTCGCGCGTATATATCTCGACCTTCGCCACATCGCACTCCAGACAGACGCCTTCAACTATATGGGGACGCTCCTGGGTCCCGCAACGCGAGCCAGCGTGAGCACATCGACGCACGCTGCGCCGCCCTTCCGCAATTCCCGGGCGCAGGCTTCGGCCGTCGCGCCGGTCGTGAAAACATCGTCCACCAGAACAATGCGCCGGCCGGCAATCCGTTTCGATCGGGCGCCGCGAAGCTTGAAGGCGCCCTGGACATTGCGCCGCCGCCCGTCGGCGGAGAGGCCGCCCTGGATGGGCGTGGCGCGCACGCGCCTGAGCGCATCGACCGCCATCGGCACGCCGGTGGCGCGACCAAGGGCGGCGCCCAGCCATACCGACTGGTTGAAGCCGCGCCGGACGAGCCGCAGATAATGCAGCGGGACGGGCACGATGAGGTCGGCGTCGGCAAGCATGTCCCGCCCCGCCGCCGCCATCCAGCCCGCCAGCAAGGCGAGGCCGTCGCGCCGGCCCTGATGCTTGAGCGCGAGAACGAGATCGCGGGAGACCTCCCCGTAGATGAGAGCGGCGCGCGCCCGGTCGTAGACGGGGGGCCTCGCGATGCAGGCGCCGCAAAGCTGTCCGGTCTCGACCGCCAGATCGAATGCGATTCCACATCGCCCGCAGAGCGGCTCGGAGAGAAAGCTGAGTTTCGACCAGCTTGCAGCCTCGAGGGGGCCGGGTCCGACAACCTCGCGCCCGGTGATCAGCGATCTCTGCGGCCAGATGAGGCCCGCCAGCTTCCCGGCAGTCCGCGAAACGGAGAGACGGCTCCCTGGCGCCGGCCGCTTACCGGTTCTGCGCGTCGGCGCTACATTGTCCGTTGATGACACAGCCGCCTGCCCCGCCCCGTCCCCAGCCAACGCTCCCGCACGACCCGTCGCGCATCTTCGACCGAAGGCTGCACGCCGCGAGGCGAACCCGGGCCGCGCCCGGCTTTGCAGCACACTCTTTCCTGAAACTCGCCGCAGCGGAAGACATCGCGCTCCGCCTGTCGGCGATAAACCGTAAATTCGCCCGCGTTCTGGATCTCGGCTCGCATGACGGCCTGCTGGAGCGCACGCTGCGCGCCGATCCCGAGGTGGCCCGGCGCATCGGGGATGTCGTGACGCTCGATCTGTCGCCGGCATGGCCACGACCGCCGCTCGGGGTGGCGGCCGACGAGGAACACCTGCCCTTCGCGGAGGCGTCCTTCGACCTCGTCGTGTCAGCGCTGTCGCTGCATTGGGTGAATGACCTTCCCGGCGCCCTGATCCAGGCGCGGCGAACGATGAAGCCGGACGCCCTGTTCATCGGCATCGCCTTTGGCGGGCGCACGCTGAAGGAGTTGCGGCAATCCCTGCTGGCGGCCGAGGAAGAGGCGCGCGGCGGGGCGTCGATGCGGATCTCGCCCTTCATGGACGTGATCGACGGGGCGGGACTGCTGCAGCGCGCCGGATTCGCCATGCCGGTCAGCGACGGCGACGCCCTGACGGTGCGCTATGACGATCCGCTGAGGCTGCTGTCCGACCTTCGCGGCATGGGCGAGACGGCGGCCTTCGCGCATCGCGGCGGACCCGGCCTGACGCGCGGCATACTGATGCGGGCGATGGACATCTACCGCGAACGGTTCAGCGACGCCGACGGACGGGTGCGCGCGACCTTCGAGTTCATCGCCATGTCCGGCTGGGCGCCGGCGCCCGACCAGCCGCGAGCCAAGCGGCCCGGCAGCGCCACGGTGCGTCTGGCGGACGCTCTGGGGGTGGAGGAAACGCCCGCAGGGGAGAAGGCTCCCGGAGGCAGGCGGGGGACTTAGAACAGCTTTCTCCGATCAAGCCGAATCAGTTTGATCGAAGGATGCCCTAGCCCCAGACGCCGGTGTCGAGGCTCATATACATGCCATTGGCGGACTGGCCCCAGGCGGTGATGGCGCCTACCAGGCCAAGCGTGATCAGCCCGGCGATCAGGCAATACTCGATTGTGGTGGCGCCCCGGCGGTTGGCGAGGAAAGCGGCGGCCTTGATCAGGAGTCTCATGGTTGAACCGCCTGCGACCATTCGATGAAACGACCGATGAGAGGGATGTCGGCCTCGGGCGTCGGATAGTCCCGCGCATTTTCCCTGGACACCCAGGCGAGCTTTTGCCCTTCGAGCCCGCGCGCCTCGCCGGACCAGCGGCGGCAAAGAAAGAGCGGCATCAGGAGATCGAAATCGCCATAGGCGTGGGAAGCGAAGGTGAACGCATCGAGATGGTCCGGGGCGACGCCGATCCCGAGTTCCTCCCGCAATTCCCGCACAAGAGCGAGCCGCAGGCTTTCGCCCGGCTCGACCTTGCCTCCCGGGAATTCCCAAAGACCCGCCATCGGCTTTCCCTCGGGACGCTGGGCCAGCAACAGCCGCCCATCGGCCCGCACCAGCGCGGCCGCGGCGACAATCACCAACGGCCTGCCCTGCATGTTTTCTCTCATTTCCGGGTGAGGGTGAGGTGCATGGCCCCTCTCAACTTCGGTAGGCGCCGTTAATCTTCACATAACCGTCGGTAAGATCACAGGTCCAGACCCGCGCCCGGCCGTGCCCGACACCGACATCGACCCGGACGCCGACCCTTGGGCCCTTGACCGCCAGGGTCGCCAGCGCTTCGGAATAGCCGGCGGCGCGGGCGCCCTGGGTCGCCACCAGATGCTCGCCAAAGCGGATTTCGAGACGGTCGCGCTCCACCGGCTCGCCAGCCTTGCCGACCGCCATGACGACGCGGCCCCAGTTAGCGTCGCCGGCGGCGATCGCGGTTTTAACCAGAGGCGAATTGGCGATGCTGGCGGCGATGTTCCTGGCCGACGCATTGCTGGCGGCCCCCGTCACCTCGATCTCGATCAGCTTGGTCGCCCCTTCCCCGTCCCGCACGATCTGGACGGCGAGGTCTTCCAGCACGCAGTGCAGCCCCTTGCGGAAACCCTCGAGGCGGGGATCGCCGGCATCCACGATCGGCTCGCCGCCGGCCGCGCCGGTCGCGAACAGCATCAGCGTATCCGACGTCGAGGTGTCGCCATCGACGGTGATGCAATTGTAGGTGAGGTCGCACAGCTGCGCGACCAGCGTCTGCGCGACATCGGGCGCCAGGGCCGCGTCGGTGAAGACGTAGTTCAAGGTCGTCGCCATGTTGGGCGCGATCATGCCCGAGCCCTTGGCGAATCCGGCGATCGCCACATCGCGGCCATCGAGATCAACTGTCGTCCCGGCCGCCTTGGCGAAGGTGTCGGTGGTGCGGATGGCGTTGGCCGCACGCCGCCAGTCTGGCGCGTCGAGCGAGGCCCAGGCCGCCTCGACGCCGCCGGAAACAATGCCCGGGTCGAGCGGTTCGCCGATGACGCCGGTGGCGGCGAGGAAGACTTCGTGCGGGGCGCAGCCGGCGAGCTGAGTAGCGGCCAGAACCGTGGCGCGGTTCTTGGCGAGCCCGGCAGCGCCGGTGAAGGCGTTGGAATTTCCCGCGTTGACGACAAGGACGGACGCCCGCCCCCCTCCCGCCGCCAGCGCTTCACGGCACCAGTCGACGTCTGCCGAACGGGTTAGCGAGCTGGTGAAGACGCCACCGGCCGAAGCGCCGCCGGGAAAATGCACGACGAGCAGATCGTCGCGGGACGCGCCCTCGTAGAGACCGAGCGCCCGGGTCGCGATCGTCATGCCGCGAACCTGCGGCAGGTCCGGAAAACGCGCGGGAGCGAGCGGCGACACGGGCAAATCCCTGGCGCTGCTCACCGATCCGGGTCCGGACGCCCTTCGCCCACAGGCGCCTCAGCACGGGGGCCCACAGGCGCTTGTGGCCCAAGTGTCGGAGCGGCGTCGGGCAGCGGCCGCGCCGCGCCGTCCGGCGGGAGTTCGACCAGCGGCGCTTCGGGAGGCGGGACCGGAGACCGCGTCTCGGAGACGGGCGGCCGGGGCGCTGCGGCCTCGAAGCTGGAGATGGAGGGCCTGCGGCCGGGCTCTTCTTCTGGCGCGAGATCGAAAGGATCGACGTCGATGGTGGAATTCTGCGGCGAGGTCAGTTTCTCGATCCTGGCCTCCGTGCGCAGCTCCTTCAGCACCTCGCCGATCTGCATCATGGTGAGGTGTTTGAGGATGGGTTCACGCAACTCCTCAAGGGTCGGGGGCTGCTCCTTCCGCCGCTCCTCGATCCTGGCGACGTGCCAGCCCATGGCCGTCTCGAAGGGCTTCGACAGCCCACCTGCGGGCGTCGAGCGGATAACGCGGGCGATTTCAGGCAGCGCCTCATCCTCGGTCATATAGCCGAGGTCGCCGCCTTCGAGGCGGGAGCCTTCGTCGATGGATTTGCGCGAGGCGAGGACAGCGAAATCGGCGCCTTTGTTCAGCTCCGCCACGATCGCCTCGATGTCCTCGCGCGTCGCCGCCACGATGTGCCGCACATGGGCCTCGTCCCCCAGCTCCCAGATGGCGATCTGGGCCTCGTACATCTTGCGGATGGCCGCCTCGTCGACCCGCTCGGAGACGACCGCCTCGACCAGGATATTGCCGAGAATGTGCTCGCGGGCCGCTTCGAGACGGTGGCGCGCCTGGGGATCCTCGTGGAGAGCGCGGCTCTCGGCTTCGAGCGCGAGGAGCTTGACGTCGATGAGCTGGTCGAGAACCCGGTTGAACTCGGCACTGTCGGTCTCCAGCGGCTTATCGGGCTCCGCCGCGCCCTGGGATTCGGCCTCAAGCTGGACGTTGGAGGCGTAGATGGGCTCGCCATTCACCACGGCGGCGACGTCCGAATCGATGACGGCCGGCGCCCCGGGCGCGACCGCGGCCTCACCGCAGGCGAGGAGGCCGAGCAGCGCCGCGACGGCGCCGGCGACGGCGGCGGTACGGCCCAAAAAACGCGCGCTTGCGCCCATTCAGCGTGCTCCCCGAGCAACCTCTCGTCCGCGTGGACGCAGACAGATGCCGTACATTTTCGAGATAGAGCATCCTTCGGTCAAACGAATCCTGTTTGACCGAAGGATGCTCTAGCCGCCTCAAGCTGTCATCAGGCGGTCAAGCCTGACCAGTGGTCGGATTGACACCGGATAGGGTGGTCCTTACGTCTCGCGGATGCGCAAGTCGAGGGAGTTGATCCCGCTGGCGCGATCGTACCGAGGCCGCAACAACTCGCCCGGATACAGGTTTATACCATCGCAAGCCGCGATCGTCGCGGAGGGCTGACAGCGGGTAGGCGTTGATGTTCGGGATAGCCCAGAAGCTTCTTGGCTCCGTGAATGACCGGAAAATCAGACCTTACCGGGCGCTCGTCCAGCGGATCAACGCCCTCGAGCCCGTCACCGAAGCCCTGTCGGACGAGGCGCTGAAACAGCGGACCCGCGATTTCCGCCAGCAGATCGCCAACGGCGCCAAGCTGATCGACGTGCTGCCGGAAGCCTTCGCGACCGTCCGGGAGGCCTCCAAGCGCACGCTCGGCCTGCGGCATTTCGACGTCCAGCTGGTGGGCGGCATGGTGCTGAACTCAGGCGCCATTTCCGAAATGCGCACCGGCGAAGGCAAGACGCTGGTGGCGACCGCGCCGGTCTACCTGAACGCGCTCGAGGGCAAGGGCGTTCACGTCATCACGGTCAACGACTACCTCGCCAACCGCGACGCGGACTGGATGGGGCGCATCTACCGCTTCCTGGGCATGTCGATCGGCAAGATCGTCCACGGGCTCGACGACAATCAGCGCCGCGCCGCCTATGCGTGCGACATCACCTATGGAACCAACAACGAATTCGGCTTCGACTATCTGCGCGACAACATGAAATACTCCCTGGCCGACATGGTCCAGCGCGGCCATCGCTTCGCGATGGTCGACGAGGTCGATTCGATCCTGATCGATGAAAGCCGCACGCCGCTGATCATTTCGGGTCCGACCGACGACCGCTCGGAGCTTTACCAGCAGATCAACACGCTGATCCCCCAGCTTGACGCCGCCGATTACACGCATGATGAAAAACAGCGCTCGGTGATGTTCAGCGAGGAAGGAAACGAGAAGATCGAGGACCTGCTGGTGCAGGCAGGCATCCTCCAGGGCTCGCTCTACGAGCCGGCCAACATCACCCTCGTTCACCACGCCAACCAGGCGCTGCGGGCCCACAAGCTGTTCCACAAAGACAAGGACTATATCGTCAAGGGCGGCGAGGTGGTGCTGATCGACGAGTTCACGGGCCGCATGATGCAGGGCCGCCGCCTGTCCGAGGGCCTTCACCAGGCCATCGAGGCCAAGGAAAAGACCAAGATCCAGCCCGAAAACCAGACGCTGGCCTCGATCACCTTCCAGAACTATTTCCGCCTCTACGACAAGCTGGCCGGCATGACCGGCACGGCCTCCACCGAGGCGGCGGAATTCCAGGACATCTACAAGCTGGAAGTCAACGAAGTGCCGACCAACAAGCCGGTCAAGCGCATTGACGAGGACGACGTCGTCTACCGCACGGGCAAGGAGAAATACAAGGCGATCATCGCCGACATCCGTGACTGCGTGCGGCGCCACCAGCCCGTTCTGGTCGGCACGGTGTCGATCGAGAAATCCGAGATCCTCTCGGCCCTGCTGGCGGCCGAGAAAATCGACCACAAGGTGCTGAACGCCCGTCACCACGAGCAGGAAGCGGCCATCATCGCGCAGGCGGGCGTGCCCTCGGCGGTGACGGTCGCGACCAACATGGCCGGACGCGGAACGGACATCCAGCTCGGCGGCAATTTCGACATGCGCCTCGCCGACGAGATGGCGGCGAAATCGCAGGCCCTCGACCGCGAACTCAACGACGACGAGGCGAACGAGCTGCGTGACGCGATCGCGGCCGACATCGCCGTCAAGCGCCAGGGGGCCCTCGACGCCGGCGGCCTCTACGTGCTGGCGACGGAGCGCCACGAAAGCCGGCGGATCGACAACCAGCTTCGCGGCCGGACGGGTCGCCAGGGCGATCCCGGCCGCTCGAAATTCTATATCTGCCTCGAGGACGACCTGCTGAGGATTTTCGCGGCCGAACGCCTCGACGCCATCATGCGCGGGCTCGGCATCAAGGAAGACGAAGCGATTACCCACAAGTGGATGAACAAGGCGCTGGAGACGTCGCAAAAGCGCGTCGAGCAACGCAATTTCGAGATCCGCAAGAACCTGCTGAAGTTCGACGACGTCATCAACGACCAGCGCAAGGCGATCTTCGAACAGCGCATCGACTTCATGAGGGCGACCCATGTCGCCGAGACGATCCACGACATGCGCCACCAGGTGATCGAGGACATGTGCCACCGCCACATGCCGGAGAAGGCCTATGCCGACCAGTGGAACGTCAAGGAGCTGACCGAGGAGATATCCGAAACGCTCGGTCTTTCCCTGCCGGTCAAGGAGTGGGCCGACGCCGAGGGCGCCGCGACCCGCGAGGTGACGGACAAGGTGCAGGCGGCGTGCGACGAGTTCTTCACACGCAAGGCCGCCAATGTCGGCGAGGAGCGCATGCGCTGGCTCGAAAAACAGATCCTGCTTCAGGAAGTCGATGTGCGCTGGCGCGAACACCTGTCGCACCTCGATCAGCTGCGCTCCGTGATCCATCTTCGCGGCTATGCTCAGCGCGATCCCCTGAACGAGTTCAAGACCGAGGCGTTCTCGCTGTTCGAGACGCTGCTGACCGATCTGCGCCGCGCCGTGACGCGCGTGCTGATGCGCGGCCAGTTCGTGATGGACCAGGCGCCGGCCGATACGGACGAAGCGGATGGTACTGGCGAGGGACAAGCATCGAGCGAGGCGCAAGCTGCGGCGCAAGCCGGCCCGGCGCAGTCAGCCAAGACCCCTCCCGAGGCGTCCTGGTCCTCGACGCCACGCAACGCCCCCTGCCCGTGCGGCTCCGGCAAGCGCTACAAGGCCTGCCATGGGGACATGTCCTCGGCAGTCGCGCGGGCCTAGTTGGACGGTTGGAGTGCAGCCGTTCCGATCCGGAACCGCATCCGGCGCGTATGATGCGCGGGTGTCGGGCTCCCAGGAGCTTTCAAAAGATGATCACTCTCAAATCGGGCGCCATTGTTTCCCTCATGGCGCTCGCAGCCGCCGGCTGCATGTCCGACGGCATGAATGACGATATGAATGACAATATGCCGGGCGGATCGCAGAGCTCGATGAGCACACGGTCCACGGCCTCGACCACCATGCCCATGGCCACGCCGCCGATGACCACCATGAATTCCGAGAAAACCGTGATGGTCGGCGGCGCTGCCATGTATCCCTCGAAAAACATCGTCGAGAACGCGGTCAATTCCGCCGATCACACGACGCTGGTCGCCGCCGTCAAGGCCGCTGACCTCGTTGGGACGCTGTCGGGTCCCGGCCCGTTCACGGTGTTCGCGCCCACCAACGCCGCTTTCGCCAAGCTGCCGGCCGGCACGGTCGACATGCTGCTGAAGCCGGACATGAAGCCGATGCTGCAGAAGGCGCTGACCTACCATGTCGTCGCCGGACGCGTGTCGGCGGCCGACCTGTCCAAAGCCATCACGGCGGGCGGCGGCAAGGCGATGCTGACGACGGTGGCCGGAGGCAAGCTCACCGCCTCGATGATGGGCGGCACGATCATGCTGACGGACGAAACAGGCGGCATGGCCCATGTCACCATCGGCGACGTCATGCAGTCGAATGGCGTCATCCACGTCGTCGACGGCGTGCTGATGGGGGCCTAGAGCAACCTTCGCTCGATCTGGATCGACCGATCCCGATCGATCCAAGAAAGTGCCCTGGGTTCATTGGTGTGGAGACTGACTCAGCGATCGACCTGATAGAGGTCGATCGCATCAGGCTCCAGGCGCCCGTTCCCGAGTGCTGGACCGCCTCGCCCTTCAAGCTCGGGGTGAGGCGCGTCCGCTCGTCAGGCCAATCCCTGCCGGCCGATGGCGTAGAAGCGGTCCTTGCGCTGCTTGCGCAACTCCTCGGGAGAGAGACGGACAAGGCCGGCGAGCGCCGTCTCGATGGCGTCGCCAACCGTGACGATCGCGGCGGCGGGATCCCGGTGGGCCCCGCCCATGGGCTCCGGAATAACGCCGTCGACGATGTGGAATTTCTCGAGGTCCTGCGCGGTGATCTTCATCGCCTCGGCGGTGTCCTTCGAGCGCTTGGCGTCGTGAAACAGGATGGAGGCCGCCCCTTCGGGGGAGATCACCGAATAGATGGCGTGCTCCATCATCAGCACCTTGTTGCCGGAGGCGAGGGCCACGGCGCCGCCTGAACCGCCCTCGCCCACGATCACGGAGATGAGGGGCGTATCAAGCGTGAGGCACGCCTCGATCGCGCGGGCGAGAGCCTCGGCCTGCCCGCGCTCCTCGCCGCCCTTGCCCGGAAAGGCGCCTGAGGTATCCACCAGCGTAATCACGGGCAGGCCGAAGCGCCCCGCCATCTCGATCAGCCGCACGGCCTTGCGGTAGCCTTCCGGCTTGCCCATGCCGAAATTGTGCTTGAGGCGGGTCTGGGTGTCGCGGCCCTTCTCGTGGCCGATCACGACCACCGGACGGCCGCGAAAGCGGGCGAGGCCGCCCATGATGGCGTCGTCATTCATGAATTTGCGGTCGCCGGCGAGTTCGACGAATTCCTCGAACAGCCCGCCGACATAATCCATGAAATGCGGGCGATCGGGATGGCGGGCCACCTGCGTTTTCTGCCAGGCGTTGAGGTGGGAGTAGATGTCCTTGAGCTGCCTCGCGGCCTTTTCCCTCAGGCGCGAGACTTCCTCGTCGATGGCGGAGCCGCCGGCCGCCTCGAGTTCGGTGATCTTGGCGTCCAGCTCCGCGAGGGGCTTTTCGAAGTCGAGATAGGTGGAAAGGGCCATCGCGTTCCGGGTTCTGTGCGCAGGAATCGCTGGGAGACCTAGCTCCGGAGGCGCGCGGGGGCAAGGCGGGGTGTCGAACGGTTGGAACGGGAACGCGGAGGGCGCACGACGCATCCTGAATCCGACTCGCCGTTCTGCAAGCAAGTTGTTAGGCTGCGAGCAGAGACGGGGGAGAGCGGGATGGATATAGATGATCTCTGGCTGAAGGTTGGACAGTTCGTCAGCTGGCTAGGTATTAACCCAACCGAACAGGATGCGATCAAAGCGGGACTACTGATCGTATTCGCCCTCATCACATTAATGATCCTAGGCGATATCTATCGCGGTGAAATCCAGAACACGCTCCACCGTGTTCGCCTTATTCCAAACCCTGCTAAGGACGCGACATATCGCGGATCGATCCAGCTATCGAAGAGAATGGTAGCTTCGACACTGGATGGCGTCTTTACCAACGTTATTTTTTACTATCGATACCGTGATCACCGTGGGCGAATACGTACCAAAAGATTGACACACGACCGTGCAAAACTGCGAGTGCGCGCCACCTTTCCCGAGAAGATAGCTATCGGTCGTGAAAAAGATCACATATATTCTGACGATGAAAGGATAGACCTCGCAAAGGAGCTTCCGGATATCGAGATTGCGGGTAGGCCGACTTCTGAAATCGTGGCGATGGCCCGCAGCAAGGTAGACTACATAGAAGCGCAATGGGAGGCGTGAATGGCAAAGGCAGACGACGCCTGGTCAAAATTGAGCCGCTCGAAAATTCGTCGCTTCTTTGCACGACTGAAAGAAGATGATCTTCGATACCCTGAAAAGATCGGCCTGATCGTAAAATTTCACTTTCCAATCAACCCATATTTCCTGCTTTACAAGCATCCTGACTCCAACATTCGTTCAACGGCCTGGCTGACTGTGCTGACCAGCATGTTCGCGATCTTCATGCAACTCGTCTATACGCAGCGCCCGATGAACACTGACCCTTCGCAGACAACACTGGTACGGCTAGAGCAGAAAGCCGTAACTCCGAACAGATTATCTCCACCCATATCTCCCTCCAATTGATTGAGATTCTTGCTGAATGCCGTGTGTTGAAAAGAGTTAACCGCTTCAACAATTCCAACACGTACACCCTCGCCCACGTTTCTGAACTTTGCGCTCATCGTGGCCAATCCCTGCTGGCCTTCGGCGGGAATCCCGTCGCGGCCTGCCCCCTCCGTCTGCCTGCGAAGACGCAGGCAGCCACCTCCCCCAGTCTGCGACTGAGGGAGGCAAGGCGCCGGCGGTTTTTGCCTCCACCAGTCGCGGACCGGGGGAGGCGCCAAGCCGCGAAGCGGTGATGAGGAGGGGGCCGCCAGCTATCCCCCCGCATCCTCCAGCACCATGGCGGCGCCCTTTTCCGCGATCATCAGTGTCGGCGAATTGGTGTTGCCCGAGGTGATGCGGGGCATGACCGACGCGTCGATGACGCGCAGGCCCGCAACGCCGATGACGCGCAGGCGCTCATCGACGACGGCCATGGGGTCCAAGGCCAGTCCCATCTTCGCGGTGCCGACCGGATGAAAGATCGTCGTGCCGATGTCTCCGGCCGCCGCCGCGAGATCGGCGTCAGATGTGAGATGCGCGCCCGGGCGGTATTCGAGGGGAGAAAAGCGCGCCATGGCCGGTTGTTCGACGATGCGACGGACGAGCCGGAGCGATTGCACCGCCGTTTCGCGGTCGCTGGCCTCGGCGAGATAGTCGGGCTGGATCGCCGGCGGCGCGGTGGGGTCGGGCGAGACAGCATGGATGCGTCCGCGGCTGTCGGGTCGCAGATTGCAGATGCTGATCGTGATGGCGGGAAACGGATGGAGGCTTTCGCCGAACCGGTCGAGCGAAAGCGGCTGGACGTGGAATTGCAGGTTCGGCGTCGCGCGGCTTGCATCGGATTTCGCGAATGCGCCCATCTGGGAAGGGGCCATCGTCATGGGACCGCGACGCCTCAGCGCATAGTCGAGCGCCATCAGCGGCCGGCGCCAGACCTCTGCATACTGCTCGTTCAGGGTGGGCACGCCCGTCACCTTGTAGATGGGACGAAGCTGCAGATGGTCCTGCAGGTTCTCGCCAACGCCCGGAGCGTCCCGCACGACCGGCAGCCCGAGAGCCTGAAGCCGGGCGCCGGCGCCTATTCCCGACAGTTCGAGGAGCTTCGGAGTGGCGACGGCGCCGGCGGCGAGGATGACCTCGCGCGTCGCGCGGCTGAGACGCCTCTCCCCCTGACGCGACCAGGCGACGCCCATGGCGCGCTGGTCCTGGAAGACGACGCGCTCGACCAGCGCGCCGGTCTCGACGTTGAGATTCGGCCGGCCGAGGACGGGTTTCAGAAAGCCGCGCGCAGCGCTCCAGCGCCGCCCGGCCTTCTGGTTGACCTGAAAATAGCCGCAGCCTGCATTGTCGCCGGTGTTGAAGTCCCCGACGCGCGGAATGCCGGCGGATTCGGCTGCGTCGGCGAAGGCGTCGAGCACCTTCCAGCGCATGCGCGGATGTTCGATGCGCCACTCGCCTCCTCCGCGATGGTGCTCGTCCGGCGCGATGTGATCCTGATGCCTGTGAAAATACGGCAGCACATCGTCCCACCCCCAGCCGGCAAGACCAAGCTGGCGCCAGCCGTCATAGTCGGCCTTCTGGCCGCGCATGTAGATCATGGCGTTGATGGCGGATGAGCCGCCCAGCACCTTGCCGCGCGGATAGTTCAGCACGCGGCCATTGAGGCCGGGAATGGGGTCGGTCTCGAACATCCAGTCGGCGCGCGGATTGCCGATCGCGAAGAGATAGCCGACGGGCACGTGAAACCAGATCCAGTCATCCTTGCCGCCGGCTTCGAGCAGAAGAACGCGCACGTCCGGGTCGGCCGAGAGCCGGTTGGCGAGCAGGCAACCGGCCGTGCCGGCGCCGACGATGATGTAGTCGAAGGACATTCGCCGGCCTGCCCCGCACCGAATCCGGCTTGACCGGTAGCAGCGGGCTTCCCATCGTCCAAGCCGGAACGGATGCACCTTTGGAAGGGACCGGCATGAGCCTCAATCCAGCGCGGCGTTGGCCTGGCGCGGCGGCCTTTCCGGCCCTGGCGGCCTTTGCGACCCTGGCGGGATGCATATCGGTCAGCGACACCGCTCCGCCGGCCATGCCGAGCGCGGCCGCGCCTGTGGCTGCGGGGCGCGATCACGGCATGTCCGCCGAAAGGCTGGAGCGTCTCAAGGGCGCGATGCAGGGCTATGTCGACCGGGGCCAGATCGCCGGAGCGGTCGTCGCCATCCAGCAGGACGGGCGCGACGTCTTTTCCGAAGCGTTCGGCTGGCGCGACAAGGAAGCCGGCGACCCGATGAAGGAGGACACCATCTTCCGCATCGCCTCGCAGACCAAGGCGCTGACCAGTGTCGCGGTCCTGATGCTGATGGAGGAAGGGCGGCTGCTGCTCGACGATCCGTTGGGCAAGCATCTGCCCGAATGGTCGAAGACGAGCGTGGCCGTGGCCAGGACAGGCGGCGGTTACGATGTGGTTCCGGCGAGGCGCGCGATCACGATCCGGGACCTGCTGACCCATACGGCGGGAATATCCTACGGATCGGGACCGGCGGAGAAGGCGTGGCGCGACGCCGGGATTTTCGGCTGGTATTTCGCCGACCGCAGCGAACCTGTCTCGGCGATAGCGGCGCGAATGGCGGCCCTGCCCATGGCGGCCCAGCCGGGCGAGCAGTTCGTCTATGGCTATAACACCGATATTCTCGGCGTCGTCGTCGAGAAGATCAGCGGCATGACGCTGGAGGCGTTCCTCGACGAGCGGTTGATCCGCCCGCTCGGCATGACCGACACGTTTTTCTACCTGCCGCCAGCCAAGGCCAGCCGGCTGGCGGTGGTCTATTCGGCGGACGCTTCGGTGTCCGGCGGCGCCATCAGGCGGGCGGCCGATCCGGGGAAATGGGAAGGTCAGGGCCATCTCGGCCAGGGTCACTATCTCAACGGACCGAGGGTCGCGTTCGCGGGCGGCGCAGGACTGCTGTCGACGGCGGCGGACTATGGCAAATTCCTCGAAATGATGCGGCGCGGCGGTGAGGCCGGCGGCAGGAGGTATCTCAGCCGCAAGACCGTGGAGCTGATGACGGCGGATCATCTGGGGGACATCCCCTACCCGCCCGGCACGGGCTTCGGTCTCGGTTTCCGGGTGCGCACCGATCTGGGCGAGAACGGCCTGCCGGGCTCGGAAGGCGAATTCGGCTGGGGCGGCGCCTATCACAGCCAGTACTGGGTCGATCGCGAGGAAGGGCTGACGGTCAGCTACATGATCAACCTCATCCCGGCGGGGACGATCGATGATATCGGCAAGCTGCGGGCGCTGATTTACCAGGCGGTGGAGTAGCGAAAACTCGTTCATGTCGACGTGCGGCCGATTTCAGTGAATGCGACCTGCGGGCTGAATGGAAAGCAGGTCGTTAGCCCGCGCTGGCCAATGCCCACCCATAAAGCAGCATCGTGGCTGCGCCCAATACGCTCCGGATGTTGTGCAGCTTTCCCCACTTTACCAGCATCGCCCGGCTTTCAGCACCCGCCTCACATTCGTGCATCGCCATCAGCCGCTTGTTGATTGGCATCATAACGAGCAGTGTGAATGGCCAGTTGGCGAGCAACAGGGCGCTTCCGGCAAACCATCGCCAATCCGCCGACGGGTACCCGACGATCAGTCCCGCCGCGCCCCCGGCAATCGCTAACCCAGACTGAATGGGTAGCGCTCGCTTATAGCTGGGCTGCCACTGGGCCAGCAGAGGCCCATCGGCCAACCCGAGACGTGCAGGGTGTTCGACCAGGGTTATATACATTGCAGCGGATGCGAACAGCGTTGCAAAAACGAGAGCAGCTATCGAGAGTTCAAACATCGAAAATCCTCGGCATTAGCCGGGAAGGCGCGAAACCCAAGTCAGCGCCTTCCCAAACGAGTTGGATCGACGCCGTGGCTGGGAAGAACCCGATGAACGGGCGCAGGAGCTACCGACCTGCAACTCTATTTTCGGCCCTTGCAAGATGCCGTGCAACGATAAGAACTGCAAGGCGTATCTGCCCTCGATCACGATTAACCAGCAAGCGCCGCCCGCTCGACTTCGGCAAGCCGTTCCTCGCCGAACCATATCTCGTCGTCGACTACGAACGTCGGTGATCCGAACACGCCACGCGCGACGGCCGCCTGGGCGCTGGCGGCGAATGAAGAAGCGTCAATTCAGGGTTTGTCCCGGGCACTTTTCTGCGAGCCCGGCAGGATGGTCGGGACGAGCCCTACCAAGACTCAGAGTCACGGTAGAACGTAGTTGAAGACGCCGCAAAGCCGGCTCTCGTCGTTTGGCGGCCACTGGTCGCCGGAAAACGCCGCGAGGCTCATCATGCGGCCGGCAGCGCCGGCGTCGATGGGGACCGCCATGGCGATGGCGAAGGCCGGCGTCACACCGCAAAGACCGCCATTGACGGCCGTATCCGGCGCCGTCTCGCTTGTGACCACATGAACGTCTACCGAAGGCGAGGTCGAGGCGACGTCAGGCGCGAGATCGATTTCGGTGTTGAACAGGCTGGACCAGTCGATGGCGCTCGCCTGCGCGGCGCCTCCGGGCACAAGCCGGGTCTCGTAGCGCAGGCCGCTGGCGCTTTCGAGGATCATCGTGGGGGTGGCGTTGGGGCCGACCGGACTGACGGCGGTCAGCGAAATCGCGCCGGTGAACGCCTCGGCTGTTTTTGACATCGCCTCGAACGTCACGGGTTTCATCGCTATGGCGGCCGGGGGCTGGGGCGCGTCAGGCGCGTCCTGGCCTGTGGCTTCGGGCTCGGCGACGACCGGCGTGTCGGGAGACTGCGGCTGGCAGGCGCCAAGCGCGAGACAAACAATGGCGAGAGCGGCGGCGCGCATGGATTTTTCCCTGAAAGCACCAGAAAATCCTGGCCGGTGACGTGCGGGTCGTGAAGCGCGGGCGTTCATTTCACCAGCCGCAGCGCCTGGGCCATCACATGGAAAATCTCGTTCTGCTCGATGACGCCGGAAAAAAGATTGGCGCCGGGGCCGCCGGCGAACACCGCCACGTCCTCGCCGCCATGGGTTTCCGAGGCCAGCGGGGTGAGCGCCGGCTGAACGAAATCCAGCGCCGTGGTGTCCGTGCTGGTGAGGTCGGGATTCTCGCAGCGCCAGGACTGGTCCGGCTGCGGCTTGCAGATCGAGCCCGGTCCGTTGGCGAAGCCCAGCGTCGCATAGGGTTTGCCATCCCGCCCCAGAGCCAGCCGGCCGCCCTCGCGGACAAGTCCGAGAATCGGATTGCCGCGCTCCGGATACCCCTGGATCATCAGGGTGTGACTGTGGTCGGCGGTGACGATGATCAGCGTGTCGCTGGGGTCCGTTGCGGCGACGGCGGCGGCGACCGCGTCATCGAGGGCGGCGGCGTCGCTCAGGGCGCGCGAAGCGTTGCCGGCGTGGAGGGCATGGTCGATGCGCCCGCCCTCGACCATCAGGACATAGCCCCCGGCATTGCGTGACAGGCGCGTGATGGCGGCCATGGTCATGTCCGCGATGGAGGGTTCGCCCTTGCCGTCCCTCGAGCGGTCCGCCTCGTACTGCATGTGGGAGGGTTCGAAGAGGCCGAGCACCTGGACATTGCTGTTGAAGTCTGTCGCCCTGAAACCGGCGTCATCCGTGATGACGACGCGGGCGGGGCCCCTGGCCTTCCACTCGTCGAGCAGGTTGCGGCCGTCCTTGCGGCGGCCTTTCTGGGCGGCATACTCGGGATCGGCCATCGTCTCAGGCAGGAAGTTCTGCCGGCCGCCGCCCAGCACGACTTCCGGCCCGTCGCCATGATCCCACGCAAGGAGCTGGCTGGCGATGTCGATGCAGCCGGCGGCCTTTCCTGCGGGTGAAACGTCCGCGTCGCTTTCCCAGTCGCGCTCGCTGGTGATGGCGTAGGTCGCGGCCGGCGTCGCGTGCGTCAGGCGCGCGGTGGAGACGACGCCGGTCGCAAGGCCCGCATCCTCGGCGATCGCCCAGAGGCTGAGCGTCGCGTTCGCCGCCGCCGTCTCGCACTTTCCCAAGGTAAGCCCCTGCGTGACGCCCAGCGTGCCATTGAAGGATTTGACGCCGGTTGTCATGGCGGTGGCGGTCGGGGCGCTGTCGGCGACCTGACTGTCATGGGTGTAGGTCTTGGAGAATGCCGAGTAGGGAAGCTTCTCCATCGCCAGCCGATAACTTTCGCCATCGACATTCTTCGCCTGACCCGCCCAGATCCGTGCGGCCGTCACGGTTGAGACGCCCATGCCGTCGCCGATGAACAGGATGAGGTTCTTCGCCTTCTGCGAGCCGCGTTCTGCGGCGCGGCGCCCAACGGCGGCGTGCGCCGAGGCGTAATAGCTGTCGCCCGCCTGGATGGGCGTCACCGGCCCGGCAACGGACCGGGAAGGGCTGGTCGCGCAGCCCGTGAGAGCGGCGGCGCAAAGCGAGACTGCAAGTGCGAATCGAAACATGGACGGTCTCCGCAGAAATCCAGCGCATAGCTAGCCCAGCGGAGTGACAGTTCCGAGTCGTTGGTTTTCGAGTTGTGCGCGGTAGGTCTACGCCGCCATCGGGACTGCGGTGGGGCCGTCAAGCATCGACAGCATCGCACGGACCTCGGAGCGCCCGGCCAGCTCGCTCATGGTGAGACGGCCTTCGGAAGGCGGATCGAACACCGTGCGGCCTTCGAGCGCGATCGAGCGGTGGCCGACGCGGTCGCGCAGGCTCCAGACCGCCTCGAAGCCGGCTTCCCGGCTCAGCGCCGCGACGCGCTGCTCGACGGTCTGGCCGATGCGGGTCGGCAGGGCCGACACCCGGTTGCGGCAAACGTGCCAGCGCTGCACAGGCAGGCGGGCGCGCTTGCGGTCGAAGCGGACCGTATCGATCATGTCGCGATAATTGACCTGCGGGGCCTGCGGCGATTTCGAGGGGGCGAACAGGCCGTGCAGGTCGGCCGGACTCTCGTTCATCGGCGTGACGATGATGTCGGCCAGAAGATGCGCTTCATACAGATCGGTCTGGGCGCCGGAGGAGGTGTCGATGACCAAGAGGTCATAGCCGTCCAGACGCGCCATGCGGACCAGCGGTTCGAGCCGCCCGGAATTGCGGCGTCTGGCCGGATTTTCGATGTCGAGAACCATGACGTGGTCGGGCGAAGGCAGGCCGGAGGCGCGGCGGCGGCTGAGAAAGCTGGAAAAGTTGCGGGTGTTGCGGTCGAGATCGAGACCAGCCGTGCGCAGGCCGTCGCCGACAGCGGCGACGCTCAAAAGGGACGCGATGGTCGTCTTGCCGGTGCCGCCCTTGAAGCCGCTGATGGTTACCACCTTCACGCACCACTCCTTTTCTGGACGTTTCCTGTCGGTCCGCCGCCGCCGGGAAAGGCGGGCGCTTCGACGACTTCGTCTGCGAGGACGGCATCGCAATTCGTGTGCCAGACGAATTGAAGGCGCAGCGGTAAGGTTAGCCACCCCGACACTCTATGCCCTTGCCCTCCGGGCCGTGGCCCCCGATTATGGCGAAACAGGCGGCGCGACAGCCGCAGAGCGGAGACAGCCATGGCCACCATCGCCCTCGTGGACGACGATGAGAACATCGTCGAGGCTCTCAAGGCGTTCTTCGAGGCGGAAGGCTATCAGGTGCGCGCCTATCATGACGGCGCCGCCGCCTTGGCCGGCCTCTCGGACAATCCGCCCGATATCGCCATCCTGGACGTCAAGATGCCCAAGATGGACGGCATGGAGCTGCTGCGGAAGCTGCGCCAGACCTCCAACCTGCCGGCGATCTTCCTCACCTCGAAGGATGACGAGATCGACGAGGTGGTGGGCTTCAACATCGGCGCCGACGATTTCATCCGCAAGCCCTGCTCGACCCGGCTGCTGGCCGAACGCGTCAAGGCGATCCTGCGACGCTCGCGGGGCGCCTCGGCCGGCCCGGAGGATGGCGACAAGAAGCCGATTGTCCGTGGTCGCCTGACGCTCGACCCCAACCGGCACGCCTGCACGTGGGACAATGAGGTCGTGCGTCTCACGGTGACGGAATTCCTGATCCTGCAGGCGCTGGCCCAGCGCCCGGGCTATGTCAAAAGCCGCGACCAGCTGATGGACGCGGCCTATGATGATCAGGTCTATGTCGATGACCGCACGATCGACAGCCACATCAAGCGCCTGCGCAAGAAGTTCCGCGATCTCGACGACAATTTCGATTCGATCGAGACCCTGTATGGCGTCGGGTACCGCTATAAGGAAGTCTGACGCCTTGGAGAGACAGGCCGGGCCGGCGACCTCGCGCGGCGCGTCGAGACACGCGGCCAGAAACGCGCCCCGGAACGCGCCAAGACCTGTCCGGTCGCTGCTCTGGTCGCCGATCGCCCGGCTGATTCTCGCCTCGAATCTCGCCGGCCTGCTGATCCTGATCGCCGGCGCCCTGGTGCTCAACGAGATGCGCTCCAACCTCGTGCAGGCGCGCAAGGAAAGCCTCAACGACACCAGCGAGCTAATCGCGTCCTTCCTCACCGAGGTGGCGACGCAGGGAGATCCCTCCCCGCGCCTGCTCGACGACGCCGCCCGGGCGGTGCTGAAACGCGTGCCGTTCTCGGCCAATACCCGCATCCGCGTGCATGACCCCGGCAAGGTGGTGGTGGCGGACACCTACCTCCTCAATGACGCGATCGAGCGCCAGGACTTGCCGCCGATCCGCAACCCGAGCGCCATCGAGATCGGCTGGCTGAACATCGTCCGGGAGGTCAACCGCACGCTCGAAAGCCTCAGCCCGCGCGCCGGCCCGGCGCTCGAAGACGCCCGCACGCTGGAGGAAGAGGCCGAGATCGCCCTGCGCGGCGACCCCGTGGCGTCCGAACGCTTCGGCGAGCGCGGCGAGCGGGTTATCTCGGTGACCGTGCCGATCAAGGTCGTCGGCGCCGTCGTCGGCGCGCTGACCATCGAGACGAGCGACATCGCGCAGATCATCGCGGCCGAGCGCGCCGCCCTGCTGCCCTTCATCGTGGTGGGGGTCCTCGTCGCGATCATCACCTCGACCCTGCTGACGGCCTTCATCGCCCGGCCCCTGCGCAAGCTGTCGCTGGCGTCCGACCGCGTGCGAACGGGCGCCGCCGAACGTCTCAACCTGGGATCGCTGCACGATCGCAAGGACGAGATCGGGGATCTGGCCAAGGCGATGGAGGCGATGACGAAGTCGCTTTACGACCGCATCACGGCCAATGAGCGCTTCGCCGCCGACGTCGCCCACGAACTGAAAAACCCGCTGACGTCGATCCGCTCGGCGGTCGAGACATCCCAGGCCGTCGCCGATCCCGCCGTGCGCGAACGGATGCGGGAGGTCATCGCCCGAGACGTTGTGCGGCTGGATCGCCTGATCACGGACATCTCCAACCTGTCGCGCCTGGAGGGCGAGATCGTGCGGGAAAAACTGGCGCGCGTGGACGTCACGAAACTGCTCGAAGACATCGTCTCGATCTACCGCGACACGGCGCGCGAGAACGAGGCCCGGGTGACGCTGAACCTCGCGGGGCTCGAGGGCCGCGCCTTCGTCATGGGCCGCGAAGGGCCCCTGGCGCAGGTGATCCGCAACCTGATCGAGAATGCGAGGTCGTTCTCCCCCCCCAATGGCGAGGTGTCGGTGACGCTGGCGCGGGCAACCTCCAGCCTGGGTCCGACGCTTCGCCTTTCGGTTGAGGATGAAGGGCCTGGCGTGCCGCAGGACAAGCTGGAGAAGATTTTCGAGCGCTTCTACTCGGACCGCCCGCAAGGCGCCAAGTTCGGCAATAATTCCGGGCTTGGCCTGTCCATCGTCCGGCAGATCGTCGAGACCCATCGCGGCCGCGTCTGGGCCGAGAACCGGGTGAAGGACGGGCTTGCAGGCGGCGCCCGTTTCATGGTTGAGCTTCCGTCCGCCTCTGCGTCGCCATGACGTTCTGGCGATGACGCCCCGGAGCGCCCGACAGCGATCGCGCCTTGATCGCACTTGACCCTCCGGCGCGCCTAACGTCACCTTCAGCCCGAAGGCTGGGACACAAGGGAGTTTTCCGGATGATCGGTTTGGTCGTGGTCACGCACGGCCGGTTGGCGGAAGAGTTCATCGCCGCGACCGAACACGTCGTCGGGCCGCAGGAAGCCGTGCAGGCCATCTCCATCGGTCCGGACGACGACATGGACGTCCGCCGCCGCGAGATCATCGCCGCCGCCAAGGCGTGCGACCAGGGCGAGGGCGTGGTGATCCTGACCGACATGTTCGGGGGAACGCCCTCCAACCTCGCCATATCGGTGATGGGCGCGGGCAGCATCGAGGTAATCGCGGGGGTCAACCTGCCCATGCTGATAAAGCTTGCCGAGGTACGGGGCCGGTTGCCGCTGGCCGAGGCGGCCCTCGCCGCGCAAGAGGCCGGCCGGAAGTATATCTCCGTCGCCTCCGCCCTCTTGCAACGGGCCTAGAGCCTGATGCGATCAACCTGGATCAGGTCGATGGCTGAATCAGTCCCTACACCTATAAATCCAGAGCACCTTTCTTCGATTGATCGGGATTGGTCCGATGCGGATCGATCGCAGGTTGCTCTGGAGCGCCTGCAATGACGAAAATTGCAGGCGGGCTGATCTGATGAGCGGGCGTTTCAGGCGGTCGGCCGAGATCATCAACCAGCGCGGCCTCCACGCGCGCGCGTCGGCGGCGTTCGCGCGCGAGGCTCTGAAACACGACGCCAAGGTCATCGTGAATTTCGACGACATGACGGCAAGCGCGGCCTCGATCATAGATCTGCTGATGCTGGGCGCCCGCATCGGACACACGGTGGAGATCGAGACCGAGGGGCGTGAGGCCGAACAGGCGCTTGGCGCGCTGTGTGAGTTGATCGCGCGAAAGTTCGACGAGAAGGATTAGAGCATCTTTCTTCGATCAAACCGATTCAGTTTGACCGAAGGATGCTCCAGCCAACCCGCCCCAAATCTCAGCGCATCGACGGCGCCAGCGAAGCCGGGTCCGTCCGGTCGCGCGGCGGCCTCGGTCGGTCCGCAGGGTCGTATTGCGGCCGCAGGGGCTCGGTGAGATTGGCCAGCGAGACGCGTCCCGTGCCGGGGTCCGCCAGGGTCTGCGCCAGGCGGTGCAGCCCGGCGGCGAACTCAGTCTGGGTGACGGACCGGTCGAGATTGGCGTCGAACAGCATGGGATTGGAGAGCACGTCATCGGCCGCGCCCACGGAGGCGGCCCAGTCGCTCTGCTCAAAGCCGCCAAGGGAGCCATCGGCGTTGCGATCGGCCTGCGCGAAGCTCAGCACCGCGCCCTGGTCGATCTCAGCGCGGGACAGGACTGCATCGGCGTCGCGGTCGAAGCTGGCGAGCAGAAGGGCGCCGGGCTTCATGATACGCGGACCTCTCGGGCGCCGCAGACCATCGCCGGGAAAATCCGGAACGCGCTCGATGGCGTTGGAGTCTTCGAGGTTTTCGGCTGGCAGGTCCTCAACCGGAGCAGGAACGGGCGGGACGATGAGATCGACGGTCTGCGCCGACGCCGGCGTGGCGGCCATGGCGCCAAGGCATCCCAGCGCAACCAGTCCAGCGGCGATACGTGTCCGGATCATGCGGTCGGCCTTCCAGTCGCGCCGCCCCGACGCATCGCCGACCAATCTGCGCATGCCGGGCAGGCCGCGCAAGGGGCGGACACAGCCTGCAACGCGAGCGCTGCCGACAGGCGTCCCAAAATCATATAAAGGTATCTTTATATGATTTGCGCCGAGCGCCCGCGGCTGCTATGGCCCTGCCGCGCACGAAGAAAAAGGAAGCCGGACATGGCGTTCGATGATTGCAAGATTGCCGACATCTCGCTGGCCGACTGGGGCCGCAAGGAATTGACGATCGCTGAAACCGAGATGCCGGGCCTGATGGCGACGCGCATCGAGTACGGAAAGTCCAAGCCGCTCAAGGGCGCCCGCATCACCGGCAGCCTGCACATGACGATCCAGACCGGGGTGCTGATCGAAACGCTGAAGCATCTGGGCGCCGAAGTCCGCTGGGCCTCCTGCAACATCTTTTCCACACAGGATCATGCCGCCGCCGCGATCGCCGCCGCCGGCACGCCGGTGTTCGCGGTCAAGGGCGAGAGCCTCGAGGAATACTGGGACTATACCGACAGGATCTTCCAGTGGCCGGACGGCAAGCCGACCAACATGATCCTCGACGATGGCGGCGACGCCACAATGTATATCCTGATAGGCGCCCGCGTCGAAGCCGGCGAGGTCAAGCTGATCGAGACGCCGGAATCGGAAGAGGAAATCTACTTCTACAAGCAGATCAGGAAACGCCTCGCGGCCTCGCCGGGCTGGTTCACCAAGCAGCGCGACGCCATCAAGGGCGTGACCGAGGAAACCACCACGGGCGTCAACCGTCTCTACCGGCTGGTCGAGAAGGGGCTGCTGCCCTTCCCGGCGATCAACGTCAATGACAGCGTCACCAAGTCGAAATTCGACAACAAGTATGGCTGCAAGGAATCGCTCGTCGACGGCATCCGCCGCGGCACCGACACGATGATGGCGGGCAAGGTCGCCGTCGTGTGCGGCTATGGCGATGTCGGCAAGGGTTCGGCCGCCTCGCTGCAGGGCGCCGGCGCCCGCGTCAAGGTGACGGAGGTCGATCCGATCTGCGCGCTGCAGGCCTGCATGGACGGTTTCGAGGTCGTGACGCTGGAGGACGTCGCCTCTCAGGCCGACATCTTCATCACCACCACCGGCAACAAGGACGTGATCCGGCTTGAGCACATGCGCGAGATGAAGGACATGGCCATCGTTGGCAACATCGGCCATTTCGACAACGAGATTCAGGTCGCGGCGCTGAAGAACTACCGCTGGGATAACATCAAGCCGCAGGTCGACATGATCAACTTTCCGGACGGGAAGCGCATGATCCTGCTGTCGGAGGGCCGTCTCCTCAACCTCGGCAACGCCACCGGCCATCCCAGTTTCGTGATGTCCGCCTCGTTCACCAACCAGACGCTGGCGCAGATCGAGCTGTGGACCAACGGCAAGGCGTACGAGAACAAGGTCTACACCCTGCCCAAGCACCTCGACGAGAAGGTCGCGACGCTGCATCTGAACAAGCTGGGCGCGCGGCTCACAACGCTGACGGAAGAACAGGCCGCCTATATCGGGGTCTCAACCACCGGTCCGTTCAAGGCGGACCACTACCGGTATTAGTGGGTCCTTCCGGTCAATACGAGTCGGATTGACCGGAGACTGAACACCTAAAGCACCACGAGATGTTCAGGCTTGGCGATGCGGACTGCGGCTGCAGGGATGGTTCGGTCGGAGCTGACCAGCCTGCCGCCGTGCCGAGCAGCCAGAGCGAGAAGGTAGAGATCGGTAATCAGTTTGGGTCCCAGATTGTGGGTGTGGTCGAACACGGCGGAATCGGTCATCGACACGTCGTCGGACCAAAACGCATGATCGCTTGAAGCGATGGATCGTTGAAGGGTTGCGATGGCCACCGCAGTCGTCACGCTGTTCCGATAACGGGGCTGAGAAAGTATGCGCACGAAGCCATTCTCCGTGATCGGACATGTCGCCCAACCATGGCGCTGCTCAGCCGACTGCCAGTTTTGCGCGCGATCGTGGTGCACGTGCAGCGTGTCGTGAACCGCCAGCAGAACGTTACGTCGAGCAGAGCGCGCACCTAGTCAGGATTTTCTTCAAGAAGGGTCCGCACGTGCTCTTCCGTGACAATATGCGTGCCGCGCGGCAGAAGCGCAAACCCGTTGCGATAACGCTGCTCGCCGGTTGCTTCTCCCACCAGCGCCTTGCGGGCGAGATCGGACAGGACTTTGCCGGCGGACACCTTGCGCTCGGCCGCAATCTCCCTCGCTGCGTTGAGAATGTCCTCGTCAATGTCCAGCGTCGTTCTCATCATGTGACGATACCGCATCAGCGCGTTACGGACCAGCCGACCGACGCAACATCCGCCGGGTATGGGCGCGGCGGACGCCGCCGCTGGACCGGTCCCCGCAAATGGGTGTAGGCCGCCAGCGGACTATACGCGAAGGACTGCTGGATGACCGAACCCTCACCTGCCGGCCCCGCCGGAGGTTCGCGTCCTGAAAAGCGTGCAGGGTCAGGTTTCTGGGGGCTCGCCCTAGGCTCGGTCGGCGTCGTCTTCGGCGATATCGGCACCAGCCCGCTCTATGCCTTCAAGGAATCAATCGCCCACGTCAGCGAAGGAGGCGCCGCGAGTCGGGCCGAGGTCCTTGGCATTATCTCGCTGATGCTCTGGTCTTTGATCATCGTCGTGCTTCTGAAGTATGTCTTTCTTCTTCTGCGGCTCGACAATCAGGGCGAGGGCGGATCGTTGTCGCTGATGGCCCGGGTGCAGCGGGCCGTAGGACGCCGCACGCCGCTCCTGTTCGCGCTTGGCGTCTGCGGCGCCGGCATGTTCTATGGCGACGCCCTCCTGACGCCAGCGATATCCGTGCTGTCGGCGCTCGAGGGACTTGCGATCATTCCGCAGCTCAAGGGACGCGTCGAGCCCTTCATCCTGCCGCTGGCGCTCTGCATTCTGGTCGGGCTCTTCCTGGTGCAGCGGAAAGGGACCTCGCTGGTCGGAGCGTTCTTCGGCCCGATCTGCGCCGTGTGGTTCCTCACGCTGGCGGGGCTCGGCGTCTATCACATCGTGCTTGACGGGCCGGGCATTCTGGAAGCCCTCAGCCCGCACCATGGCGTCGTCTTCCTGGCAACGCATTCCGTTCTGGGATTCGCCGTGCTGGGCACCGTGTTTCTCACCGTCACCGGCGCCGAGGCGCTGTTTGCCGACATGGGCCATTTCGGGCGCAAGCCGATTGCGGCCACATTCTCCTGGCTTGTCCTTCCCAGCCTGGCGCTGAACTATCTGGGCCAGGGCGCCATGGTTCTGGCGTCTCCTGAAACCGTCTCCAACCCGTTCTTCATGATGGCGCCGCCGGTACTGCTGGCGCCGCTGGTGGCGCTGGCGACGCTTGCCACGGTCGTCGCCTCCCAGGCGGTCATTTCCGGAGCTTTCTCGCTGACCCAGCAGGCGGTCCAGCTTGGACTCCTGCCGCGGCTCCAGATCGTCAAGACGTCCGAGCACCATCACGGCCAGATCTACATGCCGCAGATCAACTATTTCCTGCTCGCCGGCGTGATCGTCCTGGTGCTGGCCTTCAGGTCGTCGTCCGCCCTCGCCTCCGCCTACGGCGTCTCGGTGATCGGCGCGATGATCACATCAACCCTGTTCGCATTCATTGCGGTCAGGCGCATCTGGAAGCGCAGCCTCTTCACGACGGTGGCGATCGTCGGACCTTTCCTGCTGATCGAGGGCGTCTTCCTCGCCTCCAATCTCCTGAAAGTCCCGTCCGGCGGTTATGTGCCGCTGCTAATCGCGGCGACGTTCGTGCTCCTGATGTGGACGTGGGCGCGCGGGACCCGGATTCTTGCCGACCGCACGCGCGGCGGCCCTTCTCTCGACCAGGTACTCGATGGCCTCGCGGCGTCCCCGCCGCACGTCGTCAAGGGCACCGCGGTTTTTCTCACGGCCGATCCCGCTTCGGCGCCAAGCGCCCTGCTCCATAACATCAAGCACAACAAGGTGCTGCACGAACGCAACATCATCCTGACCGTCCGGGTGGCGGAACGCCCCTATGTTCCGGACGAGGACAAGGTGGAAATCTCGGATCTCAAGGGCGGGATGAAGCGCCTTTTCCTGTCGTTCGGCTATATGGAAACGCCCAACATTTCACGCGCCCTGTCGCTTGCCCGCAAGCAGGGGCTGTCCTTCGACATCATGTCGACGTCGTTTTTCCTCAGCCGGCGGACCTTCCTGGCGGACGGCAAGATCGGCATGCCGATCTGGCAGGATCACCTGTTCATCTTCCTCAGCCGCAACGCGACCAACGCCACGGAATTCTTCCGCATCCCGACCTCGCGGGTTGTCGAACTGGGCAGCCAGATGACGATCTAGCCAGGAGGCATTGCGCATCGCGGGGCCGGAGGCTAACCCGGCGTCATTCTGAGCCGAGCCGGGATCAAGCTGATGAAAACGCCGCGCGCCGACCTCGCCGCCAACACCTATGATTTCGAAGTCATACCGCTGGTGAAGCCGACAGGGTTTCGCGAGTATGACGCCCGCTGGTGGTTTGGCGGGCCGCAATATCCCAAGGCGCCGGAACTCAATTTTCTGGGCGTGCAGGCGCTGGGCCTTGGCCTCGGTACGCTGATCGGACGGATGGGCGTCGCCCCCCGGATCGTCACGGGCCATGACTACCGGTCCTATTCGCTGTCGATCAAGCAGGCCCTGACGCTTGGACTGATCGAGGCGGGCATGGAGGTCCAGGACATTGGCCTCGCGCTGTCGCCGGTCGCCTATTATGCGCAGTTCGCCCTCGACGTGCCGTGCGTCGCCATGGTGACGGCAAGTCACAACGAGAATGGCTGGACCGGCGTCAAGATGGGGGCCAACAAGCCGCTCACCTTCGGCCCGGAGGAGATGGGCCGGCTCAAGGAGATCGTGCTGAGCGGCGCGTTCGACCCGCGACCGGGCGGCCGGCTGATCCGCGTCGACAGCATGCGGGAAAGATACATCGAGGCTGTCGCCAGGGACGTGAAGCTGTCGCGCCGGATCAAGGTGATTGCGGCGTGCGGCAATGGCGCGGCCGGCGCCTTCGCGCCCGACGCGTTGCGCATGATGGGCGCCGAGGTGATCGAGATGGATTGCGATCTCGACTACACCTTCCCGAAATACAATCCCAATCCCGAGGACATCGAGATGCTGCACTCGATGTCGGCGGCGGTGCGCGAGCATGGCGCGGACCTCTGCGTCGGCTTCGACGGAGATGGCGACCGCTGCGGCGTGGTCGATGACAAGGGAGAAGAAATCTTCGCCGACAAGATCGGGCTCTTGCTTGCACGCGATCTCAGCAGGCTGCACAGGAACGCGACCTTCGTCGTCGATGTGAAATCCACCGGCCTCTACAAGACCGATCCCGTATTGAAGGCGAACGGCGCGACGGTCGATTACTTCAAGACCGGCCACTCCTACATCAAGCGGCGCACAAACGAGCTCGACGCGCTGGCCGGTTTCGAGAAGTCCGGACACTTCTTCTTCCGCAAGCCCTATGGCCTTGGATACGATGACGGGCTCGTGGCGGCGGCGGCCGTGCTGCAGATGCTGGACCGCAATCCGGGGCGCTCGCTCTCGGACCTCAAGACCGACCTGGGCGACGCCTGGACGTCGATGACGATGTCGCCCCATGCCGACGACGAAGTAAAATACGGCGTCGTCGATCAGGTGACCCGGGACTATCAGGCCCTGGCAAAGGGCGGCGGCTCGATCCTTGGCCGCAAGGTGATCGACGTGAACACCGTGAATGGCGCGCGCGTGACGCTGGAGGACGGCTCATGGGTGCTGGTGCGCGCGTCCTCCAACAAGCCGGAAATGGTCGTCGTGGTTGAGAGCATGGCGTCGGAGGAGGACATGCGCGCCCTGTTCCGCAACGAGGTGAAGCCGCGCCTCGCGAAGTTCAGGGAAGTCGGGGCGTACAACCAGGAAGTTTGACGCCGTGACGGAGCAGCCCCACGCGAGCGCTTGCGACATCATTGCCCTCTACGAGCGCCACGCCGAGGCATGGGACAGGCTGCGTGGGCCGACGGACGACCAGCCGTTTGAGGCGCCGTGGCTCGATCGTTTTCTGGCGACGCTGCCGGCGCATCCGACGCTGCTGGATCTTGGCTGCGGCAGTGGGGCGCCAGTGACGCGGTATCTGGTCGAGGCAGGCGCATCGGTAACGGGGGTGGATTCCTCGCCGACGCTGATCGCGAAATCGCGGGCGCGGTTTACGGGCGGGGACTGGATCGTCGCCGACATGCGCGGGCTCGATCTTGGCCGGCGGTTCGATGGCTTGCTCGCGTGGAACAGTTTCTTCCATCTCGCCGGGGACGACCAGCGCGCGATGTTTGCGGTGTTCGCCGCGCATGTGCGGCCCGGCGGATCGCTGATGTTCACCAGCGGTCCGGAACATGGCGAGGCGATCGGGGAGTTCGAGGGCGAGGCGCTCTATCACGCCAGCCTTTCAGCGGAAGAATACCGGTCGCTTCTGGCGCGTGCCGGCTTTGATGTGCTGGAGCATGTGGTGCGGGACGCGACATGTGGCGGGGCCACGGTCTGGCTGGCGCGGCGCGAGCCGTTCCATTCCCCGCATTAATAGATATTACTCGTATTAACAACAATCTCATTAAACGCCGTAAACCTTGTGTGTTGGCCGGCAGATTTTGCCCAGTTGCTACAGGCGCTTAACCAACCGTTAACCGACTTGCTTCCATTTGGTTAACTGGCGGCTTCCCTTGTGTGGGAAGTTCAAAGGGGCGTTGCGATTCGGCCGAAGGCGGCCAGGGACGAGGCGCGCGTATGGACGGACAAATGACCCAGCCGCTGATCATTTTGATCACCGGGGCCGCCGCTTTCGGGCTGGCGGCGCTGTTGTGGGCGCTCCGGATTTCGGACGGCGCGCGCGGCGCCTCGCGGAAATACCGCGAGGAAACCCAGGCGATGCGGGAGAAACTGGCCCGCGCCGAGAGCGTGTTCGGCGCCCATCCTGGCGTCATCATGGTCTGGGAAGACGCCGAGCCCCGGAACGCCGCGACGCAGAAATCCGCGCTTGCCCCCAGCGACTGGGCCGCCCCCAACCTCTATGGGTCGCCGGTGGCGCTCATGGGCCTGTTGCGGTTCACCGACGACGCCTCGTCCGACAATCCCGCAGCGCGCATTCTCGAAGGTCTCGCCGACCTCGAAGCCCGCGACGGGGCGGGCCAGGACACGACCCTGCGCGAGCGCCTGAAACAGCTCCGCGCCGAGGGAGCTCCCTTCTCGCTCACCATCATCGGACCCTCGGGGCGGTTTCTTGAGGCGGACGGCCGCACGGCCGGCGCGCGCGCCGTTCTCTGGGTCACCGACACGACGATCAAGGGCCTCGAGGAATCCGGCGCCCGCGCGCGCTTCGAGGAAGCCCGGGCGGCGGTGGCCCGCGATCCCATGGCGTTTCTGGAAATGCTGGGACGGGCGCCTTTCCCGGCCTGGCGGATGTCCGGCGCGGGAAAGCTGCAATGGGTCAACACAGCCTACCTCAAGGCCGTCGGCGCCAGCACGATGGACCAGGTGCTCGACCGCCAGATCATGCTCGACCAGCAGGTGACGGCGCAGGCCCAGAAGACCGTGCAGGGCAATGCCGAGACGGACGATACACGGCATGTCGTGGCAGCTGGCGAGCGCCGGGCCATGCGGGTCAAGATGTTTCCGCTTTCGGGCGGGATTGGCGGGATGGCGTTCGACATCACCGACCAGGAAAACGCGCGCGAGACGCTCGACAAGCACGTCAAGGCGCATGACGAGACCCTCAACCATGTCGCCGATTCGGTCGCCATCTTCGGGGCCGACCGCAAGCTGATCTTCAACAACCGGGCCTTCGCCGAGATGTGGGGGCTGGACCCCGCCTACCTGCTGGAGAAGCCTGACCACGGCTCGCTGCTGGACCGCCTGCGCGAGCGCCGCAAGCTGCCCGCGCGGCCAGACTACGCCCGGTGGCGCTCCGGAGAGCTGGCCTATTACCAGGGCGAGAAGAACGAGGTGCTCGAAGACCTCTGGAACATTCCCGACGGCCGCATCGTCAAGGTCACCCGCCAGCGCCATCCGCTCGGCGGCCTGCTGATGATCTTCAAGGATCTGACCGACGAGCTGGCGCTGCGGACCGAATACAACGCGCTGATCAACGTCCAGAAGGCGACGCTGGACCATCTGCGGGAAGCCGTCGTGGTGTTCGACGCGGCAGGGCGCCTGAGGCTGCACAACGAGGCCTTCGCGACGCTCTGGGGCCTCGAAGGCAAGCTCGCCGACAGTCCGGATTTCGACGTGGTGGTGGACGCCTGCTCGCGCCTGTTCCACGACCGCAATGTGTGGGCCAATATCAAGAGCCGCGTCACCAATCCCTCGCCGGAATACCGCCAGCAGGATCAGGGCGTGATGCGGACATCCAGCGACCGCACGCTGACCTGGATCACCCAGCCGCTGCCCAATGGCGCGACGCTGATCGCCTTCATGGACGTGACGGCCGACCGCAAGGTGGAGGCCGCGCTGAAGGACAGGGCGGAGGCGTTCCAGGCGGCCGACCGGCTCAAGACCGAGTTCGTGCAGAACGTGTCCTACCAGCTGCGCTCGCCGCTCACGACCATACTGGGCTATGCGGAATTGCTGGAAAGCGGCCGGCCCGGCGCCCTCACCGACAAGCAGCGCGAGCAGGTGATCGCGATCCTGTCGGCGTCCGATCATCTCTCGAAGCTGATTGGCAACATTCTTGATCTCGCCATGATCGAGGCGGGACGCATGGAGCTCGACCTCTCCGACGTTTCGCTGCGCAAGACCATCGAGGAGTCGGTCGATCTCGTCGTCTCGACCGCCGCCAACACCAAGGTGCGGGTGGAGATCCTGTGCGACGCCCGCGTCGGAACGATCCATGCCGACGAACGCCGCATCAAGCAGATCCTGTTCAACCTCCTCACCAACGCGCTGCGCTTCACGGGCCCGGGCGGGCACGTCAAGGTCGAGGCCAGGAAGGTCGACGGCGTCGTGCAGCTTTCTGTGACCGACAATGGCAAGGGCATCTCGCAGGAGCGCCAGGCGAGCGCATTCGACAGCTTCACCTCAAGCGACAATCGCGGCGCGGGCCTCGGGCTGGCGCTGGTGCGGTCCTTCGTCGAGCTGCATGGCGGTTGGGTGGCGATGAAGTCAGCGCCCGGCGCCGGCGCCGCCGTCATGTGTTTCCTGCCGGAGACAGCCTCGCCCAAGGCGCTCCGCGCCGAGCTGGAGCTTGGGCCGGGAGCCGTCGCAGCGGCTTGAGCGACCGGCCGTAGCGACGCCCCAGCGCCCTAGGACGCATCCGGCCTGTCGACGCCCGCTTCCTTGACGCCGGCGCCGATCCGGCGGGAAGATGGGCAAACCCCCAAGGGAGGCATGGTGATGAACCGAAAGACCGGGCGATCCGGCGCGGCCCTTTCTGGCGCAGCCCTTTTCGGCGCAGCCCTTTTCGGCGTCGGGGCGGCGCTGACCGCGCCAGCGCTGGCCCAGAAGGCCGTCGGCAAGCCGCCTGTCAGTTCCATCCTGCGATGGACGCCGCAGCAGCAGCTCGACCGCTACAAGGCGATCGAGGACGTCTACGAAGTGAGGACGATCGCCAAGGGCGAGGCGGTCTCTCCCCTGCCGATGGCGGCGACACAGATCGACCCTGTCATCGCTGGACGCAGCGTCGAGCGGTTCATGAAGGACCACAAGGTCACGGGTCTCATCGCCATCAAGGACGGCGAGATCGTCCTTGAGAAGTACGGGGAAGGGCGCAAGCCGGAGGACCGCTGGACATCGTTCTCGGTCGCGAAGTCGATGACGGCGACGCTGATCGGCGCCGCCATCAAGGACCGCTGGATCAACGGCCTTGGCGATCCCGTCACCATGTACATTCCGGAGCTGAAGGGCAGCGGTTATGACGGCGTCAACATCCGGGACCTGCTGACCATGTCGTCCGGGGTGAAGTGGAACGAGGACTACACCGATCCGAGGTCGGACGTCTCGCGCGCCGGGGCCGGGGCCTATGACGGCAAGACCAACCCGCTTGTGGCCTACATGGCGAAGCTGCCGAGCGAAGCAGAGCCGGGGTCGAAGTTCGTGTACAAGACCGGCGAGACCGATCTTGCCGGCATCGTGCTGTCGCGGGCGCTGGCCGGCAAAAGCATCTCGCAATACGCCTCCGAGAAAATCTGGGCGCCGTTCGGCATGGAGCGGGACGCGATCTGGATGGTCGACCAGGCCGGTCATGAGCGCGGCGGGTGCTGCATGAGCATGACCCTGCGCGATTATGGCCGCATCGGCCTGTTCATGCTGGGGGGCGGAAAGATCGGCGACCGTCAGGTGGTTCCGGCCGGCTGGACGGACGAGGCGACGACCAACCGGCTCTCGCCCGAAGCGAGCGCGAGGGGGGCGAGCTATGGCTATTTCTGGTGGTCGCGCGAGGCGCCCAATTACGAAGCAATCGGCATATTCGGTCAGGGCATCGCGGTCTTTCCGGAGGACGGACTGGTAATCGCGCTGAATTCCGCCATGCCCCGGGCCAGCGACCGAAAGCAGAGCGAGGCCAAGGCCGCGCTGTTTGCCGCGATCCGCGAGGCGGCGGCGAAGTAGGGAATATGAACGACGGCGGGCCGCATCCCGGCCTTGTCGTTCTTCCCGGAGGGCTATCGCCTATGCGGTGGAGTGGTCCCCGGCCCTGACCCGAGAGCCTTTCTTCGTCGCGCGATTTCCGGTTGTTGGCAGGTCCAGTTGTGGCAGGCGAGAAAAGGTTCTCGGGTCGCGCCTCGCTTGCCCGAGAATGACTGCACGCAAGGAAAGATCCCCGGGTCGCGCTTCGCTTGCCCGAGAATGACTTCGCTGAATGCTTCGCGCTCATAGCCGATAGCCCTGCCCTTGCAGGGCGGAGAGAGAAATCAGTGCTGGCTTTCCGGGGTCGTGACCCTCAGCCCGTCCAGTTCGTCACGGATCTTGATCTGGCACGACAGGCGCGAGTTTTCCTTCACGTTCTCGGCGAAATCCAGCATGGACTGTTCCATGGCGGAGGGTTTGCCAACCTTGTCGGTGAAAGCCGCATCGACATAGACATGACAGGTTGCGCAGGCGCAGGCGCCGCCGCAATCGGCGTCGATGCCGGGCACGTTGTGCTTGATCGCGGTCTCCATCACCGTCATGCCGGTCTTGCCCTCGACGGTGCGTTCCTTGCCGGACGCGTCGGTGTAGGTGATCTTCGGCATGGGTGGGAAAGCTCCTTCGACGAACTCGTTCGGGCTAGAGCATCCTTCGGTCGATCCGGATCGACCGAAGAAAGTTGCTCTAGTTCCATCAAATCAGAGACTGATTCAACGATCGACCCGATTCAGGTCGATCGCATCAGGCTCCAGCGCACGGGCTGCGATATCCTTCATGGACAAGGATTTATCGGCCAGTTCGGCTGGCGCAACCCGCGCTGACGCCGCAACCAGCTTTTTCCCGACCAGGTATTCCGGAGCGGCGTTTACCGCATCGACGGCGAGGACGCGACCCTCCCTGAGATAGAATACGGCAAAGCTTCGCTGCCCGGGCGTCCCCCGCACGACGCGTTCGTCGGCGCCCGCGCCAAGACCGGCGGTCTGGAGCTTGAGATCGAACTGGTCCGACCAGAACCACGGAACGTCGTCGATCGGATGGGGGGCGCCAATGATGGCGGAAGCAGCGATCTTTCCGCCCTCGATGGCGTTGTGGACGGACTCAAGACGTCCTTCCCGGCCATAGTGCGGCAGAGGCCTCCAAGCGACGTCGCCGGCGGCGTAGACGTCCGGATGACTGGTGCGGCCGTTCCGGTCGACCACGACGCCATTGCCGCACAGGAGGCCCGCATTGCGGGCGAGTTCGAGGTTGGGAAGAACGCCCACCCCGACAAGGGCGACATCGCAGGGAATGACTTCCCCCGTGGCGAGGCGCGCCCCGGACACGTGGGTCTGTCCCTCGAACCCGTCGAGCCGGGCGCCCAGGCGGATATCGACGCCGGCCCCGGCATGGACGCCGGCATAGAAGGCCGAGATTTCGGGTCCCGCGACACGTCCCAGCACCTGAGGCATGGCCTCGATAATGGTGACGGCGACGTCCAGCTGCACGCCGACGGCCGCCGCCTCCAGGCCGATAAAGCCCGCACCCACCACCACCAGCCGGGCGCCGGGTTTCAGAAGGGAACGCAGCCGATCGACATCTACGATCGTGCGCAGTTCGAGAACGCCCGCAAGGTCGGCGCCCGGGAGCGTGAGCCGCCGGGGACGGGCGCCCGTGGCAATCACCAGGGCATCCCATGAAATCCAGGAACCGGACGAGAGTTCGAGACGCTTGCGGTCTGCGTCGATCCCGGCGACCGCCGCGCCGGAAACCAGATCGACGGCGTGTTCGGAATAGTATTCGACAGGTTTCAGATAGAGACGCTCGGCCTCGACCTCTCCCTTCAGATAGCCCTTCGAAAGGGGCGGTCGCTGGTAGGGCGGCGCCTCTTCGTCGCCGATGAGGGTGATGGCGCCGTCATAGCCCGCCAGCCGGAGGGAATAGGCCGTCTGTCCGCCGGCCTGACCCGCCCCGATGATCGCGACGTGTGAAGGTTTGGCGCCCATTGCGGCTTCCACTCCGGAGTCTCTGGAAACAGCCATTGCCACGCCCGGCGCAGGTCGGCAAACCAGCGGCATGGGAAAACCCATTCTGACAGTCCGGCTGCGCGACGAGGCGGCGACGTCGGACCTTGCCGGCAAGCTGGCGGCGGCATGCCGCCCCGGCGACGTCATAGCCCTTGAGGGGGAGCTTGGCGCAGGCAAGACAACGCTTGCCCGGTCGCTGATCCGCACGCTTGCAGGGGCGGAGATCGAGGTTCCAAGCCCGACCTTCACCCTTGTCCAGACTTATGCGCTCGAACCTGTGACCGTCTGGCATTTCGATCTCTACCGTCTTGAACGCGCCGGCGAGGCGCGGGAGCTGGGGCTGGAAGAAGCTGTGGATGGGCTTGCGCTGATCGAATGGCCGGAGAGACTGGGGACGAGTCTGCCGCTGACGCGCCTTGAAGTTCAGCTATCCTTCTGCGGCGACGGGCGAATCGCGCGGCTCGTGGACCATGGCGACTGGAGTGGACGCATCGATGGCGATTGGCGGTAATCTCCGCGACAGCGAGATCGTCGAATTCCTGGCCCGCGCCGGCTGGGAAGGCGCGACGCGCACGCCCCTCAACGCCGATGCATCGACACGGCGCTATGAAAGGCTGCGGCGCAGGGGCGAGACGGCGATGCTGATGGACGCTCCCCGGCTGGAAAGCCCTCCCTGCCCGCCGGGCGCCGACGACGAGGCGCGGCTGGCCATGGGCTGGAACGCGATCTCGCGCCTCGCTGCATCGCGAGTCGAGGCGTTTGCGGCGGTGGGCGGGCATCTGTCCCGACGGGGCCTGTCGTCCCCGGGCATCCGCGACCTCGACATTCCACGCGGCCTCGCCCTGCTGGAAGACCTTGGCGACGACCTGTTCGCCCGCGTGCTGGAACGCGGCGAGAATGAAACCACGCTCTATGCGGCCGCCGGAGAGGTTTTGGCCGCCGCGCACCGCGCGCCGGCGCCGTTCACCCTGCCCTATCCAGGCGGGGAATGGCCGGTGCTGACCTATGACCACCTCGCGCTCAGCGCCAATGTCGATCTCTTCGTCGAATGGATGCCCCGGCGCGACGTCGATATGCGGATAACGGATTCCGGACGGCTGCGATGGGAGGGCGTGCGCGAGAACCTGATCGCCATGGCCGAGGACTTTCCCCGCGCGCTCATCCTGCGCGACACCCATGCCGAGAACCTCATCTGGCTGCCTGGCCGGGACGGCGTCCGGCGGGTCGGCCTGCTGGATTTTCAGGACGCCGTGCTCGGCTGGGGCGAGTGGGACATGTCGATGCTGCTGCACGACGCCCGCCGCGACGTGACGCCGGCGGCGCGCGCCTCCGCCATCCGGGCCTATCTCGACGGCACGGGAGGAATGCGCACCGAATTCGACAGGCGCATGTCGGTGCTCGGCGCGATGAACATCATGCGGATCATGGGCATCTTCGCGCGTCTCGTGGTACGGGACGGCAAGCCGCGCTACGACACATTCCAGCCCAGGCTGCGCGGCCTGCTCGCGGAAACGCTGAGCCACCCGGCACTGTCGCAAACAGCCGATTTCGTCAACGCCACCGCCCCGCACCTGCTGGCCGCCGCATGACGAGGATCACCACGGCGATGCTTCTCTCTGCGGGCCTTGGCACAAGGATGAAGCCCCTGACCGACGCCCTGCCCAAGCCACTTGTCACGGTGGGGGGACGCACGCTGATTGATCGTGTTCTAGACAAGCTGGTCATCCAGGGCGTCACGCGCGCGATCGTCAACGTTCACCATTTCGCCGACCAGATGGAGGCCCATCTGGCGAAGCGGACGGACATCGAGATCACTTTCTCGGACGAGCGCGGCGAATTGCTCGAGACGGGCGGCGGCGTCATCAAGGCGTTGCCCCTGCTGGGCGAGGAGCCGTTCTTCGCCATCAACACCGATGTCACATGGGCGACGCCGGGCGACGACACCTTCCTGCGCATGGCTGAAGAATACGACGCCGGGGACATGGATGCGCTGCTGCTGCTCGCGGACATGGGCGCGACGCTGGGATTTCGCGGGCCCGGCGATTTCTATCTCCTGCCGGACGGAAAGCTGGAGCGTCGCGCAGAGCGCGACCGCGCGCCCTATGTCTATGCGGGGACCTATATCACACGCGCGGACAGGCTGCGCGGCTACAAGGCCGAGCCATTCTCGGCGAACGTCTACTGGAGCGCCTTCGGCCGCGCGGGACGGCTGTTCGGCACGGTGATGGCGCCGTTCTGGATGCATGTCGGAGACCCCGCCGGGCGCGACGAAGCGGACGCCCGACTGGGGACGATGGGGCCGGCAAGCTGACGCGCGGCGCCGACATTTTCGCGGCCGGCGGATCGAGGCTGTACTCGCTGCCGCCCTCCACGTCCTTCCTCGACGAGCTGGCTTCGGGTCTGATCGAGGCGTCCGGCGCGCGTGACAGGCCGGATGCGCTCGCGGACGTGCTGATCTTCACGCCCAACCGGCGGGCCGCGCGGGAACTGGCGCTTGCGCTCCACCGCGGGCTGGCGGGATCGCTGATCGCACCGACGATTCGCGCCCTCGGCGACCTCGACGAGGGAGACGCCGCCGACGCCTTCGGCGTGGACGCCCTGGACCTAAAACCATCCATTCCAGCGGCAAGGCGAAGAGGCGCCCTGGCGCGACTGATCCAGGCCTGGCGGCGCGCCCAGCACGAGCCTGACCTGCCCCCCTCCTCCGCGCTCGCAGCAGCTGACGAACTGGCCGGCCTGCTTGACCAGGCGGCGATCGGCGACGGCGTCGACTGGGATGGGCTGCGCGACCTGTCTCTTTCAGCCGATCTCGCCGAGCACTGGCGCATCTCCGCCAGTTTTCTGGAAATCGTGGGGCAGGCCTGGCCCGCCTATCTCGCGGAACGGGGTGCGACCGACGAACTGACGCGGCGGCGACAGGCAGCCGAGGCGATGGCGGCGCGGTGGGTCAGGAACCCGCCAGGCCATCCGGTCATCATCGCGGGATCGACGGGCGCGGCGACCGCGACGCGCATCCTGATGGCGGGCGTCCTGTGCTTGCCCAGGGGCGTCATCGTGTTGCCGGGACTCGATCCCGATCTCGACGGCGAGGGATGGGAAGCTGTCGGTCGTGCGCCGAGCCATCCGCAATTCACGATCAAGGCGACGCTGGACGCTCTCGACGTCCAGCCGACCGACGTGGGCGGATGGCCCACACGGGACGAAAGCCTCAGCGAGCGATCCCGCCGGCGCCTCATCAACGAAGCGCTGGCGCCGGCCGAATCCACCAAGGGGTGGAACCAGCGGCTCGCACACCTCGCGCATCCGGGGTCCGCGCACGACCTGGTCACGTCCGGCCTGTCGGGCTTGCGCCTCATCGAGGCGGAGGACGAAAGCGAGGAAGCCCTGGTCGCCGCGCTGCTGCTGCGCGAAACGCTGGAGAGCGAAACCGGGACTGCGGCCCTGGTGACGCCGGAAGCCGCCGTCGGACGGCGCGTCGCCGCAATTCTCCGGCGCTGGGGGGTCGAGATTGCTCCCTCGTCCGGGACTCCTTTCCACCGGACGCACATCGGCAGTTTTCTGCTGCTGGTCATGCGCTGGGCGCGCGACCCGGCGGACCCGGTCCTTCTGCTCGCCATGCTGAAGCACGAATTCACAAGCCTGCGCCAGTCGCGTGACGATCTGATCCGCACGACAAGCGCACTCGAGATCGCGGCCTTGCGTGGGCCGAGACTGGACCGCACGCTGGAAGCGCTCGCCCACCGGCTCGAACATCCACGCGGCGGAAAATACGCCGCTGCCCCGCAGAAAGAAGGCGCCGACCTTGTCCGGCAGCTCGGGGCGACACTCCATCCCTTCGCCAGCGTCCTGGGGTCTGAAACGATCGACGGGACGGTCGCGAGCGAGGCCTGCGCCAAACTCGCCATGAGCCTCGCGGCTTCGCCATCCGACCCCACCGGCGGGCGGATCTGGAGCGGCCGGCATGGCGCGATGGCCATCCAGTTCATCGAGCAACTGGGAGAGTTGTGCGGCGAGATGGGCGGCGTCGAGGGGGCGCTCTGGAGCGACTTCGCGCGCGCCGTCGCCCAGCGCATGATCGCGGCGCCTGAAACAAGCGAGCATCCGCGCATCGCCATCTGGGGGCCGCTCGAAGCGCGCCTGCAGCGCCGGGACCGCATGATCCTGGCAGGACTGAACGAAGGCGCCTGGCCAAAGGCGGCGCCGGTCGACGGGTTTCTCAATCGCGGCCTGCGCCGACGAATCGGCCTGCCCGATCCCGATGAACGGATCGGCCTGTCGGCGCATGACTTCGCGCAGATGGCCAACGCTCCGGATGTGGTGCTGTTGCGGGCGAGGCGCGTCGACGACAAGCCGGCCGTCGCCTCGCGATGGGTCTGGCGCCTGCGCACCCTTTCAGCGGGGGGACTTGGCAGCACGCAGGCCGCCGAGGCGGCGCTGCAACCTCAAGCCGGCGCCGATCCCGTGGTCTGGGCGCGCTCCCTGCGCCATGTGGACGCTGTCGCCTCCGTCAAGCCTCCCGCGCCGAGGCCGCCAGCCGACCGGCGCGCCCTCAACGCATTTTCCCCCAGCCGGACCGTGACGCTGATCCGCGATCCCTACGCCGACTATGCCCGGCGCATCCTGCGCCTCAAGCCGCTGCGGCGCGTCGGCGACGACGTCAACGCTCTGGAGCGGGGAACAGCAGTCCACGATGCGATCGACGCCTTCCAGAAGGGCGCCGGCCTGTCGCTGGAAGACATGATCGCCGACAACCTCGTCGCATCCGGCGTGTCCAGCGAGCTGATCGAGTTCGAGAAACCGCTGTGGCTGCGCGCCGCCCGCTCCTACCTGCGCTGGCTCGACGCACGCGCACCGAGTGTCGTGCAGGTTGTTTCCGAAGAGACCGCCGGAATCGTCTTTCCCTCGTCAGCCGGAGAGGTGACCCTGTCGGCGACTGCTGACCGCATCGAGCTTCTGACCGACGGCACGCTTGCGATCATAGATTTCAAGACGGGAGAACCCAAAAGAGCAAAGCAGGTGGAGTGCGGGCTGGAGCCGCAACTGGCCCTCGAAGCCGCGATCGCTGCGCGCTCAGGCTTTGGCGCGCTGGCGCCGGCGCTGACATCGCAGCTCATCTACTTCCGGTTTTCCCAGAGCGCCGAGACCGCGAAGGAAAAGAACGGTCAACCGCTGCCCTTGGAGAAATCCGCAGCGGACGTCGCCGAGGCGGCGCTCGGCGGGCTGAAACGGCTGATCGCCTCCTATGCCTGCGAGGAAACCGCCTATTTGTCGAAGCCCCGTGCGGAGTTCGCCTGGTCGGTCGCCGATTTTGACCGCCTCGCGCGTCGCGCCGAATGGACCGTCGATGAGGGCGAGGAATGACCGGCGACGCCGCACCGCAGACCGTCGAGGAGTGGCCGGAATACGCCGAGGCGATGGCCGGCCAGGGCAAGGCGGCCCTGCCGCAATCCTCCGCATTCGTCGCCGCGAATGCGGGATCGGGCAAGACCAAGGTCCTCATCGACCGTGTCGCCCGCCTGCTGCTGCTTCCCGGCGCGAAGCCCGACGAAATTCTTTGCGTCACCTACACCAAGGCCGCCGCCAGCGAGATGCAGACCCGGCTGTTCCAGCGCCTCGGCGCCTGGTGCGTGATGGACGCCGCCCGGCTTCAGTCCGAACTGGGAGCGCTCGAAGGACGGAGAGGACACGCCTACACGCCAGAGGAGATCGGCCGCGCCCGCGAGCTGTTCGCACAGGCTCTCGAAACGCCCGGCGGGCTGCGCATCGAGACCATTCACGCCTTCTGCGCGCGTCTCCTGCGGCGCTTCCCGCTGGAGGCCGGTGTCCCGCCCGGCTTCGGCGAACTCGATGACGAGGATGCATCGGCGCTCTGGGACGCAGCGTTCGAAGCCCTCGGCGCCCGTCTCGGTCGCCGCGAGCAGACCCTGGTGGAGGCGGCGCGCATTGCGGCGGAGGCCGGTGGCGCGAAAGGCCTCGCCGTGCTGCGCTCGCTTCATGCCCGCCGCGAGGAGGTGCGCGCTTTCATCGCCGGCGCCGGAGGCGTCGAGCCAGCGGTCGAGGCGCTGCGCCTGGAGATCGGCGCGGGCCACGACCGCATCGACACCCTGATCTCCAACGCCATGAATCGTGACCTGCCGCGCGAGCGGCTGTCGGCGGCGGTTGCGGGCTTCAGGACCGGCTCGGCGCAGGATCGGGCGCAGGCCGATTGCATAGGCTTCGCCCTGTCGGACGCCCCGCCCGACGAGCGGCTCGACGGCTATATCGGCGTTGTCTTCGCTGCGACAGGCGCGCTCAAGTCACGCGGAAGGGTCTTCACGAACGGCGTGCGGGATCGCCATCCAGCGGTTGCCGATCTCTTCGACGTCGAGGTTCCGCAAGGATCGGAAACCCTTCGTCTCATCCAGCTGCGGTCCGCCCTGAACGCGCGCCGGACATTCGACCGGTCGGCCGCGCTTCTGCGTCTCGCGCATGTCGTCTTCAGCGACTACGCCCGCCGCAAACGAGCGCGAGCCAGCCTCGATTTCGAGGACCTCATCGAGACGGTAGGCCGGTTGCTGAATCAGGGGTCGGCGGCCGAATGGGTGTTGTGGAAGCTCGACGGCGGACTGTCGCACATCCTGCTCGACGAGGCGCAGGACACCAGTCTTGCGCAATGGGGCATCGTGGATACGCTGACGCGGGATTTCTTCTCCGGGTCCAGTGCGGAACGCCGGCTCGCGCGGACCCTGTTCGTGGTCGGCGATCACAAGCAGTCAATCTATTCGTTTCAGGGCGCGGATCCCGAACACTTCCTCAGCCAGACGCAGGCGTTCGAGCAGCGCACGCGCGAGGCGAACGTTGAGGCGGAGCTGCCCAACCTCGCCATGTCATTCCGATCGACGCCGGAGGTTCTGGCATTCGTCGATGCGGCGTTCGACACCCTGGCTCTTGTGAGCGATGCGACTTTTACCGCCAATCCGCCGGCCGCCGCCGACCTGCTGCGCCACACGGCGCACCGGCGCCATCAGCCCGGCAGTGTCGAGCTGTGGCCAATTGAACCCAGACCGGAGGTCGAGCCGGCCGAACCCTGGGATGCGCCGATCGGCCAGGAGAAGGCCGCCTCCGCCAAGCAGAGGCTCGCGCGCTCGGTCGCAGAGTTCATCAAGCGCGAAATCGACGATGGGTCAGCCGTCTGGCATGGCGACGTTCAGCGTCCCGCGCGTCCGGGTGATTTCCTGATCCTGGTGAAGGGCCGCACAGGCGGGTTGTTCGACGCCCTGCTCCAGGCGCTGAAACGCGCCAACCTGCCGGTCGCGGGCGCCGACCGCCTCCAGCTCCTCGAAAGCCTGCCGGTTCAGGACCTCCTGAACCTCGTGCGCTTCGCCCTCTGTCCGGACGATGATCTGACGCTGGCGGAAATCCTGAAAGGACCGTTCGGCGGTCTCGACGATGATGGCGGACTTTTCCCGCTCGCCAATGGGCGCGCCCCGGGCGAGACGCTCTGGCGGCGGCTGGAGGTATCGGATGATCCACATCACGCGAGGGTGCGGACGTTTCTGCGCGATGTCTCCGCCCGGCGGCACGCCGCGCCGTTCGAATTTCTCAGCGACGCGCTGGAGCGAGGCCATGGCCTCGGACGGTCCGGCTGGGATCTCATTCTCTCGCGCTTTGGCGGACCCGCGCGAGAACCGGTGACGGCGCTGATCGACCGGGCCGCGCGCTTCGACGCCGACACGCCTCCCAGCCTCGAACTGTTTCTGGCTGCCATCGAGCGGCATGGCGGCGAGCTGAAGCGTGAACTCTCCGGCCCGCAGGACGAAGTGCGGGTGATGACCGTGCATGGCGCAAAGGGACTTGAAGCGCCGGTTGTCATCCTGCCCGACACGACGTCCGCGCCCAACGCCCACCGCGAGGGCTGGTTTCTGACCAAGACGGGCGCGCCGATCTGGGCAGCCGCCAAGGCAACGGATGCGCCGCTGACTGCGTGTCTGCGGGAGCTGGCCGACGCGCACGCCCTGAACGAGCATCGCCGGCTGCTCTATGTGGCGCTTACCCGAGCGCGGGACCGCCTCGTGGTGTGCGGCGCGTTCATGGGCAAGACCGCCCCCGGACGGTCCGGTGCATCCTGGTATGCGGTCTGCGAGACGGCCATGGCGCGGCTGGTCGAGAGCGGTCAGGCGTTCGTCGCCGACGAAGGCGGCCGGACCGTCATGCGCCTTGGCGCGACCGCGCCACATCTCGGGGCAGGCGCCCTCGATGATGTGTCGCACGCATTGCCGCGATGGCTGAGACAGCCAGTTCGGGCCGAGCCCGTCCGTGAACGCCTGCTTTCGCCATCGGCTCTCGGGGACGGCGAGCCCCCGGGGCTTGTGTCGTTCGAGCCGGGACGCGCCGCGCGCCTGCGGCGGGGCCGCCTGATCCACGTCCTCCTGCAGGCTTTGCCGGATGTCGAGCCGAAGCGGCGGCGAAAGGCGGGCCGGGATCACCTGTCGCGGCAGCCGGACCTTTCCGCCTCGGAACGGCGCGAAATCCTGGGGGCGGCGATGCGCGTTCTCGACGATGAGCGTTTCGCGATCGTCTTCGGACCCGGCGGCCGGGCCGAAGTCCCGGTTATCGGAGACGTGGGCGGCCAGATCGTAAATGGCCGGATCGACCGGCTCGTCGTTACAACGGACGATGTGCTCGTGGTCGATTTCAAGACGGACCGGCCTGCGCCCGCATCTCCCGCCGACATCGCCGAGGCCTATCGCGTGCAGATGGCTGCCTACCGGGCGGTGCTGGCAGACCTCTGGCCCGGCAAACCCGTGCGCTGCCTGCTGGTCTGGACAGACGGGCCGCGGCTCATGGAGATACCGGCGGTTGATCTCGACAGGGCGCTTGAAGCAGCGTTGAGTTGATCCGGGGTCGGCTGGCTTGGATTGTAGCGGAAGCGCGCCTACCTTGAGCGCAGCGAGTGGAAACCTTCAGGAGACACGACCATGGCCGTCAAATCCGTGACCGATGAAAGTTTCGACGGCGACGTGCTCGGCGCATCGAAGCCTGTCATCGTGGATTTCTGGGCGGAATGGTGCGGCCCATGCAAACAGGTCTCGGCGCACCTTGAATCGCTGGCCGAAGACCTCGGCGAGACCGTCTCGGTGTTCAAGATCAACATCGACGACAACCCCATGACGGCCGGCCGCTTTGGCGTGCGCGGCCTGCCCACCTTCATGATCTTCCAGGACGGCAAGGTGACCGCGACCCATCTGGGCGCCATGAGCAAGACGCGCATGGCCGAGTGGCTGCGGGAATCCGCGCCGAAGCTTGCTTAGGCTCAGGGGGACAGGCAGGCGCCGCTAATCCACCTGCTCCCCGTTTGCCGCCAGCACCGCTCCGCAAAGATAGATTGAGCCGCATACAAAGATTCGGTGCGCCCCAGCCTCCCTGGCCAGCTCCAGGGCGTGCCTGAAGTCCACAGCCGTCCTTGATGGCGCGCCAAGAGCGTTCGCACTGGCGGCCACAAGCTCCGGCTCGGCGCCGGGACCGCCCTCCTGTCCGCCGCTGTCGGGGAGCGGACAGGCAATCACCTCGTCGATCACGCTGGCGAGCTCAGCCAGCATGGCGTGGTGATCCTTCGAGGCCTGCATCGCGACGATGAGCGCCACGCGGACACCGCCCAGCTTTGGACGTTCAGCCATGATGGCCGCCGCCAGAGCGCGTGCGCCGCCCGGATTGTGCGCGGCGTCGATCCAGATCGCTCCCCGGTAGTCCGAAGTCAGGGGTCCAAGGCGGAGCTTCTGCAATCGGGCTGGCCATGACGCCGCGCGCAGGCCGGCCGCCATGATCTCCGCCGTCAGCCTTGGTTCGCCCCAGGCTTCGGCCGCTGCGCACGCTGCACCCGCATTGGACGCCTGATGGCGTCCCGGCAGGCTGAGCCACGGGCTGCGCACCTTGAGGCGCGAACCGGAAAACACGAAGGCGTCGCCATCCCAGCCCGCCGACCACTGGCGGCCGGCGGAAAGAACCGGCGCACCCGCCTTGCGCGCTTCCTCCAGCAGGACGCCCAGCGCGAGCGGAGGCTGTTCGGCCAGAATGGCGGGCGAGCCAGGCCGGAAAATCCCGGCCTTGAGGCGGGCGATCGCGGCGATGCCGGTCACCCCGAACATCGCCTCATGGTCCCGGCTTATGGGCGTGACGACCGTCGCGGTTGGCCTGCTCATTACGTTGGTGGCGTCGGTCGATCCGCCCGCCCCGACCTCGATGATCGACAGGCTGGCCGGCGTCTCCGCGAACAGCACGTAGGCGGCGGCGGTCAGCGCCTCGAAATAGGTGAGATTCTTTTCCAGCGTGGCGATGCGCTCAAGTGCGTCGCTGAGTGGTTCGTCCTCGACCAGCCGGCCGGCAACGCGGATACGCTCGTTGACGCGCATCAGGTGCGGCGAGGTGAAAGCATGGACCGTCATGCCCGCCGCCTCGGCCATGGCCCGCAGGAAGGCCGCCGTCGAGCCCTTGCCATTGGTCCCGGTGATGTGAATGGCGGGACCGATGTGGTCCTGCGGATCGCCCAGACCGGAAAGCGCGGCGCGGATGGGTCCAAGGCCGAAGGCAGGAGAGCCACGGGTCGAGCGACGGAAGCGCTCCAGAACCGCATCGAGCCGGGCCGGATCGCTCAAGTGCGCCCGCCCCCCATGGCCTGATAGCAGCGGCCCGACGCCATGATTCTCTGGCCTGTCATTCGGGCCGGCCAGTCAATCGGGTTTGTCATCCCGGCCGGAGGCGCGGAGCGCTGAAGAGCCGGGACCCATTCATCAACTGTCGGGTTCTCTTTAAAATGGGTCCCGGATAACGGCTTCGCCGTTTCCGGGATGACGACTTAGCGTCAGACGCAGACGCCGCTGGTATGAGTTGCCTTGGGATTCCGAAATCGATCAACTCAACCGCCTTCAACCGATTCCGATTGAAGGCGGGTCGATTCCGTCACTTCGCCGCCGCAAGCTCTTCGGCCGGGACAGGCTTGGGTCGCCGCGTGCGGGCCGGCGCCATCAACATGCCCAGCACCGCGCCCAAGGTGGACGTCAGGTCGCGCCGGTGGACGACAATGTCCACCATTCCCCGCTCGCGCAGGAATTCCGACCGCTGAAACCCTTCCGGCAGTTTCTCCCGAATGGTCTGCTCGATTACCCGGGGACCGGTAAAGGCCAGTTGGGCGCCGGGCTCGGCCATGTGGACGTCGCCCAGCATCGCATACGACGCCAGCACGCCGCCGGACGTCGGGTCGGAAAGGATGACAATGTAAGGCAGCCTTGCCTGCTTGACGTCCTGGATGGCCAGCACGGTGCGCGGCATCTGCATCAGCGCGAACGAGCTTTCCTGCATGCGGGCGCCGCCAGACGCCGTCACCACCACAAGCGCCGCCTTTTTCGCGACGGCGGTTTCGGCGGCGGTAATGAACGCTTCGCCTGCGGCCATGCCGAGCGAGCCCCCCATGAAGGCGAAATCCTGCACCAGAACGACAGCCCGCCGGCCGCCGATCTCGCCATGCGCCGCCACCATGCAGTCATCCCGGCCGGTCTTGGCGCGGGCGGATTTCAGACGGTCGACATAGCGCTTGTCGTCCTTGAACTTCAGGGGATCCTTGATGACGGACGGCATCCCGATCTCGGACCAGATGCCGCCGTCGAACAGGTATTTGAAGCGCTGCTCGGGCGTGATGCGCATGTGGGCGCCGGAGGGGGTGACCCACAGCGCCGCCTCCAGATCCTCGCGGTAGACGAGTTCGCCGGTTTTCGGACACTTCACCCAGAGCGAATCGCCGCTCTCGGGCTCGTCTTTCCGGGCGAAGATTGACTTCAGTCCGGGGGGCAGGTTTGTCAGCCAGTTCACTTAACGCTCCGATCAACTCGCGCGGAAGATATGGCGTTTGACAGTGACCGCGCAACCACACTTATTCTCTTGACACACGAATCGGGCGCGCCGTTTTCGACCGCGGCGCGGACTTCCTCGACCAAAGCTGACCCTACGACAACCCCGTCGGCGAGGCGAGCGAAGCGTGCGGCCTGTTCGGGCGTTCGGACGCCGAACCCCACCGCCACGGGCAGTCTTGAGAGGCGGCGGGCGCGCTCTACGCCTGCGGAAATGTCGGATTCCAACCCGGTCGCCGCGCCAGTCACGCCTGCGACCGACACATAGTAGACGAAGCCTGTCGCGCCGTCCGCGACGCGGGCCATGCGCGATTCGGTCGTCGTCGGCGTTGCAAGGCGGATGGCGGCAAGGCCGTGGGCGGCGAGCGCCGCACGCAGCGGTCCGTCTTCTTCGGGCGGAAGGTCAACCGTTATCACGCCGTCCACGCCCGCTTCAGCCGCCCTTTGGGCGAACGCCCCGAACCCCATCCGGTGAACGGGGTTCGCGTAGCCCATGACGATCAGGGGCGTCGAAGTGTTAACGCTTCGGAAACGCCGGGCGATCTCCAGGGTGACGGCGAGCGACCCGCCAGCGGCCAGGGCGCGCTGGGCGGCCTTCTGGATGGCCGGGCCATCGGCCATGGGATCGGTGAAAGGGGCGCCCAGCTCAATGATATCGGCGCCGGCTTCAGCCAGAGCCTCGACCGCCCTGAGCGAGATTTCGATGTCGGGGTCGGCCGCCATGAGATAGCCGACGAAAGCCGCGCGATTCTGCGTTGCGCAGGCGGCAAACGTCGCTGAGATCCGGTCGATGGTCATTGGGTTTATGGATACCGATTTCCCCCGTCGGCGCCAGCGCAGCACTCCACAAAGCGGTTCAAGGTCGATACGCCACAGAGAACTCATCCGCCACGCCGGCAAGCCGCGAATCGCGTGTCCAGAGCGTCATCTCCTGCCCGAGCATCACGGACGCCAACAGATGCGCGTCAACATAGCCGACGCCACGCCTGAACAGTCGGTGGAATTCGATGAAGGACCGCACTTCGGCCTCGGTGGCCAAGGGCGCGCGCGCAAGGTTGGCCAGGTCCTTGAGTGTGGCGGCGCGGTCCTTCAGCGAACCGAGTGCGAGTTCGCCCAGGACATGATCGTGCATGACCACACGTCCCGCTATCAGCAGGGCGATCAGGTCGCCGTCGGCAGCGCGGAAATGGCCGATCCAGACGGAGGTGTCGACGAGGATCATGCGATGCGAACCGGCGTTTCACGCCCCCGACCGCCTGCGCGGAGCGGTCCCCGCCTTCGGGTCCCGGCTCCCAAGCCGCGCCAGGCGTCGCGCGCTTTCACGTTCGATGAGCGCCTTCAACGCCTCGCGCAAAAGCGCTGGCCGTTCTTCGATACGGGTCAGCCTCACCGCCTCGGCGACCAGTTCGTCATCCAGGTTGACGGTGGTGCGCGTCGAAAACTCCATTTGGATGCCATCAATATACGCACCAGATGATGCCGAGACAATCCGCGTTCAGATCTCCCTTCCCAGATGCGCGGCGACCGAGAATATGTCCTTGTCGCCGCGTCCGCACATGTTCATGACGATCAGCCCGTCCTTGCCCAGTTCCGTCGCAACATCGCCGACGCGGGCGAGCGCGTGGGCGGGCTCCAGCGCCGGGAGAATGCCCTCCAGACGCGCGCAAAGCTGGAACGCCTCAAGCGCCTCCGCATCCGTGCAGGTGCGGTACTCGGCCCTGCCCGTCTCGTGCAGGAAGGAATGCTCGGGACCGATGCCCGGATAATCGAGCCCGGCCGAGATGGAATGCGCGTCGATGATCTGGCCGTTCTCGTCCTGCAACAGATAGGTGCGGTTGCCATGCAGGATTCCCGGCGCACCGCCGCTGAGGGAGGCGGCGTGCATGGGCGTATTGACGCCATGTCCGCCGGCCTCGACGCCGATCATCCGCACGCCCTCGTCCTCCAGGAAGGGATGGAACAGGCCGATGGCGTTCGAGCCGCCGCCGATGCAGGCGACCAGCGCATCCGGCAGCCGGCCTTCGGCCTTGAGGATCTGTTCCTTCGCCTCGCGGCCGATGACCGACTGGAAGTCGCGCACCAGCATCGGGTAAGGGTGCGGGCCGGCCGCCGTGCCGATGACATAAAACGTCGTCGCGACGTTGGTGACCCAGTCGCGCAGGGCCTCGTTCATGGCGTCCTTCAGCGTGCCCGTGCCGGAGGAGACTGGCACGATCTGGGCGCCCAGCAGGCGCATGCGGAACACGTTGGGCTTCTGGCGCTCGACATCCGTCTCGCCCATGAACACCACGCACGGCAGACCGAAGCGTGCGCAGATGGTGGCTGTCGCCACGCCATGCTGGCCCGCGCCTGTCTCGGCGATGATGCGCGTCTTGCCCATGCGCCGCGCCAGCAGCACCTGGCCGATGCAATTGTTGATCTTGTGGGCGCCGGTGTGGTTCAGCTCGTCGCGCTTGAAGTAGATTTTCGCGCCGCCGAAATGGTTCGTCATGCGCTCGGCGAAATACATCGGCGAAGGCCGCCCGACATAGTGCTCCAGCAGCCAGTCGAACTCCGCCTGGAAAGCCGGTTCGGCCCGGGCGCGCGCGTACTCCGCCTCCAGCTCCAGGACAAGCGGCATCAGCGTCTCGGCCACATAGCGCCCGCCGAATTCGCCAAAGCGGCCATTGGCGTCGGGCCATTGGGTCCAGGTGTTTGCGAAGACCATTGCTTTCCAATCCCGGGGCGCCAGGCGCCTGCCCGGCCAGACGGTCCAGATTCAGGCCGCAGCCTTCGCAGACTGGATGAACGCCGCGACTTTCGCGTGGTCCTTTACGCCGGGCGCGCTCTCGACGCCAGAGGACACATCCACGGCCGACGCGCCGGTGGCGCCGATCGCGCTGGCGACATTCTCCGGCGTCAGGCCGCCCGACAGCACCCAGTCACGATGGTCGCCGGGATCAAACCCCTGCAGGATCGACCAGTCGAAGGCCTTGCCAAATCCCCCCTCGCGGGTCGCCCCGGCCGGCGGGCGGGCGTCGAACAGGAAGCCGTCCGCCCCAGGAAATTCCTTGATGCGCTCAAGGTCGCGCCGGGAGGAGACGCCAAGGGCCTTCACCATCGGCATCAGCGGGAAGCGCCTGGCGAAATCGGCGACGTCGGCGGGGCGCTCGCCGCCATGCAGCTGAACGGCGCCAAGGTCGAGGATTTCCTCCAGGAAGCGATCGAGGCCCGACTGGGAAGCCGGACGGTCCGCGCTCCATCCAGCGACCACCCATGGCTCGACATTGTGGTCAAGCGCCAGCCGGATAAGCCGTCTGGCTGTCTCGAAATCGACGAAACGGGGGCTGGCGGCCACAACGACGAAACCCAGCCGGTCAGCCCCGGCGGCGATAGCGGATTCGACGTCCGATTCGTTGGTGAGTCCGCAAATCTTGACGACGGTCACGACCTACCCCGTCCAACGCAATGCACTGTAATCCCTGGCGGTTTCACGCCAATGCGATCACGCGACGCCCTAAAACAGAAAGGGCGGCACAAAGGCCGCCCCGTCCGCACGCTACTGTACTCTACCAGTAGGCGAGTGATACCTCAGGGCTGCCTCGCAAGCAAGTCCCTAATCTCGATCAGGAGCTTTTCCTGTTGAGTGGGTTCAGGCGGAGCGGGCGCCGCCTCTTCCTTCTTTCGCAGGTTGTTCATCACCCGCACGATCATGAACATCGCGAATGCGACAATGGCGAATGTCAGGATGAAGTTGAGAAACGCGCCATAGCGCAGGGCGACTTCCGCGATCTCCGTGCCGTCCGGCGAGATGGAAGCTGGCTGGAGCACATATCTCAGGTCCGAAAAATCGACATTCCCCAGCACAAGACCGATGGGCGGCGTGATGATGTCGTCGACGAGGGATTTGATGATGGCCCCGAAGGCCGTGCCAAGGATGAGGCCGACCGCGAGGTCGACCACGTTTCCACGCATGGCGAAGTCCCGAAATTCCTTCAGCAAGGACGTCTCCCCGACCTGTCGTGCGCGGCAAATGCAGCATATTCGCCACATGGGCGAATTCGTCAAATGCGGAACGGGACGCCGTTCGCTTTGGAGCAACCTCTCGTCCGCCTGGACGCAGGTTGCTCTCCAGTTTTGAGATAGAGCATCTTTCTTCGATCACCTGGTCCAGTTTGATCGAAGAATGCTCTAACGGTCCTCCGGATCATGGCCGTTGTTGAGCCGCGAGCGCAGCTCCTTTCCCGCCTTGAAAAACGGAACGTGCTTGGAATCGACGTCGACCGCGTCGCCCGTGCGCGGATTTCGCCCCGTCCTTGCGTCCCGCCGCCGGACCGAGAAAGCGCCGAAGCCGCGCAGCTCGACCCGGTCGCCGCGCTCCAGTGCAGCGGCGATCTCGTCGAAGATCACATCGACGATCTTCTCGACCTCGCGCGCCTTCAGCGCGGGGTTTTCGTCGTAGAGCCTGGCGATCAGTTCGGAGCGCAGCATCCCACAAATTCACGCCAAGGGCTCCGAAACACAATAGTTTTTGTGGTCGGTTCGATAATTCCCGAATGCCGCCCGATGACGGGAGCTGGCCTAGTCCTTTTTCTTGTTTTCGGCGAGCGCGGCGCCAAGGATGTCGCCGAGCGAGGCGCCCGAGTCGGCCGATCCGTATTGCTCGACCGCCTCCTTTTCCTCGCGGACTTCCAGCGCCTTGATCGACAGCGAGACCTTGCGGCCCGCCTTGTCGAACGCGGTGACCAGTGCGTCCACCTTGTCGCCGACGGCGAAGCGCTCGGGCCGCTGCTCCGAACGGTCGCGCGACAGGTCGGCCTTGCGGATGAAGGATTTCATCGCGCCGTCGCCGATCGAGACCTCGATGCCGCCCGTGGTGATCTCGGTGACCAGCGTCGTGACGACGGAGTTCTTGCGCAGATCGACGCTCTCGGCAGGATCGCTGGACAGCTGCTTGATGCCGAGCGAGATGCGCTCCTTCTCGATGTCGACGTCGAGAAGACGGGCGCGCACCTGATCACCCTTGGTGTAGGATTTTATGGCTTCCTCGCCGGGCGTGTTCCAGTCGATGTCGTTGATGTGGACCATGCCGTCGAGATCGGGGCCGAGGCCCACGAACATGCCGAACTCGGTGATGCCGCGAACTTCGCCCGAGACATCGGTTCCAACCGGATGCTCGGCGATGAAGGCTTCCCACGGGTTGTTCATGACCTGCTTGAGGCCAAGCGAGATGCGGCGCTTCTCGCTGTCCACGTCGAGCACCATGACGTCCACTTCCTGCGAGGAGGAGATGATCTTGCCGGGATGCAGGTTCTTCTTGGTCCAGCTCATTTCCGACACGTGGATCAGGCCCTCGACGCCGTCCTCCAGCTCCACGAAGGCGCCGTAATCGGTGATGTTGGTGACGCGGCCCGTCAGCTTGGCGCCGATCGGGTATTTGGCAGCGACGCCGTCCCACGGATCGGACATCAGCTGCTTCATGCCAAGCGAGATGCGCTGGGTTTCCGGGTTGATCTTGATGATCTGCACTTCGACTTCCTGACCGACCTCGACGACCTGGCTGGGGTGCGAGACGCGTTTCCAGCTCATGTCGGTCACGTGCAGCAGGCCGTCTATGCCGCCGAGATCGACGAAGGCGCCATAGTCGGTGATGTTCTTGACGACGCCGCGGCGGCGCTCGCCCTCGGCCATGTTGCCGACGATCTCGGCGCGCTGCTCGGCGCGAGACTCCTCGAGCACGGCGCGGCGGGACACGACGATGTTGCCGCGCGGGCGATCCATCTTGAGAATGGCGAAAGGCTGCATCTGGCCCATAAGCGGGCCGACATCGCGGATCGGACGAATGTCCACCTGCGAGCCCGGCAGGAAAGCGTTGACGCCGCCAAGATCGACGGTGAAGCCGCCCTTGACCCGGCCGACGATCTCTCCCTTGACGGTCTCCTTCTTCTCGGCGAGGCGCTCAAGGCGGGTCCACGCCTCTTCACGGCGGGCCTTGTCGCGCGACAGCACGGCGTCGCCGAGCGCGTTCTCGATGCGCTCCAGATAGACCTCGACGATGTCGCCGACTTTCAGCTCCGTCTCGTCGAGGCTGAACTCCTTGGCGGAAATCCGGCCTTCGGTCTTGAGGCCGACATCGACCGTTATGAAATCCCCCGCCACGCTCGTCACGGTGGCCGCGACCACCCTCCCCTCGATCATCCGGTTGTCCGAAAAGCTCTCCTCGAAGAGAGCGGCAAAATCGTCGGCGGTGGGATTGAGGTCTACAGCGGGCATCAAGGCTCCAGAAGGGTTCGTCGTTACGGGCCGGCCGGTTCATCCGGCGGTCTGGCCGCACCATGCGGCGTTTGCGAGAGCTTGCTTCGAGCAAGCTGGATCAGTTTGAGCGAAGACCGATGCTCTGTCTCAAGAGTGTCGAGCAACTTGACTGCGTCCAGGCGGACGAGAGGTTGATCGAGCCGTCTCCAGCGCATTGGCTGCGCAGGAAACGCCCAATGGAGGACAACCTCGATTCCCGGCGCCTGGCGCGAGGCCGGGCGGCGAAAAAAGGTTCTCCACAGTCGGGAGGCGGTGTTTTGATCGCGAGTCCCAATAAAGTCAAGGCGGCGCTGGCGGGAAGCGGGCGACGACATCCGGTCGTGTCAGCATGGCGAGTTCCGCCGAAAGCGGCGCGGGCGGCGCCTGCCGCGCGACGGCGCCATCCCCGGGATCGGCATGACGGATAACGGTCCGCGCGTTCACGTCGGTTACCCAGTATTCGAGCAGCCCGGCCGCAGCGTACTCATCGCGCTTCTCGCCCATGTCATCCGCCAGCGAGGAGTCAGCCACCTCCACGACCAGCCTGACGGCGACGGCGGGAACGATACGCGCGTTCCCGGCAACTTCCGGATCGAACACGACAATGTCCGGCATGGGCTCAAAACCGCCGCCGAACGAAACGGTCGCTTCTCTGAGCACCTCCCAATTCAGCCCGGCGGCGGCAAGGGCGCCCTCAAGGGTGTGCTGGATATCTGACTTGATCCTCGCATGAGGTCGGTGGTGTGGGCTCATCTTCAGGATCATCCCCCGCCGCAGCTCGACCCTGAATCCCGAAAATGCGCCCTTGTCCGCCATCCGGTGGAACTCGGCGCTGCTGAAGGGAGGATGGGTCACCGCGAGGGCGCTCATGGAGGCAAGACCATCAACTCCCGACGATGAAGTCCGGCCGGCTCAGCATCGCGACAGGGTGCGCAAGCGAAACCGGCGCTTCCTTCACTGAAAAAACGCCATTCACTGGCTTTGTATGCCGCACAATCGTCCTGGCCGTCACGTCCGCCACCCAGTATTCGGCTAGGCCGCCGCGGGCATAGTCCTCGCGCTTCTCGCCCATATCGTGCGCGAGCGTCGAATCGGACACTTCGATGACCAGCTTGACAGCCTCCGGCGGTATGGGTCCGGCGTCTGCAGGCACCAGCAAAGGATCGATGATCACGATATCAGGCATGGGTTCGAAACCATCGCCGAACCCAATGGTCGTTCCCACCTGCATTTGCCACGACAATCCCAAACCCTGAAGGGTCTGCACGATCCTTCGCACCAGGTCGCCTTGCACGGCGCCGTGCGCATAATATTGTGGGCTCATCTTCAGGATCATCCCCCGCCGCAGCTCGACCCTGAATCCCGAAAATGCGCCCTTGTCCGCCATCCGGTGGAACTCGGCGCTGCTGAAGGGCGGATGGGTCATCGCGAGGGCGTTCATGGAGGCAAGACTACGCCAGGCCTGCGCCCGACGGAAGCCGCGCCGCGTCCGAACCCTATCGCGGCCGCAGGAAAACCGGGTTCGAATAGAACCACAGATCGCTCCACGGGTCCTCGCCGAGCGGATCGGGCGAGGGCTCAAGTTCGGCCGTGCTGGTTCCGCGCACCCGGACATAGCCGGGGCCAGCCATGGCGGGAAGCACATGGATCATTGTCAGCACCTCGCCCGCGCGCGTCCAGTCGGCCGCCGTGAAGCGTTTCGCGATGCGGGTCGTGGGATTTCTGTCCCCGTCGCGGTCGGGTCGCGGACCCGTGACATCGCCGACGATGAGATCGATGCGCTCGACGGCAGGCGTCCGGCCCGCGCTGTTGACGCCGGCCGGATCGCGAACCCGGATGGTCACGCGAATGTCAGCCCCTGCCCGGAAGGTCAGCTCACCGCCGATACGCGCCGTCTCGCCGGCACTGTCGATCGCAACATCCAGTTCCGAAACCAGACCTCCGGTGGCGACAAAAACGCGGCCCCGGCGCAGGCCATCGAGGATGTCGTCATGCTTGGGCCGCGCATGCACGTAGGTCTTTGAATACTCCCCCGGCCAGAAATCGCTGCCGCCTTCGCTGACATGGCGGTGCGAGTCGGAGGTCGATGTAACCCACCAGCGCCGGCCTTCGCCCAGCATGGAGTCCCAGAAGCCGCCGAGACGGGCCGTCATCTGGTCGAATCCGCCCATCGTCGGAGAGCGGCCATAGCCTCCCCGTGCGCCTTTCGGGTCGAGCGTTCCATCCGCGTTCAGCGCCGCCGCCTGGTGGCCGGGCGCGCCTTCCATGCCGACGGCGATTTCTGGCGCGGCATCGTTCCAGTCGCGAAATTCGGCCGGATCGTACTGGCCATAGGCGCCGACCGCGGTGGCCGACCGCGATGGGTGATTGGCGATCACGACCGGCGGGGCCTCGATTTCTTTCATGTAGGTCAGCGCCTCGATCATTTTCGGCTCTGTGTCGCGTGATGCGTCCGACGGGAAGGCTTCGCGCTTGGAAAAACCGGACTCGATCCGTCTCAGCGATTCGCGCTCGTCTTGCGTGTGCGGAATGATCAGGCTGCTGTGGTCGCCTCCGGGCGTGTCGAACTCCATGCCGTAGAACTGGATGACCTCCGGCACGCTGGCGCGCGACTGCTCGAGTTCGGGATAGGCCTGGTCGTGATTGAGTTTCGAGTGATTGGGTCCGCCATGGTCTGTCGAGACCATCCAGGAAAGGCCGAACTTCCGCGCCATCGCAGCGTTCGTGGGGATGGGGTAGACGCCATCGACGCCGAGGATGGGGACAGGCGCGGCGCCGGGGTTGGCGGCGTCCGGCTCATAGTCGGCGCTGAAGCGGCTGTGGATGTGATGGTCGCCCGCCAGCCAGGCGCGGCCGTCTCCGGCCTCAGCGCTTTCCGCTTCACTTGCGGCGGACGCCGTGACCGTCGAGATCGCTGGAGAAGATGCGCAGGCCGCCGACGCGAGAATGAGCGCGAGCGTCGGGTGGCGAAAATGGATCGTCATCATGGCGGGCCTCAATGCATGCGCAAGTCCATCGAAGGCGGTATCGCCCGCGCGTGACGAAGGTGTGTCAGGCGTTTGGGGAACCTCGAATCAAGTGCCGCTGCACAACTCCCACGCCCCACGCGGTGACCTCGTCAGGGTCCATCGCGGTCGTGTCGAGCCGGTGCGCCCCGGCCGCCGCCATCATGGGTGCGTCCTTGCGGCCCGCGTCGCGGACGTCGCGCTCGCGAAGCTGCGCCAGCACCTCGGCTTCGGAGATGGGCTCTCCCAACGCGACAAGCTCGCGGAACCGGCGTCGCGCGCGGATCTCCACAGTTGCGTCGATCCAGAACTTCACTTCGGCCTCCGGAGCGATCACCGTGCCGATGTCCCGCCCGTCAAGCACCGCCCCGGCTGGCCGCAATGCGAACGCGCGCTGCATGTCAAACAGCGCCGCGCGCACCGGTCCATGCGCCGCGACGACGGATGCGGCTGCGCCAATCCCCGAGCCCCGCAGCTCGCCTTCGTCGAAATCGGTGAGGTCGAGCGCCTGCGCGAGACGGCCGCACCACTCGGCATCCCCGAGCGCCGCACCTTCCCGCAGCGCCTTGGCCGCCACGGCGCGGTAGAGAAGACCTGTATCGAGGTGCGACAGCCCGAAATGCGCCGCCAGGCGCCTGGCCAGCGTGCCCTTGCCCGACGCCGTCGTCCCGTCGATCGCGAGGATCATGCGTCGTCGCGAACAATGTCCGCTCCCAGCGCCGTCATGTGATCGAAGAAAACGGGATAGCTGGTGGCGATCATCGCGACATCGTCGACGCTGACCGGCGCCCGCGCGGCCATTCCCATGACCAGCGCCGACATGGCGATGCGGTGATCGTGGCGCGTCGTCACCAGACCGCCGCCGGGCACGCCGCCCGCGCCCCGGCCATGCACGATGAAGCCGTCCGGCAATTCCTCGGCCTCGACGCCGTTGACAGACAGCATGGCGCAGATCGCCTGGATGCGGTCGCTTTCCTTGACGCGAAGCTCGGCCGCGCCTGTCACCGTCGTGACGCCGTCCGCGAAGGCCGCCAGCACCGCGAAAATCGGCAGCTCGTCGATCATCGAGGGAATGAGAACGGGGTCGAGGCGGACGCCTCTGAGGTTCGAGGCGCGCGCCGTTACCTTGATCAGCCGTTCGCCGGTCGCCTCGCCGTCCGGCAGTCCCTCGAGATTGCCTCCCATGGCCGCCGCAGCGTCGAGAAAGCCGGTTCGCGTGCCGTTGTCGAGTATGCCGTTCACGGTCACGTCGCCCTGGCCGGACACCAGCGCCGCCGCGAGAGCGAACGCCGCCGAGGACGGATCGCCCGCAACCGCCGCTGCAATGCCGGTGAGCGTCTGTCCGCCGCGAAGGGAGACGACAGGTCCCGCCCCCGCCCGCTCCTCGACGCCGACCTCGACCCCGAAAGCCCTGAGCATCCGCTCGGTATGATCGCGCGTCGCCTCGCGCTCTTCGACGATGGTTACGCCTTTCGCGCGGAGACCTGCGAGCAGGATCGCGGATTTCACCTGGGCGGAAGCTTCGGGGGGTGCATAGCGGATCGCCTTGAGACCGCCGCCCCTGATGACGGCCGGCAAGCGCCCGCCCGCAGAGGTATCCGCCTCTACCCCCATTTCCCGCAGGGGCTTCAGCACGCGCTCCATGGGGCGTGACGACAGTGACGCATCGCCGACGAAGCGCGCCGTCAAGGCATGGCCGCCCGCCAGCCCCATCATCAGCCGGGCGCCGGTGCCGGAATTGCCGAAATCGAGGTCGCCCGCAGGAGACGTGAACCCGGCGGCGCCGACGCCCTCCACGATCCAGACGCCGTCGGCCATGCGGGTGACGCGAGCGCCCAGCGCCTCGACCGCGCGGGCGGTACGGAGCACGTCCTCGCCTTCAAGAAGACCCGTGATCGATGACGTGCCGGTCGCTGCGCCAGCCATCATCAGCGCCCGGTGGGAGCATGATTTGTCACCCGGGGCGCGAATGCTTCCGCCGAACGTTTTGGCGAGCGTGTTGACAGGTCTGGAAGTCGCGCGCATGGGCGTCGTCGAAGCTTTCACAAAGGGCGTCGCGAGGTCCTCTGACCTGGCCGGCTCACAGCGCTTTACAGCGCCGCGTGAACATGGCAAGCGCCCGGCCCAAGTTATGGGGCCCAAGTACGGGGAATGACGTTGGCGAACACCGAGCTCGGCGAAAAGCGCACCTGTCCCGAATGCGGGTCCAAATTCTACGACCTCGGAAAGCGGCCGGCCGTCTGTCCAAAGTGCCGGGCGAGTTTCGATCCCGCCTCGGATGTGGCGAAACCCAAGCGCACAAGGGAGAAGGCCAAGCCTGCCCCTGTCGTCGCCGACGAGGAGGAGGAGGAAGAGGTCGAGGACGACGAGGCCGAGGAAGCGGCCGAGTCCGACGACGAGGAAGAGGAAATCGAAGCCGAGGAAACCGTCGAGGTCGATCTGGTGGATGAAGACGAGGTCGTCGAGCCCGAGGAGGAAGCCGAACCTGCCGCGCGCGTTCCCGCCAGCAAGAAGTATGTCGCCCCCGGCGCCCCGGAAGAAGACGACGAGGAGGTTGAAATCGAGGACGAAGATGACGGCCTCACCGTCATCGACGAGGACGAGGAGTTCGCGGACGACATCCCTCTCGAGGGCGGCGCGGACGAAGAAGAGCTTTAGCGGCGGAATGTGTTGAAGGGACTCGGCGAGCGATCCCATCCAGGACGTAAGCCGCCACTCACCTGGACCGTTGGAGCGTGCTCTGGGGTCGCGACAGCATCGGACTTGATCCCGGCAGGGGTGCGGTATAAGCAACGCGCTCCCAAATCTGGACCATCCCTTGACGCTCGCGCTCTTGCAGCGCGCCGTCACAAGGCGGTACGGGGCCATAGCTCAGCTGGGAGAGCGCTTGCATGGCATGCAAGAGGTCGGCGGTTCGATCCCGCCTGGCTCCACCAGCTTTCGCGCTGCGCGATACCAGCTCAAGCCGGCGTCATGCCGCGTCGCTGGCCTCATGGGGGGCGAGGATCGCCAACACCGCCTCGACCGTTTGCGCCTTGCGCAGCGCCTCGCGCACGGCGTGCTGGCGGAAATTGCGCGAGACCCGGGCCAGCGCCCTCAGATGATCGGCGCCCGCCTCTGCTGGCGCCAGCAGCATGAACACCAGATCGCAACGGCGCTCGTCGATGGCGTCGAAATCGGCCGGATCAACCAGCCTCGCAAAGCCTCCGGCGGGGCGGACCAGTCCCTCCACGCGGGCGTGTGGAATCGCAACGCCCTCGCCGACGCCCGTGGCGCCCAGGCGCTCGCGCTCAAGGACGGCCTCATGGACGGTTCGCGGATCGAGCCCCAGAGCCACAGCCATGGCCTCGGACATTTCCGCCAGAACCTGCTTGCGGCCCTGCCAGCGCGACCGGGGAAAGATGGCTTCGGGAACGAGAAGGTCCCGCAGGGTGATCAGGTCGTCCGGCCGCCCCGCGCCCATGCGCCCTGTATCCATGCGCCCGGTGGAATTGCGTTGTGTCATGACTCTACCAGATGGCCCCGACGCCCGGTTTCATTCCTGTAGCTACTTTATGCGACAACAAGGTGGCGCATTGCCGGTCTCCCGGTCTCAATCAAGAAAGCCGTGCTCAAAAAATACCGAGCAAGGAATCAGCCGCCTATGCCGGATCCACCCATCCGACATTACCATCCGGCCGCCTGAAAACCATGTTCAGGCCGCCATGGGCGGCGTTGCGAAACATCAATGCTGCGGATTCAGCCAGTTCGAGCTGCATCACCGCCATCGAAACGGTCATGGTGCGGATTTTTGTGTCCGATTCCGCTACAATCGCCGGCGCATCGCCAACATCCGTGTCGGGATCCTCCTCGTCCTGAACCAGAATGATCCGCTCGGCGGCCATCTCGGTCGGCAGGGGATCCTTGGCGCGATGATCGCGCAGCCGGCTCTTGTAGCGGCGGACGCGTTTCTCGATCTTGTCCAGCAGCACTTCAAAGGCCTGGTAAGGGTCGTCGCCCTCCCCGTGCGCCTGAAGCGTGACGCCCGACGGCAGATGGACCGAGCAATCGACGTAGAACGCCCAGCCTGGCTTCGAGACCGTGACGAAGGCTTCTCCGGTCCGGTCGAAATACTTCGACACGCGGTCTTCGAGGCCCATGGCTATGCGCTCCTGCAGAGCGGCCCCAATGTCTATTTTCTTGCCTGCGATCTGGACTTGCACTGGGGCTCCTCAACTGGCCTGGCGTTCTACGCCCGGACCCGCCCGACCTTGCAAATAGCTTGGGATTGGCGGACCGGAAGGTCAACGCCTAAAGCACCCTCTCGTCCGGCCGGACGCAGCCAGGCTGCTCTGGAATTTTGGGATCGGATCGATATGCCGCCTTCAATCGAGACCGGTTGAAGTCGGGTTGATTCGTCCTCACGCGCCGGTGGCGTAGAAGCGGCGACGCTCGACCGAGGACGGAAGCCGCAGCGATTCCCGGTATTTCGCGACCGTGCGGCGCGCGATGTCGATCCCGAAGGCGCGGAGACGCTCGACGATCTGGTCGTCGGACAGGACGGCTTCACGGTTTTCCTGGCCGACCATTTCCTTGATGCGGTGCCGGACCGCTTCGGCGGAATGTGACTCGCCGCCCTGCACCGAGGGGATTGAGGCCGAGAAGAAATACTTCAGTTCGAACACGCCTCGCGGCGTCGCCATGTATTTGTTGGAGGTGACGCGCGAGACGGTGGATTCGTGCATCTCGACCCCCTCGGCGACCGTCTTGAGGTTGAGGGGCCGCAGGGCGCGGACGCCGGAAACGAAAAACCCGTCCTGCTGCCGCACGATCTCGCTTGAAACCTTCAGGATCGTTCTCGCGCGCTGGTCGAGGCTCTTGATCAGCCAGTTGGCCGAGGCATGGCATTCGCTCAGAAACGCCTTGTCGGCGTCGGTTTTCGACAGGCCGGCGACTTCGGCATAATAGGTCCGGTCGATCAGGACGCGCGGCAAGGTATCCGCGTTCAACTCGACCGAAAACGCGCCGTTCGACATCTCGCGGACGAAAACGTCGGGCGTCACGGTCGGCGCCGCCTCGCCGGCGAACGCGGCGCCGGGACGCGGCGTCAGCGTGCGCAATTCCCCCAGCATGTCGGCGACATCTTCCTGATCGACGCCGCAGATGTCCGCGAGGCGCTTGAGGTCGCGGCGCGCCGCCAGCTCAAGATGGTTCAGCAGCGCCTGCATGGCCGGATCGAGGCGGTCGCGCTCCTTGAGCTGCAGGGCCATACATTCCTGGATCGAGCGCGCCATCACGCCTGTCGGCTCGAAGCCCTGGCAAACCTCCAGGACGGCCTCGACGTCCTCGACCTCGGTGCCGAGCACGGCGGCGATCTCGGCCAGGTCGCCGCGCATATAGCCGGTCTCGTCGGTTTCATCGATGAGGCGGGAGGCGATCAGGCGATCCGCGTCCGTCAGGCCCGCCATCATGAGCTGGTCGTCGAGATGATCGCGAAGACTCTTCTCGCTGGCGGTGATCGATTCCAGGTCGAAGTCTTCCGAGCGTTGCTTGCCGGACGCCGTCTTCGACCAGTCGAGGCTCGCCGAGGGTCCGCCGAGATTGCCGCTTTCCGACGGGCTGTCGGCTTCGTAGACATCGTCGTGGCGCGCATCGAGATCGCCGCTGGCCTCGCCGACGCTCGATGCGTCGTCCAGGCGCATTTCCTCGCGCTTGTCGGATTTCTTTTCGGCCTCCGGTCCCTCGGGGGCGTCCTGTCTTTCTCCGCGCTCCAGCAGCGGGTTCTTTTCGATCTCGGATTCGACGTACTCGTCGAGTTCAACGTTGGAAAGCTGCAACAGCTTGATCGCCTGCTGCAACTGCGGCGTCATGACGAGGGATTGTCCCTGCCGCAGCTGAAGACGATGCGCGAGCGCCACAAATACCTCCCACTGCCAATCCGGAGACCGAGCGCCCATCGCGGACGCACAGTCTGGTTACCGCGAGAACGTTAACCCATCGCCGTTAACAGCGTCTGATTAGACAGCGGACGTCGCGCGAAATCCAGCGAACTCCGGCCGGTTGCGCCGACCGGCGGCGCGGGCGGGCCTAGACAACGAAGCGGCTGCCCAGATAAACCCGGCGGACGTCTTCATTGCTCAGGACCTCGGCAGGACGGCCCTCGAACAGGACGGTTCCGTCATAGATGATCGAGGCCCGATCGACGATTTCCAGCGTTTCACGCACCTGGTGGTCGGTAATGAGCACCCCGAGACCCCGGCTCTTCAGATAGCGGACGAGGTCCGAGATATCCGAAATGGCCAAGGGGTCGATGCCGGTGAAGGGCTCGTCGAGAAGCATGAAATTGGGCCGCGACGCCAGGGCCCGCGCGATCTCGACACGCCGCCGCTCACCTCCGGAGAGTGAGTTGGCGTTCTGTTTGCCGAGGTGCGAAATCTGTAGCTCGTCCAGCAGCGTTTCCGTCAGCTCCTTGCGTTTCGAGCGCGTCTTTTCCGTCAGTTCGGCGACGCTCATGACATTCTCGTAGACACTCATGCCCCGGAAGATCGAGTTCTCCTGCGGGAGATAGCCGATGCCGAGACGCGCTCGCTGGTACATCGGCAGGCCGGTCACATCCTCGCCGTCGATCGTGACACGGCCGGAATCGGCGCCGATAAGACCCATCATCATGTAGAAGCAGGTGGTCTTTCCCGCGCCATTGGGCCCCAGCAAACCCGCAATCTCGCCGCGCCGCAGCTGCAGGCTGACGTCCTTGACGACCTGCCGGCCCTTGAACGCCTTGGCGAGATTGGACGCCTTGAGGCCCTCCCTGCCGTCCGCCTGGAAGGCGGCGTGTGTCTGCGTGATCGCGTCCATAAGTCTGTCTTCGGTCTGGAGGGGCGCGATCGGATTTGCCGCCGGGCCGCCTAGGGCTGAGCGCGATCGTCGCGTTCGACGGGCGTGAATATCGAGAATACCGGTTCGTCTCCCGCCGTGATGGTGGCGTGGCCCTCGCTGACCTGAAAGACCAGCTTTCGACCGCGGATGACGCCGTCCTCCCCGCGCGCCATGATGACGTCGCCGGTCACCGTGATCGTGTCGGTGCGATAATCGTATTCGGCGCGGTCGCCCCGGATTTTTTCGTCCGGCGTCGTGTAGTAGACATTGCCCTCGGCGATCATCTGCTCGATCTCGCAGGAATTGTCCGGCGCCGCTCCTGGAACGGCGACGGCCCGAGAGCACAGGATGGTCAGCTTGTCGGACTGGATGCGCGTGTCGCCCTGCACGGCGTTGACGTTTGACGAATAGATGGCGCGGCCCTCATCGCGAAGCGCCTCGACCTTGTCGGAGGTTACCTCGATCGGCGCGTCGCCATCGGGCGACAACTGCGCGTGCGCGGCGCCTGCGCCCGTCAGGCCGACGAGCAATGCGAGGGCGCCAAGTCTGATCATCCGCATCATGTCTCTACTGACCTCCCGCCGGCGCCGGCGCAGGCTTGTCTTTCGCCCGGACGAATTTCGACCATACATTGCCCGTGAGGACGATGCGGTCGCCACTGTCAAGCACCTCATACGCATCCGCCCGGACCTCGCCAATGGGTCCAACGCCGGTGAGCCGCGTTTGGCCCTCCACGCGATTGTCCTTCACATGCATGCGCGACCTCTCGGTGGTGAAGCTAAAGCCCGCCGCGTCGGTCATCAGGACATTTCCCACAAGATCGAGAATCTGGGCGTCCCGGTCGAACACACCCTCGCGCGCCTGCACGGTGGTCGATGTCTCGTCCTCAAGGCGCGGGTTCACCAGATCGATCAGGCCGACATTCTCGCGCCGCCGTCGCGCGGTGTCGGCCGTGATGACATAGGGCTGGTCGTTGGAATCCCGTCCTTCGAAGCGCGGATTCAAGATGGTCACATTGAGGGCCGGAACGTTGGCGGCCGGACGAGCCGCCAGAAAGGCGTGCTGGATGACCGGGCCGAGCAGCGCGCCGGCGGTGACGACGGCGGCCGAAGTGAACACCATGCGGATGATGTGAACGAGGCCTGTGCGCCTGCGCGCTTCCAGAAGCGAGGTTGTCCGGCGAGGACCCCAGAGGTCCATCGAATGATGTGCGAACACGGCGTTCATCTGACGATCCCGTCCGTCTCTCTTTATAGCCTCTGGGCGTGAAGATGGCCCCCCGCGCGCGCCGAGACTAGATCGCCCCGGCCCCAAATGCATCCGTCAGCCGCAGGCCCGCCGTTTTAAAATCCAGGAACAGGCTGGCGCGGGCCGGAAACGCCCGGCAGGCGCCGATCCCCTCAGGTATGGGCGAATATGTCCTCGTTGGGCCAGCCGCTGAGGTCGAGCGCGGCCCGGACGGGCAGGAAGTCGAAACAGGCCTGCGCCAGCTCTGTCCGGCCTTCACGCTTCAGCATCATGTCGAGCCTCGCCTTGATCTCGTGCAGATGCAGCACGTCCGCCGCCGCGTACGCCAGTTGCGCCTCGCTGAGCGCCGCCGCGCCCCAGTCCGAACTCTGCTGGGTCTTTGACATGTCCAGCCCTGTCATTTCACGGGCGAGATCCTTGAGGCCGTGCCGGTCGGTATAGGTCCGGGCGAGGCGCGAGGCTATCTTGGTGCAGTAGACCGGAAAGGTCGGCACTCCCAGCCAATGCTGCAGCATGCCGATATCAAAGCGGGCGAAATGAAAGATCTTCAGCACGCGCGGGTTGGCGAGAAGCCCCTTCAGGTGCGGGCAATCATAGGCGGGCCGCTCCAGCCGGATCACATGGGCGTCGCCCTTCCCGTCCGAAAGCTGGACGACGCACAGCGGATCCCGAAACGGGTTGAGACCCATGGTCTCGGTGTCGATGGCGACCGACGTCCCGAAATTGACCGAGGCCGGCAGGTCGCGCGCGTGAACATGAATGGTCATGCGAGGGTGATAGCCGCAGTCGGCCCGGTTTTGAATGCCGCGCGGGCAACACTACCCAAATAAGCAAGCGGCCGGCCTGACTGCCGGTGACCCGGGAAAAGTCGCGGCGTCCTTCAGTCATACCCCGTCATTTCAAGATAACCCCGGCCGGCATGGGTTCCGTCGAAGGAGATCGGCCCTTCCCAGTAGGGCACGCTCGTCGCCATCCATGCCCTGGGATTGATCGCGCGCGTCGTGACGCGCAGGCCCCTGCCCGGCAGCTCCAGGCGCCAGCTGAGGGGAATGTCTCGCCCGGCCACCCGGCCAGAGCGCAGCGGGGTCATTGTCAGCTCGCCCGGAGCGAGCGGCGTTGGCCGTCCCGCGGGCGAGATCCAGGTGGCGGACGTGAAACCCTCGCCGCCATCCCGGAGCCGGAAACCCATGAGTTTCTCGCCGGTATCGAAATGGAGCGAAAACCAGTCCCACCCCTCCTGATCCGCCGCCAGGGGCTGCGAGGACCATTCCCGGTCCAGCCAGGCCTGACCCGTGACAGCGACCGGATTTCCGGCGAAGCTGATCGAGCCTTTGACCGTATAGAAGGGCTGCGAATAATAGTGGCTGGCCTGTCCCGCCGCCGACTTGACGGAATAGCCGCCCTGCCCCTGGGCGACGAGCGGACCTGCGGCGCCCAGCGCAAGATCATAGGAAAAATCCTCTCCCGCCGCCTGCAGGCGCAATGCGGAGAGGCCGCCCTCGCCTGGCGCCGCCAGCGACGCCATGCGCCAGTCGTCGATCCACGCCTCGAAAGGAACAGACGTGACGCCGGCCTGGCCGACGCCGCCGCGCGCCAGACGCTCGGCGACGAAATGCTGACGCGGGGTCGTCAGGGCCGCATGACCCATCCAGAGCTGCGGACTTGACCAGCCCTCGCCGTCGCGCGGGGCGAGCGCCGTGCGGAAAAGCGTCCACTGAGCGCCATAGTCGGTCCCGTCCGCCGCGCGCAGATTGGCGGTCAGATACCACCATTCGATGCGGTATTGAGGATGGGGGCCGTGATCGGCCGGAAAGGAAAGCGCTCGCCCGCGCTCCGGAATCGCGAAACCTTCGGCGCCGGCGCCCAGGCCCGCGAAACCCTGCGCGTGCACGGGGCCGAACGCCGCAAGGAAAAGACACAGAGACAAACACCGCCAAAGCCCGCTCGCGCATTTTCGGCGATCTCCGAGTCGCCGAAATGCTCTGGATTCTTGTCTGGTCGCCTTTTCTGACGGCGAGCTGGTTCCCGGTTCGCCTGAAAACACTCTAGCGTTCATTGGCGAAGACCCTCAGCAAGTCGGATGGAGCGAGGCGCGCCAGTCGCCGGACCGGGATCAGGGCGGCCAGAAGGGCGGCCAGAAATCCAAGCACGCCAAGTTGCGCCCAGTCGGCCGGAAACAGATGCATCGGCAGTCGCCAGCCGAACGCCTCGACATTGACCACCGCCAGGAGGACCCACGCCAGTCCGATGCCGACCGGCAGGGCCGCGATGAGCGTCAGGGCCGCCAGCATCATGGTGCGGGCAAGCTCAAGGAGAGCGAGACGCCGGCGCGTCACGCCTGCCGCCCAGACAGGCGCCAGTTGCGGCAACCGCATTCCCGACAGCGTCATCAGGCTGGCGAACATGGCAAGGCCCGCTACGCCAAGCGTCAGCACGTTGAGAGCGGCGGTGACGGAAAAGGTTCGTTCGAAAACGTCGAGCGAAAGGGTCTTGAGGCTCGCCTGGTCAACGATGTTCCCGGACGGCAGGCCGAAGTCTGCGGTGAGCTCACGCGCAATGGCCTGGACCTTGTCGGGAGCGATGCGCACGCCATAGCGCAGGCGGGGTGCGTCCGGGTAGAGTTGGTTCCACTCATCGAGACCGACGATAACCTGCGCGACCGGATTGCCATAGTCCGAATAAACGCCTGCGACGGTCGCCCGCCAGCCGCGTGACAAGGTGATGGAATCACCTGGGCCCAGATTCTCGCGGCGCGACAACTGCTCGTTGATGATGACGGCTTCCCCGCGCGCCAGCCGGTTCCAGACATCGGGGACAGAGGTCAGGAGGGGCCAGTTGTCACGATAGGTCGCGTGGTCCGAGGCGCCGAAAACCTCCGCCGGCTGGTCCGCGATCTGATCGTCGGCGCTCCAGACCGGCAGGACCGCATCGACCCGAGGCGTCAGCCAGGCGTGCAGGGCGACGGACTCCTCTTCGGTTCTCGCGGCGACGTAGAGCTCCGAGGCGAGGCGCTGGTCGAGCCATCCGGTCAGCGTCGTCCGGAAACTGGAGACCATCGTGCCGACGCCGATATTGGTCGCCAGAGCCAGCATCAGCGCCATCAGCGCCAGCGACAGACCCGGCAGTTGCTGGCGGGTGTCGGCCCAGAACCAGGTCGCCAGGGGTCCATGTGCGGGCTTCTGCGCCAGCCCCAGGAGAATGGCGAGAACAACAGGCAGAGCCAGCGCCGATCCCAGCAACAGAGCGCCCAGGATCGCAAACCCCGCGAACAGTCCCGATCCAAGCTCGAGCACCGCATAGGCAAGCGCCAGCATCCCTGCCGCCGCGCCCGCCTGCCAGCGCAGGGCGGACTGAGACGCCCGCACCCAGGCGCGCGGCTGGGCGGACGCCAGCAGCGGCAGGCGCGACACGCGCCAGAGGCTCTCGGCGGCAGACACGAGCATTCCCGCCAAGGCGATCCCGACACCCGACGCCCACCAGGCGGGCCGAAGCGACAACGCCCCGGGAACATCGGCGCCGTAAAGACCGCGCAAGGTCGATGCGACATCCGGCAGGAGCGCCGAAGCCACGAAATAACCCATCGTCACGCCGGCGGCGCCCGCGACGAACGCAAGGAAAACGAGTTCGAGAAGCAGCAAACCTGTCAGCGCGCGCGCTGACAAGCCAAGCGCCCGCAGGGTGCGGAACATCGGACGGCGCTGCTCGAAGGCGAGACCGATGGCCGAGTAGACGATGAACAGCCCGACGGCGAAGGCGAGAAATCCGAAGGCCGTCAGGTTGAGGTGAAAGCTGTCCGTGAGACGGGCGATATCGCCCTGTGCGTCGGGCGCTTCCAGGACCAGGCCCGGCGCGATCGTCCCGATTGCCGGAAGGCCTTTCGATTGCCCGGCCGCCACGATCAGGTAGCTGAGCCCGTCCGGCGTTTGCAGCAGGGCCTGCGCCAGTCCCATATCCACGATCGCAGCGCCTGGCGGGACGCCCTCCCCGATGCGCAAAGGCGGCGTCGCCTCGCTCTCCAGCGCCCGCGCCAGTTGCGCGCTGACGATCATCAACCCGGGCGGGAGGACGAAAGCCGCCAACTCCGGGCCTGTCGCGACGTCGGTCTGCCGGGCCTCGCGCGGCAGCGTCAACGGATCGATGCCGATCACGCGAACGCGCGTTTCTCCGAATTGCGTTTCGCCTTCCAGCACGGGGGACACCAGCCACCCCGCTCGCCTCAGCGTCACGAAGGCGGACTGCGAAATCAGCGCACCGTCCGGGGATACGAGGCGCGACAGCCGATCCCCCCCGAGGCTCGCTGCGGCGCGATCATAGCTTGCACGCGCCTCCGCGTTGATCGCCTGGACGCCGGTCCACAGCGCCGTAGCAAGGCTGAGACCCATCAGCAGCATGGCCAGCTGCAGGGGTCGCCTGCGCCAATGGGAGAGGAGCGCGGCGAGACTCGTCACCCACATCAGGCGATCCGCCCTGCAGCGAGATGAACCCTGGCGTCCAGTCGGTCGGCGAGGCGCGACGAGTGCGTCACCAGCAGAAGGCCCGCACCCGCGTCATGGACGAGCGCCAGCATCAGCGCCAGCACCGCGTCGCCGGTGGCCTCGTCGAGATTGCCGGTCGGTTCGTCGGCAAGAACCAGCTGCGGCCTCGCGGCCAGCGTCCGGCCGATCGCCACGCGTTGCTGTTGTCCGCCCGACAATTGCTCGGGATACCGGGAGAGAACATCCGCGAGGCCAAGGCGGGCGACCAGCTCGCCTTGCCAGGTGCGATCCAGGCGCCCGGCGAGCCTCGCCTGAAAGCCGAGATTGGCCGCGACGTCGAGCGACGGGATCAGGTTAAACTGCTGGAAGACCAGCCCCACCACGCCGCGCCGTATCGCGGCCCAGCCAGCGTCATTCAACTCTGTAACGTTCCTGTCAGCCAGCACGATACGGCCGGCATCGACGCGGTCGAGCCCTGCGACCAGGTGCAGCAGCGTGCTCTTTCCGCTGCCAGATTCTCCTGTGAGCGCGAGGCTGCGGCCCTTCTCCAGCACCAGATCAAGGCCGTCGAGAACCTTCAGCGGCCCTTCCGACGTTTCGTAGGATTTTTCGATTCCCTGAAGCGCCAGCAGCATCCATCGACAATGAGCGCTGAATGCGCCGATCCTAAAGGAATAATCCTCCGGCCGAGGCGTCGGGCGGAATTGTCGCGGTTCCGGCGCCCGATGGCGCCCCTTCGCACGCGCTATTCCCCGTCCGAGACATCGACGCCGGCGAAGATCGGCTTTTCCACGGGCTGCGGTCGGCCGTCACGTTCGAGCTGACGCGCGCCGCCGAGTATGCCGGCGAGCGCATAATTGCCCTCGTGGCATGCGTATTCGTAAAGCGGCTCGGCGGACACGTTGAGCGCCATCTCTCCGCTCCAAGGCCGGGTGTAGAGCGTCGGATCCTCGACCGTGAACTGATAGAAGATCTGGTCGTTCGACCAGCGTGTGTAGCGCTCGATCACCTTGCCGGCGGGCGAGATGTAGGACCTCTGCTTCGGATGCGAGTTGACGGTTTCGACAACCAGCGTGTCGCCCTCATACCAGCCTATGGAATCGCCGCCCCATTTGGGAATCTCCCTGGGTCCGTGTTTGGCGCCGATCGGAATGACCCGGACGTCGTGAATCATTTCCGTCAGCATCATCACCGAGCCCGGCGACTGCACGATCTGATAGGTGTTGTTGTACATGCCGTTGTTGAGCACCGGACCCGCGCTGCCGGTAAAGCTCATGATGCATCGTTCGGCGAGGGGCCGGATCTCCGGTCCGTCGAAACTCGACGAGCGGGTATTCGCCTGCACTCCCCGAGCCGTGTAGGGAATGCGGCCGTCGGGCGGATCGACGATCCACGATGTGCGGTACTCTCCCTTCACCATCGCATAGCCGGCGCCGGGGTCCATCCAGAAACGGTTATAGCCTCGCGAGGGATTCGCGTCCGCCAGCAGCTTCCTCGAGGATTCCTCATCGACCCTGGACGCGCCCGCCTCCTGGCGCGCCGCCGCCGAATAGACGTGGCGGTGGACCAGAGCCTCGACCTCCGTCTCCGTCACCACCAGCGACTTGACGTCGGCGGGCCGCTGCATCGTCGTCAGCGACGCATTGGTCCAGAAACCTCCGAGGTCAGGAACGCCCCAGCTCGTCTTCGGCGGCTCGAAACCGGCCGCCTGCTGCGCCCAGACGGGAGAGGCGAACCCGGCGATCATCGCGACGACTGCCGCATTCGCGGTTGACGCTCGTCTCATGGCCCGGCTCCCTGCTGGCGGCGGAGAGCCTCGCAAATGCCGCGCGAATGATCAACCTCGTCGCGTTCGGCGCAAGAAAGCACTCGCTTCTGTCAGTACGCGTCCGACCCAAACCGCGATGATCCGCGGCGCGTCGAATTCACGCGAGGAGCTGGATCGGCAACTCTCTCAACCTTTTGCCCGTCGCGGCGAAAATCGCATTGGCGACGGCTGGGGCGATGGGCGGCGTGCCCGGCTCGCCTACCCCGCCGGGTCGCTCCGCGCTCTCCACGATGTGTACCTCGATCCGGCGCGGCGCCGTCTTCATCATGGTCACAGGATAGTCGGCGAAGCTTGACTGCTCCACCACGCCATCGCGATACGTGATCCCGCCCTGGTAGCCTGCAGTCAGGCCCCAGACGATCGAGCCCTCTATTTGGGAGCGCACAATGTCGGGGTTGACGACGACGCCGCAATCCACGACCGCGACGACCCGCTCAACCTGAATGGCGCCATCGGCAGCGACACTGACTTCCGCGACCTGCCCCACGAAGGATTCAAAGGACGGCTTGAACGCCACGCCTCGGGCCCATCCCTCCGGGAGCGGAACGCCCCATCCGGATAAATCCTTTAGCCGCTCCAACACTTTTCGGCCGCGCTTATCCTTGGCGTAGGCGATGCGATATTCTAATGGGTCGCGGCCGGCGGCCCGCGCCATCTCGTCAATGAAGGTCTCGGCGAAATAGACGTTGAAACTATGACCATTGCAGCGCCAGAAACCGATCTGCACCGGGGTCTGCATATGCGTGAACCTGACCTCGACATTTGGAATTTCATAGGGAAGGTTCGCCAGTCCCTCAATCCCGAACTCATCGTCCATGAGATCGCCACCCGCCATCTGCGGCAGGTTACGCAAGGCAAAGGATTCCTGCAGCGCCTGAGCTGCGACGTGCGCGCGGAAAGCTAGGGGTGCACCGTCGTCGTTGAGACGGGCTTCGAGGCGGGCGGCCGCATGGCTGCGATAGACACCATGCTGGATGTCCTGCTGACGCGTCCAGATCAGCTTGACGGCGCGACCGGGAACGCGTGCCGCCATGACCGCCGCTTGTACGAATTCGCGCTTTTCCGAGCGCCCCCCGAAGCCTCCCCCGGTCATCGCGACATGACAGACGACGTCGCCCTTGATCTTGATCCCGGCGAGTTCCGCACCGCCTTCCGCCCCCCAGCGCAGAGCGAGCGGCGACTGCGCAGATCCCCACATCTCTGCTGTGCCGTCCACATGGAAAAGCGCCGTTCCACCCCTTGGCTCCATGAAGGCGTGCACCTGGAGCGGCGCTGAGTAGTCAGCCGTCACCAAGGCGCCGATCGTCAGCGCCGCTTGAGCGTCGCCAAGCGTCTCACGGACTTTTCCGGTCGCGCCGGTGGCGACAACCTGGCGCATCGCGGCCGCGTGGGTCTCGCTGGAAAAAGTGCTGTCGCCGCCTGTCCAGACGATTTCGAGAAGCTCCGCCGCCTTCGATGCGCGCCACCAGGAATCGGCGATGACGCCGATGAAGTCCGGACCTTGCACAATGTCGACGACGCCTCTGGCGGCGCGAGCCGCCCGGCCATCGAATGACGCCACGCCGGCGCCGAGGAGCGGTCCCATGGCCACCGCGCCGTAGAGACAGTCCGGCGGGCCGGCGTCGATCCCGAAGATCGCCTCGCCGCGCGTCTTGGCGCGCAGGTCTACCCGGGGAATATCTCGGCCGATGCGGCGAAACTCGGAGGCGGGCTTTAGGTCCGGTCGTCTTGTGGGCGGCATCGCCGCAGCCTCGACGGCAAGGTCCCCATACGCCGCCCGCTGTCCCGAGCCCGCGTGAACAACAAAGCCCCGATCCGCCACGAGTTCGTCGATCGGCGCCGCCCAGCGGCGCGCGGCGGCTGACTTCAGCATCTCGCGCGCCGAAGCGCCCGCAACCCGATAGGACACCCACGCGCCCATCGTGCTGACGCTGGCGCCTGTCCCGATATAGGGAAACGACGCGAACAGCTTGCGCTGCGCCCACATGACGGGCCCGGTCTGGTCTTCCGGCCTGACCCCGTCGAGAGCCAGCATGAAGTTGGTGTAGACTGCGAGCTGCTCGACCGGATGCACGACGCTGACGCGCGGATCGTCGAGATCGATCTCCAACTCCTCCGCGATGAGGGTCGCAAGACCGGTGAAAACGCCCTGTCCCATTTCGGTCCGCGGAACGCCGAGCGTGATCGAGCCGTCAGGCCGGATCCAGACGTAGGCGTTGAGGCGCGCCGTCCCGTCCTCGTCGATCTTTCCGCTGAGGCCTTCCGTGTCATGGCTGGCCAGCCATCCCGCGCCGACGATGAGGCCCGTCGCCGCCACACCCGCGACAACGGAGCCGCCGATGAGGAAGAGTCGCCGCGTCATATTGGGCGCAGATCTGGAACTCTTGGATGTCTCGCTCACAGCGCGGCTCCGGTTGCGTTAGCCGCACGCCTGATAGCGGCCTTTGCGCGGAGATAGCCGCCGCAGCGGCAAATGTTGGTGATGGCGGCGTCGATCTCCGCATCGGTGGGCTGAGGTGTCTGTCGCAGCAAGGAATGGGCGGCGACAATGAAGCCTGGAATGCAATACCCGCATTGCTGCGCCTGTTCCGCGATCCAGGCATCCTGGAGCGATTTCAGGGCGCCCGATCGCGTCAGGCCCTCGATGGTATCGACGCTTGCGCCCGCCAAAGCGCCCACCGGCAGCAGGCAGGATCGCACCGCCGCCCCGTTCAGCTGCACCGTGCAGGCTCCGCACTGGCCTAGGCCGCAGCCGAATTTAGGTCCAGTAAGGTGTAGGTCCTCACGCAGCGCCCAGAGCAGCGGTTTCTCCGGTTCAACGTCGAGCGATCTCGATTCGCCATTGACCGTCAAGATTATCGCCATGCCAGTCTCCCGTTTTGTCTATCTATACGGTATAGTATACTTTTTGGAACGAAACAACAAAAATGCCGTGCCCTGGAGCGTTTTCGTGGGACGAGCGGGTCAGCCAGAATGATTGGGCTAATGTGGGGCTCAACGCTGAAACACATGCACGGGACAGGATGAAGCGTCAGGAAAACAGGCTTCAGAGAGAGCATGCGATTTTGTGGGCCGCCAAGAGCGTGTTCACCCAGCGCGGATACGAACTCGCTTCGATGGATGAAATCGCCGCCAAAGCGGACATGACCAAGCGCACGCTTTACAATCATTTCGCCAGCAAGGAGACACTGTTCCTCGAGATGGCGCGGTTCGCCAGCAACCTGTTCAGCGAGAAGCTCGGCGACGTCTCGGACTGGAGCGACAACCCGATAGACGCTGTCTCGATTTTCTGCGCCCGGGTCCTGGAGGGCAGCTGCCATGAGGAGGCCGTCCATCTGCAGCGTGTCGTGATCGCAGAAACGTCACGTTTTCCGGCGGCGTCGGACATTCTCTATCATGCCTGCATCAAGGTGGCCGAAAGCCGGCTGGTGTCCTACCTGACCGACAAGCGCCACGATCCATTGCTCAGGATTGACGATCCGGTCAGGCTGGCTGTTCTGATCCTCGGCGCGACGACGTCGTTACCGCGCTTCGACACCTTGTTCGGCGTCCGGCCAGGTTTCCGCGGACCACCGGGGCCAGGGCTCGCGGCCGGCATTGATCTGGCGCCGCTCCGTCTCGTTGTGCGCAGGCTGATCGGCGTTCCGGAATAGCTGCGCGGCGCAAGCAAGTCCGAGCAACCCTAGGAATAGGCGTGGGCGGACCGACGGCCGATGGCCTTTCGCGCCCCGCGCATGGCGCGCCGGAGATTGAGATAGGCGCCTCCCGTCCCTTCCAGCAGCGACTGGAACCGCTTGGCCTCGCGGTAATAGTGCATCTCGATTCTGGGCAGGTCATGGACCGGCGAGGCGCGGTCCGCCCGACCGAGGCCGACGCCGACGGATGCGCTATAGGTTCGCTGAATGACCGCAAGCCCCTCGGCGCCGATCGAACCGTAGGGCGGTGCGAAGTGCGGCGACCGTATCCCCAGCCTTTCCTGCATGTCCTGCTGGGAGCCGACAATCTCGTCTTCCAGCTCACGCCCCGAAAGACCCGCCAGATCGGCGTGCGTGCGGCTGTGCGGCGCGAACTCGACACCCCGGCTGGCGAGGTCCGCAACCGTGGTCCAATCCATCAGAGGCCGGGCCGGCGTCGCCGCGCCGCGCCAGGCCTCAGCGCCGTCGAGACGACGTGTCGGCAGAAAAACGGTGGACGCGAACCCATGCGTTTCGAGACACGGAAAGGCGTCGTTTGCAAAATCCCTGAAGCCGTCGTCGAAGGTAATGACCACGCTGCGCGGCGGCAACTCCGATCCGTCGAGGCGCCAGGCGGCGAACCGGGAAAGCGAGACGACGGCGCAGCCCGCGTCGGCGATCGTCTTCATCTGCTCGCGAAACAGCTCGGGCGGAATGCAGGTCGGACCCGCTCCATCCGAGACGGAGTGATACATCAGGATCGGCACATTGCGCACGGCGGCCATCAATCGTACGCCCCGGCTCGGCGGACGGACTGGAGCCGGCCGGTCACCATGGCGCGGGGCTCAATTCTCGACGACATGGGTCTCAAACTCCTTTCGCGGACTCGCCCGGCGGGCACGCGGTTCGCGCTCGCTCCAGGCTCGCCAGCCGATCACCGCCACGCACAGGACCGCCACCCAGATGACACGCCCCTGATACCGGTCCGCCGCTGCTGACAACGTCCCGCAAACAACGGCATTGATGAGGCAGCCGCCCACAGCCATCAGCAGCAGGGTGCGATCTCCGGGCCGCAACAAGCTGCGCCTGTCGCGCACCAGCCAGACGAGCGCGCCGAGCGCCGCGAACATGGTCGTGAGGAAAACGGACTCTACCGCATACTTGAGGCCGAGGCGCTCCTCTCCGGTCTCGATCTGTTGGACCACGCCTGCCGGATCACGCGCCAGCCTGAATTCGAAATGATGGTCATCGAGACCGATCTTTACCAGCTGCCGCAGCGATATCGACGCCGCTGATGTCGCCGACGAGAATGGGTAGGCGGCGATCGCGCGCCTCAGTATTTCCGGTTCCTCAGCGCGAATCCGTTCGATCTGGTCCACCGTTGCGCGCGCGCGCACACCGTCGGGACCCCAGAGGAATTCGCCGGACGACCGCGGCAGCTTGCCGGGATAAAGTTCGCATACGGCGAAACGCTCGGTCGCGCAGTTCCGCTCCAGAAACCAGCGGGCCGGCCCGTGCTGAATCGAGCTCGCAAGCACGATCGGGTAGCGCTTTCCCGTGACGCTTACCTCCTTGAAACCGATTGCGTTGGACGTGACATTGGCGACAAGCCCGATCAGCGCCGGCAGCGCGATCCAGGCAAAATCACGCGCGGCCGTCCGCCATGCCGGAAGGCTGGAGCGCGCGAGTATCACGACACCCGACAGCATGACGAGAAGTCCGATGATCGGGACATGGCTCAAATGGGCGCTTACAGCGAAAGCGATGAACCCGCCGAACAGCATCCGGATGGGAACTGGCGTCTCGCGGGGACTCGCGGTCAGCAGTGCGATCGCCAAGATGGCGATCCCGGCCCAGATATCGGGCATCGCAAAGACAGAAAACCATGATGCGGGCGTCAGGAACGCTGCCAGAAGCGCAAGCGAGGCCATGGCGGCCGGATGGCGATGCATCTTATGAATTCGGAACAAAACCCACAGCGTGGTCGCCACGGCGACCGCCTGCAGAAGGCTCGTCAGGAACCAGCTGTCCCCCGGAGCGCGGGTGAGATAGGCGAAGACCGAGTAGGCGATGGAGCGGACGCCGTGGACGCCCTCCCCTGGCGGCGCCGCCTCGTGGCCTGCCGGCGTTCCGCCAACCGGCGTCAGGCGATCGACAACGAACTGGACGGCAACCTCGCCGCCTCGCAGATAGCCCGCCGAATCGCCGAAGTAGAAGGGGCCAGCGTTCAGAAGCGCCGGCCACATCAGGATCAGGGCGAACGCGGCGATGTAGGCGGCTGGCCGCTCGGTCAGCCAGGCCGCTGCAGCGGTCGCTCCTGTCAGGATCGTCGCCCGAGTTTCCGCCACGCGGTTTCCATTCCCAGAATTCAGAGAGAGCCGTGATCGCCAGACGAAGCCCGAGAAACCTCTCCACCCGGCGACTTGCCGCTTCAAGGCGTCATGGGCATTTCAAGTCGGAATTCCTAGGGCCGCCTTGTGAAAAGGCAACATCGAGGCCGCCGCCGGGTTCGAGGGGGTTGGCGCGGCGCCTGCTGCACCGGATCCCCCGAGCGTCATCAGAACCGCCAAAGGTCGATGTTGCCGGGTTTTTCATCGCGCGGAAGAATTCCCTTCACATCCATGACGACCCCCCCACTGTCTTTCAGCAGGCGGCGCATCAAGGTCCAGCCGCCGGCCGCGATCGCGTCGTGAGGCACCGCAAGAACCACGGCGTCTGCCTGCGTCAATTTCTCGACCGGCGTCAGACTGACGCCATAGTGGCTTTCGGCGTCGTCGGCCTGGGCGACGGGATCGCACACCTGCACCTGGATTCCGTGATCCGCGAGGATACGCACAATGTCGAAAACCTTTGAATTGCGCAGGTCCGGCACGTTCTCCTTGTAGGTGAGGCCCATGACCGTGACCCGCTGGAGCGGCTTGCCCCTGCGGATCGCGAGCTTGATGCACTCGAGGGCGATCCGTTCCGCGACCTGGTCGTTGGCGCGCCGGCCCGCCAGGATAAGCCCGGCGTGCATGCCGATCGTTTCGGCCTTGTGCGTCAGATAGTAGGGATCGACGCTGATGCAGTGACCGCCCACGAGACCGGGCGTGAAGGGCAGGAAGTTCCATTTGGTGCCGGCGGCCGCCAGCACATCCATCGTATCGATCCCAAACGCGCCAAGAATCGACGACAGTTCGTTCATCAGGGCGATGTTGACGTCGCGCTGGGTATTCTCGATCACCTTGGCGGCCTCGGCCACCCTTATGCTGGGCGCGCGGTAGACGCCCGCCGTGACAATGGATGAATAGACGGCGTCAATGATGTCGAGCGCGGCCGGGGATTGCGCCGAGATGATTTTGACAATCGTGTCCAGACGGTGAACCTTGTCGCCGGGATTGACGCGCTCCGGACTGTAGCCGACCTCGAAATCACGGCCGGCCCTGAGCCCCGAAGCGCGTTCCAGGACCGGGAGGCAATCCTCCTCGGTCGCGCCAGGGTAAACGGTGGATTCATAGACCACGATCGCTCCAGCGCGCATCACGGATCCAACCGTCTCGGATGCCGACACCAGCGGACGCAGGTTCGGCCTCCGCGCCTGATCGATCGGCGTCGGCACTGCGATGATGAAGAAGTCGGCGCTCGCCAGATCGGCGGGATCGCTTGTGTAGGTGACGGGCGTCGCCACGAGGTCGGCATCCTCGACTTCGCCCCGCCGGTCCGTGCCGGCGGAAATTTCACGAACGCGATCCGGGTCGATGTCGAAGCCAATGGTTTTGGCCCCGGCGGAGGCCAGCTTCACCGCGATCGACAGGCCGACATAGCCAAGCCCGATGACGGCGATCGTCCGGTCGTGCGGATGCGAAGGCTTCTCAGAAGGCATGCGCGCTCATCCCAAGCATGAAGCGACGGCGTCTCGCCTGGACGCCCGGGTCGCGTTGACGACTGCATGTTTGGCGCCACAGGCGCCAAGGATTCCCGGGCCGGCGCGACGGGCGCCAGCGGCCAGTTGGGCGGCGATCGCGTGACCTGACCGAACCCTATAAACCAAGCTCGACCCGCTTTTCAGCAATGACGTCCGCAATGATGGCGTCGAGCGGCGTTCTCGGCCGAAATCCGACGACGCGCTCAAGCCGCGAGACGTCGGGAACTCGTCTGGGCATGTCCTCGAAGCCGGGGCCGTAAGCCTCCGAATAGGGAACGAGACGGATTTCGGACGAGCTTGCCGTCGCGGCGCACACCCGCTGCGCCAGCCCCATGATCGAGATTTCCTCGTCATTGCCGATGTTGAAGATCTGACCGACCGCCTCCGGCGTTCCGATGAGGCGCACGATCGCCTCCACCGCATCCTTCACATGCCCGAAACAGCGCGACTGCTCGCCGGTCCCATGCACCATCAGCGGCTTTCCCTGCAGGGCGCAGGAAACAAAATTCGGCAGCACCATTCCGTAGCGGCCGGTCTGTCGCGGCCCCGTCGTATTGAAGAACCGCGCGATGACCGCCTGCAGCTTTCCCTCGTGCGCATAGGCCACGGCGAGACACTCGTCGAGCGCCTTGGCGTAGGCGTAGGACCAGCGGATCTTCGCTGTCGGACCCATCACGATGTCATCGTCTTCCCTGAAGGGAACGCTCGCGCTCTTGCCATAGACTTCCGACGTCGAGGCGATCAGCACCTTCCGCCCGGCGCGCGACGCTGCACGCACGACATTTTCCGTGCCCTCGACGTTTGTCAGCAGAGACTGGCTTGGGCGGTCCATGATGAGCTGCACGCCAACGGCGGCGGCAAGGTGAATGACAAGGTCCGCAGCGTCCACAAGGTCCTCGACGAGTGATGCGTCGCGCACGGAGCCGATGACGGCTTCGAGCCCGGGATGCTCCGACAGCGCCGCGAGGTTGCTGAGGGAACCCGTCGAAAGGTTGTCGAGGGCGGTCACGTGGTGACCCTCCCTGACCAGACGCTCGCTCAAATGCGAGCCGATGAAGCCGGCTCCGCCAGTCACGAGGATTTTCATGCGCGCCTCACAGGTCGAAAGCTTGAGCCAGGCGATGGTCGCCACGCGCGACCGCCGCATCCTTAAGGACTTCGTAATACCGCCCCATGACAGCCGTCTCGGACCAGTGCCGCTGGTAAGCCCGCCTGGCGGCCGCGCCCATGCGCGCACGCAAGTCTGGATCGAGCGAGAGGCTCTCCATGGCGGTGCGAAGGTCGACCGGGGTGTCGAATAGCAGCCCGCCTTCGCTCTTGTCGATGATTTCCGGAAAGGGTCCAAGCCGGCGGGCAATGACCGGCAGGCCCCGCCGAAACGCCTCGATGAGGACGATGCCGAATGTCTCGAAGCAAAGCGAAGGGGTCACCAGCGCCACGGCGTCGCGGTAATACTCGCCAAGTGCGCTTGGCGGCTTGCGGCCTAGAAACCTGACCCGCGACATCCCCTCGGCCTGCCGTTTCAGCTCGCCGGCATAATCGCCGTCTCCGATCACCAGAAGGTCGGGTCCGGCCTCCCCGGCGAAGGCGGGAATGACGTCCTGGACCCCCTTGATCTTCTCGAGACGCCCCACGAAGAGAAAATACGGCCGATCATGCGCGGGGGCGCCGGCCACAGCCGTTTCGGCCTCGTCGGGAAGGAAATACGGAACGACCTTCATCTCGGGCGCAAAACCGAACTCCCGATGCTTGGCGCGGCTGAACTCGCTCTTGGCGATGAAGACATCGACCTTGCGCGCCTGGCGCTCCAGCAGCCCGGTGGCCCGCCACAGCTGCGGCGGCCGTTTGTAGGACAGCGTGCAGCTGAGGCAGCGCTTGGCGTCACAGCGCTCCCGGTCAAACCGCCAGAGAACATGCGTGGGGCAGACGAGCCAGTGCTCGTGCGCCTCATAGACCTTCAAGCCCGAGCCGTAGGAGAGAAGACCCGGTCCGCCCACGAGGGAGATGTTGTGGAACCATGTGACGTCCACGCCCTTGAGCAGCCGTTTCAACGTCTCGTGGTGCGCTATCGGCCGACCGATCTGATGGGTCGCCAGGCTGGATGCAACACCCAGCGAACTTTTCAGACTGACGACTTCGACGCCAACGGGCGGGGCGACAGGCGCCGGCGCCTGTCCGGCCAGGCTGATATAGGCGTCGGCGTCGTGAATGACCGTAACGCTGTGGCCGCGACGCGCCAGCGCCTCGCTGAGACGCTGCACGCCGATCCCGTCTCCGCCGAAATTGTAGGGCGGAAAGAAGGTGGTCAGCATGGCGATCCGCAAGCCCATCAGAGCGGGCCTTCCCGGGATCGGACGGAGTCGGGCACGGGCATGGTCCGACGGACCAGCAGGGCGTGAACCGCCACTCCCGAGAGAACCGCCGTCAACATGTCCGTCATCCCCGGCAACCGGTCGCCCACCCACACCTGTCAACCGGAGACCGGCGCCGCCATGAGGGCGACCAAAATCGCGGACATTGCGAGAGACATTGCATAACTCGCGGGCGATCCGCCCCGTCCCGCGACGAATCGGAGGCGAACGAGCCACAAGCCAACGGGCTTCACCAGCAGGTATCGGGCCACGAACGCCGGCGCAACCACCGCCACGCCATGCGACGCGACCTATTCAGGAAGACCGGCTGCATCGCCGCCTTGACCAATCGCCCCGGGTGAACGGCCGTCCACCTGTCTCATGGCGAGACAACATGGGCTCCAGCCGGCGTCAGGTCGGCGGGGTCCAGTTGGGGAAGGCTTTCCAGGCGGGGTCGAGCGGGCGACGGCGAACGCCATCGTCGGGTTCGAGTGCGCGAAAGGCGATCATGCGCGCGCGCAGATCGGCGACGATCTCGGGACGAGCCACGGCAAGGTCGTTTGTCTCGTTGGGATCCTCGTCGATGCGAAAGAGGAAATACCTCGGCTTGGCTTCCGGATCCGGCCCGTCGACCGCAGGCCCCTGCCGCACCAGTTTCCATCCATCGTGGAAAACAGCAAGGCTTTCGGCCGCAGCGCTCCTCGGTTTCGCACGCCCCCCAATATAGGCGAACCAGTCGCGCGCCGGGAGGGCCGACGGATTGGTCACGACTGGCAAAAGGTTCGCGCCGTCCAGCAAATTGCCGCCGGGAGGAATCGCGGCGGCGGCGAGAGCAGTCGGCATGACGTCGATATAGCCCACGCGCGAACCAACCACCCGCCCGCCTCTGTAGCCGGCAGCCGGCCAGCGCAGGGCGGCCGGCACTCTCACGCCGCCTTCGAAGACTGTGGCCTTCTCCCCGCGCAGCGGCGAATTGACGTTTGCCCCGGCATAGTCCTGGTCGCCGCCATTGTCGCTCATGAAGACGACCAGCGTGTTGTCCGACAGGCCGCCCGCCTCCAGCGCATCCATGACACGACCGAACGCCGTGTCGAACGCCGTCGTCATTCCGGCATGGGTCCGCCGCTTCTGATCCACGATGGTTTTGTTGGCCTCGATGTATTCCGGCAGGGTCTCGTTCGGCTGATGGGGATTGTAGGGCGCGAAATATAGCAGGAAAGGCTCGCGATCCTTGCCCCGGGCGCCGATGAACTGGACCGCCTCGTCGGCGAGCATGTGGGTGAGGTACTGGCCGTCCGTTCCAAAAACGGGATCGAGATTGCGGTGCAGATCCCGCACGCCGTCGCGTTCGTGGACGAAGTATCCAAGGCCCCCCGTCACATGGCCGAAGAAATAACTGAAACCGTTGCGGGTCGGAAAATACGCCAGCTTCTGGTCGCCCAGATGCCACTTGCCGATGATCGCGCGGTGGGGATAACCGCCGCGCTCAAACGCCTCGGCGATCGTCTCCTCGGATGCCGGAATGCCATAGGTCTCGCCAGGTTCGACCGTCCCGCGCATCATGCCGAAACGGATCGGCCAGCGTCCGGTCATCAGTCCGGCGCGCGTCGGCGAACACACCACGTTCGAATAGAAATGCGAGAACCGAACGGCGTCCCCTACCCAGCCGTCAAGACGCGGCGTCGAGACTTCGCTGCCATTGTAGCCGACATCGTTGAAGCCAAGATCATCCGCGAGGACAATCACGACATTTGGCCGTTGGGCGCCATCGGCGCTGGCGGAAATTTGCGGGTCACCAGCGCACGACCCGGCAAGACCGGCGGCCACGCACGCCAACAACGCCCGGAGAAGGCGGGCGCCGATCGAACGATCGCCCCCCGAACGATCGCTGGGCGCGTGATCCTGGTTGCTTGCCTGCCTCATCCGATCACCCTGAAACTCGTGTTGACGGGATTTTCGCCCAGATCGTTGCGATCGACCAGATAGGGAAGAATGCCTGGGCGCAGGCCGCCGGATCGCACGGTTCCCGGAAGCTGCCTGATCCGGCCCCGGCCATAGGTCGCCGAGGCGATCGATGCGCCGTGGAATTCATGCCAGGCGTCACTGCGGCCAATCATTCCCGGCGACAGCTCCGCAGGAAATCTGACACGGGCGCCTGCCTTGTTCAACAGGCGGCTCTCGTCAAACTCGAGCATGAAGGGTTGAGTGATGTAGCGGTTGTCGTAGGTCGTCAGCGGCGAACCCGTCACCTGCACGCCCAGCACCGTGAAGCCTTTCTGCGATGGGCCCGTGGCGCCGCCATTGAGACGCAACCGGCCGTCGATCACCTCGCGGTGCAGCCGGCGCACGCCGATGGCGAGAACGTCCCCCTCGGTCGAGATCGTCACCGCCTCCGCCATTTTGGTCGGCCAGCCCCAGGTCTCGCGGCCGGTGATGACGTCGCCGCCGGGCGCCACAAGGTGCGAAAGGGCGTACCAGACGTCTTCTCCGTCCATCCGGGCGGAAAGCAGGAGCCAGACTTCGGTATAGCTCAGCGGCGACAGATCGTTGACGCCGAGGCTGGCTGCAATCATCCGCAGGACAGGCTTGGCGGCCGGCTGGGTCATCGGCGGCAGGACGCCCGAAAGCTGTTTGGCTGCAGGGTTGAAATCGACGACCAGAAGGTGTTCGGCCGCAGCTTCGAGCGCTGTGCGGTCACGCCAGCGATCAAGAGACGCGTTGGCCAGATTGACCATGCTGCCTGTTTCGGGCCAGCCGGCCGGGGTCGCCGCCTTGCCCTGAAAAATCGGCGGATCATAGGCGCGCCCCCAGAAGCCGAACGCCGCCGCCTGCTCAGCCGGAACCTCTCCGAGATTGGCCCGGTAAGGCGCCACGCGCTCGACCCCCGGGCCGCGCTCGCGGGGAACGGGAACAGCGTTGGTATCGAAAGGCCGCAGGTGAACGGAGCCCCCGACGAGTTCGACCACCGGGAGTTCGCTGAAGGCGTCGTAGGGGCTTGGCTCGCCAACCGAGAAGCGCGTCTTCTTGAGGTCGAGCGCCCGTGGCGCGTTGTCGAGGGATCGCTTGGGAAAATCCAGCGCCCAGCCCTGTTCCGAGCCGCGGTGACGTGAGACGTGGATCTTCTGATCGCCGATCACGCCCTTGCGCCAGTCCGGGTCCGGGTGAATGTCCACTCGCAGGTCGCCATTGCCGGTCTCGCGAAACCAGTAACGCGGATGCGCTGGCTCATCGAGCCAGGCGGTCTCAAGCTCCAGCATGCGAAACCCGCGGCGAACGGTGTGCGAGCGGATGACCCCCGCTGCATCGACATCGACGAAGACGTCGCCATCCTTCTTGCGCAGCATCTGCGTTTCCCGGCCGCGATAGCGGCCGAAGTCTCGTGGCAGGATCCAGGGCAGAGACGTCCACCACCGCAGGCCCTGATAGTAGCAGGTGAAGGCGAGATCGATTTCCGTGTAATCGGGTCCGCAGGTGATGACGCTGACCTTGTCGCCCGAGACGAGGGAGTTGTACGCGTTGAACTGAACCAGCGGATCGGGGTCGATGTCCAGGAAAGGCGGCGTCATTCGCCTGACGCGTTCGGGATCGGTGCGGTAGGTCAGCCCGACCATGATGCGATAGACGCCGCGAGCGTCCGCGACGAAACCGGCCCGCTTCCAGGTTTCCATCCGGGCCTCGATGCCGGCGGCGAAGTCCGGCGTGCGGCTGGCAGGCCCTGGCCGGGGCGCCTGGGCCACGGCCGGGAGCGAATGGAGAAGCGGCAGACCGGCAAACGTTCCGAGCACCGCACGGCGCCCGGGAGACCAGAGGTTACGCGTCATCGGCAAATTCCTTCCTGGCGAATCGCGTGTTCGCGCGCTTTCGGACGTTCGGATAGCCCGGGCGGTATTCCCGTGCGGAGATGCGCATTCCTTGAACCGGATAGTTATGCCGGGGTCCGCTGCCGGAGCGGCGTTTTTCGTCGAGCGACCGAACCTGACAGTCCCCCGCTCCAAGTCAAGTTGCACGAACGTATAATCGGCTCTAGGCGTGAGCCGACTGCTGCGGGCTGCCGGCTTCCGGTGTGCAGGCCTGCGGCTGGTCGTCCGGCACGCAGCGAGCTTGCCCCGGCGCCAGTCGCGTGGCTCAAGGGCAGGGCGTGCACGTGTTTCTAGTTGGGGGGAACGACCCTGTTGCGATTCCTGGTCGGCATCGTCCTGTCGTGCGTCGCGCTCGCGTTCGGCGCGGGCAGCGCTCAGGCGCACAATCAGGCCTATGCGGTCATCAAGGCCACATTCTCAGGGGACGGCCAGTACGAGCTGACAATGAATTTCCACCTGGCGGCGCTTCTGATGGGCGAGCCGCAGCAGCATCTTTCCGATGAAAGCCGCGAACGTTGGGCGGCCCTCAGCCTCGACGACATCAGGTCGCGCTCGAACGCGGCCGAAGCCTATCTGTCGACGGCGGTCGAGGTCTATGCCGATGGCGCCAAGATCGAGATCGGTCAGGTCTCGTTTCCCGACGCAGCGACGCTTCAGGCGGACGGTCTGGTTCGGGAGGATGAGGCGAGGATTTCGGCCCCGATTGTCATCCAGGGTCGTTTGCCCGCAGGCGCCCGGCTTTTTTCCGTCGCGGCGCCTCCCGACTTCAGCGAAACGCTCCTCAGCCTCCAGACCCAGTCCGGCGGGGCGGTGGCCCAGGTCCTGAGCGCCGGCGAGAGGAGCCATCCCTTCGCCTTGCGCGGAGACGGCGCCCGCGCCGTCACGATCATCGTCCCCGCCTTTCTGGTGACCTTGCAGGAATACACTGGTCTCGGCTTTCAGCACATTCTTCCCAAGGGCGTCGATCACATTCTCTTCGTGCTGGCCCTGTTTCTCTTCGGCCCTCACTGGCGCCCGCTCGCGATCCAGGTGACCGCGTTCACGCTCGCCCACTCGGTCACGCTGGCGTTAGCCGTCTTCGGTCTCGTCACGATACCGGCCGTGATCGTCGAACCGCTGATCGCCGCGACCATCGTCGCGGTCGCGATCGACAATGTGTTCTCGACAGGCCTGCGGCGATGGAGAACCGTCGGCGTCTTCGGCTTCGGCCTCCTGCACGGCGTTGGTTTCGCCAGCGTCCTGTCGGCGCTTGGTCTGCCCCAGGGTGAGGAGGCGCTGGCGCTGGTGGGGTTCAACATCGGCGTGGAGCTAGGGCAGATCGCGGTGCTGGCCGGAGCCTTCCTGGCCGTGGGCTGGTTTCGGACCCGCTCATGGTTCCAGGCGCGCCTGGCGATTCCCTGTTCGCTCACGATCGGAGCCGTCGGCCTCGTGTGGATGATCGAACGGATCGTCGGCAACCTGCCTCCGGCCGGATGACCAACCGGAGGCGGTGCGCCGCTTTGTTCGCTAGTCTCCGCCCGAAATCGTCAGCCGGAGGCCAATCGAAAACGGATCGTTCTGCGAAAACCCGTTGGTGGCGTTGATCGTCGGACGGGTGATGTCATAGCTGACGTCAAGAACGTTGTCGGCAAACACCGCCAGCTGCCAGTTGTTGCTGCCGAACTCGCCTTCCAGCCCGCCACGCGCATTGACTGTCCGGCGAGTATCCCCTCCGCGGGTCGAGAGCGGAAACGCCGCCTGGGCTCCTGGCGCGTTGTCCAGCGCGGCGTTTGTGTTGTCGGTATCGATCTCGGCGGCGAAATTGGTCGACAGGAAAAAGCCCTTGATCGCCCCGAGCCCCTGAAGAGGCGACCGGTAGGTGAGGATGCCGTTATAGGTCCAGGTGCGGACGAAGTTCAGCTCAGACCCCCTGTCGGCGCCGGTGAGCACTTTCGATTCACCGAACGTCGCTCCGGCGCGGAACGAGAAATTGTCGCCAGCGCCGAAAAGGTCGCGCCAGTTGAAGCGCGCGTCGGCCTCGATACCCTGCACATAGGCTTCGCCCAGGTTGAAGGCTACGAGATCGGAAACGGCGTCGCCGTTTGGATCGTCGGAGTCCACGGCGCCAGAGGTGACCGTCGCGTTCTGGATGAGGTCGGCATAGCGCGTGTGAAAGAGCGCGGCCGAGTAGTCGATGCGGCGCCCCGGGCCGAAGCGCAGGCCCGACTTGTAGCCGATCTCATAGGCGTCTGCGGTCTCCTGGTCGTACTGGGAGGGAATCGCCTGAGTGACGCCCCCGACAACGCGGGTACCGCTGATCCGGTTGAACCCGCCGGCGCGGAAGCCCTGCCCCACCGACGCATAAACCAGCTGATCATAAGGCAGTTTCACGCCGGCATAGATCGCCGGAATGACCTCCTCGAACCGCTCGCTGTCGTTGTTGGTCTGGATGACCTGTCCGAAATCCCTGTTGAGCACGTAACTGCCCCCCGCCACATTGCCGCGGGTAACCGGCACGCTGTTGGTGCCGGTCGCGGCGACGAAGCCGCGCACCCGGTCGAGGTCGAAGGTGTTGTTGCGGAACTTCACCGATTCGTTCGCATAGCGGACGCTGGCGGCGAGATTGAGCCAGGTCGTCACATCATAGCCGATGCTGCCATAGGCGCCGTAACTCTCCTGATATGTGTTGGTGACGAGGTTGAGGTTGGCGGCCGTGAGCGTACTGAAGGCGTTGGTCGTCGTGTTCGCCGCAGCCAAAGAGCTTGGGTTGCGGCCAACCTGAAACTGGCTGACCGGGTTCTCGAAGCGACGAAAATCGGCGCCCGCCAGCCAGGTGAGATTGCCGGTGTCGCGCGAGACGAGCCGGACTTCCTGGGTCAGAATGTTGGTCCGGCTGTCGGTGGAGTTCTCGCACTGGCCCGCCGCGTTGACCCCCGTCCCGTTGAGGTCGGCCGCCGTGGCGGGCCGTCCGTTCTGCAGGATGAACTGTCCCGCAGCGTTGCGCGCAAGCGTCGCGACATTGCGGCCTGCGATCGGGATCGGACCCGTGACTCGCGCGGCGGCTGACGGACCGCACAGGGCCGGCAGGGCGCGCACCACTCCGCCGACATAAGACTTGTCCGCATCGAAGCGCAGGTCGTAATCGCGCTGGCGATAGCCTGTGATCGACTGTGCGACCGCGAACGGCAATTCGAAATTGACCCGGAGATTTCCGGTCCACGTGCCCTCGTCATAGGAGCCGCGCGTGTCGAAAGCCTGCCTGTAGACGTTGCCGGGATTGTTGCCGGGAAAACCAGCCTGGAGGCCGGCCAGAACCGGGTCCCTGTCCGGCAGTGGGACGCCCGCGAGATCCACGGGGACGCCGGTCACCGTGAAGAACTGGCCCGGGACCGTCGCGGTGACGATGCCGCCCAGCAGACTGTCATTGGTCGTCTCGCCATAATCGACGATCAGTGTCGCATCGAGCGCCTCGGTGATCAGCGCCTTCAGTCCGATGCGGCCGCCGCCGAACCGGTTGGCGTCGAACGGTTCACCGCCCAGGAAATCATTGGTGTAGCCGCTCTCTCCGTCCTGCAAGGCCGCCCCGAGCCGGAGAAAAAGTCGGTCTTCGATCAGCGGCGTATTGTAGACGGCGTCGATCCGGGTTTCCTTGTCGCTGAAATTATAGCTGTTGACGACGCTGTATTCGCGATTGGGCTTGGGATCGTTGTTGTTGATGACAACCACGCCGCCGACGGCATTGCGGCCGTAAAGGGCGCCCTGGGCGCCGCGATAGACCTCGGTCTGGCGCGAGTCGAAATAATCCATGCGCTCGAAGCCGCGTCCGCCGAAGCCGCCGGCGACTTCCGCGCCGTTGCGGAACTGAGTGGTCGCCGACGCCGTGAACTGGGTGACGCCCGTGCCGGCGCCGCGAATGAAGAATTCCTGGTTACCGTCGAGATCGACGGTCACGCCCGTGAGAAGCAGCCCGAAATCCTCTTCGCTGGTGAGGCCGCCCACGTCCTCAAGCTCCTGCTCCGACACAACGGTTCCCGAAACGGGAATGTTCTGGAGGCTCTCCTCACGCCGGCGCGCCGTGACGATGATCGTGTCGGTATCGTCGGCCGCGGCCGCCCGGGGCGCGGGAGTCGCCGGCGCTGTCGTCGAAGGAGTCGCGGGGGGGGGCGCTGTCGGAACCTGAGCCAGCGCTGTCGCCGGCAAAAGCATCAGGCCGGCGAAGATCCCTAGCCCGCGAGTCTTGCCTAGAGCGACCTTCCTGTGCGCGCCGCCGTGCCCGGCGTCCACGCCGGATGTCGGTGCGTTTCCGCCCATGGGCCCATTGACCTTGATCTGCATGATTTCCTCCCCTGTCGTCCCTTCAACCATTCATTCGCGAGCCAACCCCGGCTTTTGCACGAACGTCTGGTTTGTTCTAAACGTCACAATACATTTCGTGTCGTTGCAATCAACAGGAGAAACCGCTTCGTCGCATATCAAGCGAAGACGTGGAAGGCGATGTTCCTTCATCCGGGCCGGATCGAGCTTGAAGAGATCAGTCCTGAGCGGGTTGACCGGGATACGCTCGGCGTCAACCAAAAGTTTTTGTGCTTGTCGCTGAACGCCCGTCCTACTAGTTTCCCCGCGTGCGGCGTCTGCCCCAGGGCGGCGCCCCAACCCGGAACACGGATAAAGGATACCGCCCAATGATAACGGCTTTTGCCTCGGCGCTGGCCGCGCTGGCGATGATGCAGCAGTTTCATCCGGATGCGCCGTTGACGACGCCGCCCGCCGTCGAGAAACCCGGCCTACCCGTCGCGCCGCCCAAGCCTGCAAACCCGGTTGTCGCCAATGATCCGCGCACCGGTCAGCCTGTCGCGAAAAAAGGTCTTGGACCTTCGGATTACGGTTATGTGATGCCCGCCGGCGTCACGGCGAAGAGCGTCGTCTACTATTCGGACGGCGTCGCCTGCTACGCCAAGATCTTTTATCCGAAAGGTTTTGACGCGGCCTCGAAGCCCGGCCTGCCGGCCGTCGTGATGGGCCAGGGCTGGGCGGGCACCCATGTCTCGATCGAGAAATACGCCGCCCGCTTCGCCGAGCGCGGCCTTGTCGCCATGGCCATCGATTATCGCGGCTGGGGCAATTCCGACGGCTATGCCCGGGTCATTTCGCCTGTCGCACTGGCCGGAGGCATGGAACGCGACGAAAACCGCCACAAGATCGTCGAGAATGCGACCGTCTGGATCAAGCGGACGCGACTCCTGCCGAAGGACCAGCAGGAGGATTATCGCAATGCCATTTCCTTCATCCAGGGCGAGGCAGGCGTCGATCCCGAGAGGATCGGCATCTGGGGATCGAGCTTCGCGGGTGGAAACTCCCTCGCCGTCGCCGGACAGGACGCTCGCGTCAAGGCGATCGCCATCCAGATCCCCGGCATTGGCGGCAATCCCGCCGGCACGCCTCCGACGGCGCTCACGGCTCCCCAGCTCAAGGACGCCATCACGCGCGCCCGCACCGGACAGGGGGAGGAAATGTGGACGGGGTATTCGCGATCCCTGCTGATCGATTCCGAGATGCAGGCCGCCAACCGCGAGAACAACACGATGCAATGGGCGAAGAACATCGGCGAGCGTCCGATGATGGTGGTGGTCGCCCAGTTTGACGAGCTGATCAACAATGACAACGCCGGCAAGGCGGCTCTTGCGTTCGCCAAGGGGCCGAAGGAGTACATTGTCGTTCCCGACATCACCCATTTCGAGATGTATGCCGGGAAACCATTCGAGGTCTCCTCCGAAGCCGCCGCGCGCTGGTTCGTTACGCACCTCGCCGCGAAGTAGGGCGTTTTCGGGGGGCGGACCGGGATCCGTGGAGGCTGGCGATCCTGGCCGATTCGGTCAGATCGATGTCAGTCCGCCGTCCACGAAGAAAGCGCAGCCGGTGATGAACGAGGCGTCGTCCGAGAACAGGAACGACACCGCAGAGCCAATCTCGTCGGGCTCGGCGGCGCGAGGCAGAGGCGTCTTGTGCCGGTTGCGCGGCAGCGGTTCGCCTCGCGGCGTGAGCTGACCCTGGCGATCCTCGGCGGCATGCTGGGGGAGATTGGTTTTGACGGCGCCCGGGCAGACGCACACGGCCCGGACCCCCATGGCGCCATAATCGACCGCCACCTGACGGGTCAGCTGCAGCAAGCCGCCCTTGCTGGCCGCATAGCTCGCCGCCGATCCACCGCCGCCGATGATGACGGACGCGATTGAGCCGGTGGTGACGAACACGCCTGAGCCGCGCGCCAGAAAATGCGGCAGGACATGCTTGGCGCAAAGGAAAGCGCCGGTCAGATTGATGGCGATGATGCGATTCCAGTCCGCGAGCGCCGTCTCGTGAATCCATCCCGATCCAGCCGTCCCGGCGTTGGCGAACAATCCATCCGGCGGACCGAATGCAGCCACGCTGCTCTCGATCATCGCGGCGACGTCTTCCTCGCGGGCGACGTCGCAGGCCACAGCCAAGGCCTTGCCGCCGGCGGCGCGGATGGCCGCAGCTGTTTCCTCCGCGATGGCCGGGCGAACATCGGCGACCGTGACGGCGGCGCCCTCGGCCGCGAGGCGCAAGGCGGTCGCGGCGCCGATGCCGCTGCCGCCTCCTGTCACGATATAATTGCGCCCGACATGGCGGTAAGGATCAATTCTGGCCGCCATTCGCCTACTTGCCTCCGATGAACGACAGCACGATTTCGCGCCGGTGAAACCGCCAACCCGCTGGCGTTCGTTTGAATTCGTCGCGGTACTCGCCAACCATGGCCGGCGCCTGCGTCGGCGACGTGGCGCGTCCGGCTTCCCCGTCATGCCGGTAGAGCGTGAGATAGACCACGCCGCGTGCGGTGTCCTCGTCGATCACATCTACCAGCAGATTGGTGCAGACATGACGCGACATGCGGGCTGCGATGTCCTGCCGGCGCTGAAACCCTTTCCGCAGCTTGTCGCGGCCGTTCATTGTGTTCTCGCTTGACGACCAGACGCCGTCCTCGGTGAACAGGTCGGCCACCCGGGCCGCCTCCCCGTGATCCGTCAGGTGGCAGTATTCGACGACAAGGCGTTCGCACGCGCGCTCGATCAGCAGTTTCTCGATGTCGGTCATGGGCGCTCTCCAGGGCCTTCCTGCATAGGCGGTTGCTCAAAGAGGCGATACTCCCGCCGGTCCCAGAAGACCTTGCCGGATGGGCCGCCCGCCGGCAGCGTCGCCAGCCAGCGCGCGCCCGGAACGACCGCCTCGGGCGGCTGCAAATCGGGACCCTTGTTCATTCCGCTCTGGGTCGGCCCGGGTATCATCCCGTTGACGAGAATATCGCTTCCGGCCGTCTCGGCGGCGGCGACCCGCGTCAGGGCGAATAGCCCGGCCTTGGCGGCGCCATAGGCGGCCCAACCGGCCGCTTGCGCCTCCGCGCCGCGCGACAGCGTGTTGATGATCCGGCCATGGCCCTGGAGGCGCATGACCGGCAGGACCGCCCGCAGACAGTAGAGGCCTCCGAACAGGTGCACCTGCACCATGCGCTCGAACTCGCCATCCGCCAGGTCCTCGATCGCTCGACGTCCGCCAATGCCCGCGTTGTTGAAGAAAACGTCGACCCGGCCCCTGCCCTCGACCGCAGCCCCGACCGCTCGCTTCACAGCCTCACTGTTCGAAACATCAACTGTGATGGTGCGGCAACCTGATGAGGCGAGCGCGCCGAGCGCCTCGGCGTTCAAGTCGGCCGCCACGACGTCCGCGCCCTCGGCGGCAAAAGCGACAGCGAGCGCCCGGCCGATGCCGCTTGCCGCTCCCGTTATCAGGATCGTCTTTCCGGCTAGGGTGTCGTCTGTCACCGCTCGCCCCCGGACCAACCGCGCAACTGGATCGCCGACCGCAACATTCCTGGACACATGACGAACCCCTGCCGAACATTCTTGACGAACGATCAAATTGTGATGTCTCTGGGCCAGGATGCAAGTCTTATCTCGCGCCAGACATTGCGGCAGTGGGCGGATGTCGCCGGAGGGTCTCGGATTGCCGACGCGGTTCACGGTCATGGGACTGGCGGCAGGCGTCGCGCTCGCAGGCTGCATGCAATCGTCAGCCGGTCACGCGCAGGCTGTCGCCCGGACTGCCGCACAGGCTGTCGGCGACACCCCGACCCGCGCCAGATCAAGCAATGGCATGTTCGTCTCATGGCGCGAGCACATCGTTGACGACACGACGTCATCCGGAGAGCCGCTGACCGGCGGCGACGGGCTGGTTCTGGGCGACCTCGACCGGGACGGCCGGGAGGACATCGTTTCGGTGCATGAATCCGATACGCGCTATGACGGCACGCCCGACGGGTTCGTGCGCATCGCATTCGCGACGGACGATCCCCTGAGCTGGCTCAACGTAACGCTCGCGCAGGGCGGCGAGGCGGCGGCGCCGGAGGACGCCGCGATCGCGGACGTCAATGGCGATGGATATCTCGACGTAATCGTCGCATCAGAACTCGCTCACCTGATCTACTTCCAGAATCCCGGCGCTTCGGCGCGGACCACGAGTTGGGCGAGAGTAATCCTGCCGCAAACCCTTAATCGCGGGTCGTTCATCCGAGTCTTCCTCGCCGACCTCGACGGCGACGGCCGGCCAGAGGTCGCGACCGCCAACAAGGGGGCCCAAAACCCCTCGCAGGAGACCACGAAGCCGACGGCGGTTTCCATCTTCAGCGTCAAGGGCGATCCGCTCGACGGCCGCAACTGGGTCGAACGCGAGCTTGGCCGCTTTCCCATCCCCCAGAACGCTCAACCCATCGACATAGACGGCGACGGCGACCTCGACATTGTCGCAGGCGTACGCAAGGGCGCACGGCTGGTGCTGTTCGAGAACACGGACCAGCAACGCCTGGCGTTCGTGGAACGGGAGATCGAGATCGACGGCGCCCGCGCCGGCGGCTTCAATCTGGACTTCGCCGACGTCAACGGTGATGGCAGGCTCGATATCTTCGCCGCGACGGGACAGGGCCTGGGCTGGCTCGAACAGCCGCCCTCGCTCGCAGGCGTCTGGGCGTTTCACCGGATCGGCGATTTCGGTCCCGACAGCCTCACCGGGATGGCGCTCTCGGATATTGACGGCGATGGCGACCAGGATGTGATCGTCGGAAGCTACAGCTCAGGACCTCGCGATCAGGACGGTGCGGCCGCCCTCTCATCCCCCATGGGACGGCTTGGCTGGTTCGCAAATCCCGGCGCCGCGAGCGACGACTGGGTCCGGCACGATATCTCGCGCCGCAGGCGCGGCATGTTCGACAAGTTTGTCGCCCGCGATCTCGACGGCGATGGCGACACCGATTTCCTCGGAACGCGGGGCAACAGCAATCCCCATGACGGCGTCTTCTGGCTGGAGCAGGTGCGCACGCGCGAGCCCCGTCCCGCTTTCGAACGCGCCCGTCCCATCGACAGCCAGGAGATGACCCTGCCGCCGGAGACACGCCCATGAACAGAAACAATCTGTTGCTCGGGGCGGGGGGAGCAGTTCTGCGTCTCGGGGCGGGATGGGGCGCCGCCGCCGACACGCCCGGTTTCGGTGCGAGTTTGGGGAGATTGAGATGACGACATCCAGACGTTTTCTGGGCGCGGCGGTCCTGGTTCTGGCGGCCTACTGGCAGGCGCTCCCGGCACAGGCTCAACAGACTGGCGCCGCTCGAACCGCTGCCTACGAGGCGCTTGCCAGGGCCGGGATTACACGCCACGCGGACATCCGCTACAACACCCTGCCCGGCGTTGACGCCGCCCGACAAAGTCTCGACGTCTACACCCAGCCCGCGCTCAGCAAGGCGCCGGTGGTTGTTTTTGTCCATGGCGGCAGCTGGCAGCAGGGCGACAAGGGCGCGGTTGCGTCAAAGCCGCTGGCTTTCGCGCCGGCCGGCTTCGTCACGGTGTCCGCCAATTACCGCTTCCGTCCCGACGTGGAAATTGGCGAGATGGCGCGGGACATTGCAACGGCCACAGCGTGGGTCCACGCCAATATCGCGTCCTATGGCGGCGATCCCGACCGCATCATCCTGATGGGGCATTCGGCTGGCGCTCACCTGGCGGCGGTCGTCGGGACGGACACACGCTTCCTGGGCGAGGCGGGCGTGCCCCGCACCGCGATCGTCGGCGTCGTGGCGCTGGACACCGGCCCCTACGATGTCGCCAGACAAGTCAGCAATGCCGGGGATGCGAGGCTGGGTTCCGGCTACGCCAAGATGATCGCGATGGTGTTCGGGAATGACAAGGCGAAACAGCTCGATGTTTCTCCCATCCACCACATCAAGGCTGGCCTGCCGCCTTTCCTCGTCGTGAGTTCCGACAACCGGACCGACGCACCCCTGCAGGCCGTCCCGTTCGTCGAGCGCCTGAAGGCGGCGGGCGTCGCGGCCGAGTGGTACGAAGCCGAGGGACTGGACCATGGCGGAGTCAACGCCGACATCGGGCGCGGCGACACTCCGCTCACCCGCAAGGTGCTGGATTTCCTGGCGACAGCCGTTCGGTAGGGCAACCTGCGTCCTCTCGGACGCAGACAAGTTGCCCTACACTTTGGAGGTCGAGCATCTTTCTCCGGTCAAACTGACGCAGTTTGATCGAAGGATGCTCTCGAACGGCGCCATTGCGTCTTGGGCTCGCAGGACACGCCCGCTGGGAGAGATACAATGGTATTCGAGATGGTTGGCAGGCAGTCCGAAATCGGACTTGTGCCGCACGATCCGGACCGGATGCTTGTCTTCTACCGCGACACTCTGGGGCTGAGTATCCATTCCGAGACACCGATCGCGGCGGGCATGAACCGTCGCTTCCTCTGCGGCAGGACAGTCGTAAAGCATCTGTGCCTCGATCGGCGCCCACCGCTGGCCGACACAGGCGTAATGGCGGCTCGCGGCCTCCGGCAACTCACTCTCGTCCTTGCGGACTTCGACAACGTCATCGGGCGCATCGAATCCGAGACCGGCGCCGTTGCGAAAACCAGTCGCGCCGGCAATGTGCGCCGCCACTTCACACAGGACCCGGACGGCAACGCGCTTGAACTCGTCGGGCTCGAAAATCCCCCGCCCGGAAGTCCTACCGTCGAGGCTGGCCTCACCGTGTCGGACCCAGCCCAAACGCGTCATTTCTACGAGACCGTTCTCGGACGGGAGCTTGTCGGCGTGACCGAATGGCGCGGCCGCGAAGTCACGACAGTCAAATGGGGGTCGGCGCAACTGAAATTCTGGAAAGGCCCGCCGGGACAGCCGCTCCCGCCGCCAGTTACCGGAGCCGTCGCCGGCATTCGCTATCTGACGGCGCTGGTCGATGACGTGGATGGCGTCTGCGCCCAGCTCAGCTCGCTGGGGGTGGCGATGCCGATGCCGCCGCGGGCGTGGGAGGGTCGGGCGACGATTGCGTTCATCACCGATCCGGATGGCGTACTGATCGAGTTTGGAGGGCCGGTGAGAGCCGCACCCAAATCAGCGCCATCGTGATGCGCGGCCCAGCAAACGTTACTGCGGCATTCGGCGCGCCCGCGCAGGTCTGGGCGGCGGCCATCCGATGGCCGCGTCGAACCCGGCAGCGCAGAAATCCACGATGGTGTCGCAGAACTCGATCACTTCGCCGCCTCGCCTGCGCGTCCTGGCGAGCGCGTCGATCCGTCCCCGCCCCGCCACCATGTTCACGGTCGAAGCCACCATCATGACATAGGCCGCAACCAGATTGCGCTCGTCCACCTTGGGACGGATGGCGCGGATGGCGTCAAGAAACCGGATCGCCGCCGGATCGTACAATTCGCGCACATAGGGAAACCAGGTTTCATCGCCGACAAGCCGCGCGATCAGTTTTGAATAGGCCTTCCACTGCGGGTCGCCGGTCGACGCCAGCTTGACGTAAGGATGGACGAAGCAGTGGACGATTTCCCGCACTGTGGGGGCGTGTGTCCGCTCAACAAGCGCCCCAAGCGCCAAAAGCCGCTTGCTCGACAGCTCCTCGACACGCCTGGCGAGAACGGTCTTGAACAATTCCTCCTTGCTGCCGCCATGAAAGCCGACGACGCCCAGCGTGACGTCCGCCTCCTCGGCGATGTCCCGGATCGAGACGCCGTCATAGCCGCGAAGTGCAAACAGCCTTTCGGAGGCGTCGAGCACCCGGACCTTCGTGGCTCGTCCGCGGACGAGTCTCAAGTCCATGACGTCAGCGATGGGGGTGGTCAACTTGTTCATTCCGGAAACAACTTGTCTGGACGTATAGAGTAGTTAGACTGATGGCGATTGCAAGTTTCATCCGCCGGGTTGGACTTGAAGCTCGCCCCGGAGCCTGGACATTGCACAGGCTGGATTGACATCTTGTTGCGGACGGCAGCCAATTCGGCAAGGAAAACATGATGCGGCCGATCGCCAGCCTGTCGCCCCGATCAGCCTGCCTTCAACTGAATTCCTTGAAGGCGGACAAACGTATTGTCGCCAGATTTCCAGAGCTGGAGCGTCTTCAGGCGAGCCGGGAACCGCTTCGCCGTCAGAGAACGCGACCAGACAAGAACCTAGAGTATTGCGACAATTCGCAGATCGCAGAAAATGTTCTTGTCCGCGTGCGGTTTAACGCAAGCCGTCCTGGCGCAGTGGCCGTCCACGCGGTCGCCTGTCCGACGGGCCGACCGGCCTCGCTCGGCGCCAGGCGCGCGGGGGATTGAGCGATGGGCGAGTATGTGGCTCGACGGCTCCTGGCGCTGATCCCGACCCTGTTTTTCGCCAGCCTGATCGTATTCCTCGCGATCCGCCTGATACCGGGCGACGTCATCGACCTGATGCTGGCGCAGAACGACGTCGCCTCCAGCCTTGACCGCGAGGCGATCGAATCGGCGCTTGGCCTCGACCGGCCGATCTTCGAGCAATATTTCAGGTGGATCGGCTCCGCCCTGCAAGGGGATCTCGGCCGCTCCCTGTGGCAGAACACTCCCGTCACCGAACAATTGCTGGACCGCTTGCCGATCACATTCGAATTGGGTCTCCTGGCCTTGATCGTATCGATCAGCATCGCCATCCCGATCGGCATCTATTCCGCAGTAAAGCAGGACACGGCGGGCGATTACGTCGCCCGGTCGTTTTCGCTGGTCATGCTGGCGGTGCCCAGTTTCTGGCTCGGCACGCTGGTGATGGTGTTTCCCTCCGTCTGGTGGCGCTGGTCTCCGGAGCTTGAATTCACGCCGTTCTTCGAGGATCCTCTTCGCAATCTAGGGCACATGCTGCCGCCCGCGATCCTGCTCGGCCTTGCCCTGTCCGCCATCACCATGCGGATGACGCGCACGATGATGCTGGAAGTGCTGCGGCAGGACTATATCCGCACCGCGAGGGCGAAGGGACTGCCCGAAAGCCTGGTGGTGGTGCGCCACGCCTTGCGCAACAGCCTCATTCCGGTTGTGACGCTGATCGGACTGCAGGCGCCCCTCCTGATCGGGGGCGCGGTCATCCTGGAACAGATATTCGCCGTTCCGGGCATGGGGCAGTTGCTGCTGGAGGCGGTATCACAGAGAGACTACCCGGTGGTGTCCGGCGTTTTCCTGATCATCGGGATCGGCGTTCTCCTCATCAATCTCGCCGTCGATCTGAGCTATGGCTTTCTCGATCCGAGGGTGCGCCAGCAATGACGGCGATCGCTACCTCCGAAGCGCCGGTCGCCGTCCGGCCGGCAAAAGCGCGCGGCCCGGCCGCAGAACTGGTCGTGCGCCTTTTTCGCGACAAGCCGCTCGGCGCGCTGGGCGGCGTCGTCTTTCTGATCTTTCTCGTGTGCGGGCTTCTGGCCCCGATCCTCGCTCCCCACGGAATCAATGAAACCGACCTGCATCATCGGCTGGAAGCGCCCTCTCTGGCATTTCCACTCGGGACGGACCACCTTGGACGCGACGTGTTCTCGCGCATCCTGATCGGCGCGCAGGTGTCGATGATCGTGGCCATGGCGGCGGCGAGCCTGGCGACGGTGATCTCCCTGCTCATCGGACTGCTCGCGGGGTATTTCGGCGGACGCTTTGACATGATTACCCAGCGTTTCGTCGACGCCTGGATGACCTTTCCGGATCTTGTCCTTCTGATCGTCGTCATTTCCGTCGTCGGCCCCGGCATACCCCAGATCATAGGGGTGCTGGCCCTGCTCTACGGCATCGCCGGATCACGCATCGTGCGAAGCGCGGTCATCTCGGTGCGCGGAAACATGCACGTGACGGCAGCCAGGGCGATGGGCGCGGGGCCTGTGCACATCCTCTGGCGCCACATCCTGCCCGGGGTCATGCCCGTGGCGATTGTCCTGTGGACGACGCGGATCGGCGCCGTGATCCTCGCCGAGGCCGGCCTGTCTTTTCTGGGGCTGGGCGTTCCGCCCCCGGCGCCGACCTGGGGCGGCATGCTGAGCGGCGCGGGACGCACCTACATGTATCTGGGACCTTGGCTCGCCCTCGCGCCGGGCCTATGCCTTGCGGTTGTTGTCTATGGCGTCAATGTTCTGGGCGACGCGCTCCGCGATCTGCTCGACGCCAGGATGCGGGGCGCGCGATGATTAACATGGTCCCGGTCCGCGCTATCGCTTTGCTTTGTCTGGCCGTTCTGGCGTCGCTGGTCTTCGGCGCCTGTTCCCGGAGCGCCGGTTCGGCCGTTCCGGCGCCGGCTCCGAACGAAGCGCCTCAGTATGGCGGGGAGCTGAATGTCGGGAGCATCTATGTCACGCTATCGGCCCTGTCATGGGACCCGGCGGACTGGACCTGGAAGAGCAATCACGACGCCGGCTCGGTGCGTGAACTCCTATTCGCCGCCGACCTTGGAACCGCGAGGCGCAATGGCGGCCCCAACGCCTTCACGGCGGATGTGTTCATACCCGAAGACGCGCTGCGCGGCGAACTGGCCGAAAGCTGGGAGTGGGAGGATCCGCTGACGCTGGTCGTGCATCTACGGCATGGCGTCATGTTTCCCGACAAGCCCGGCGTCATGAAATCCCGAGAATTCGTGGCCGACGATGTGTTGTTCACCTTCGATTATATCCAGAAAAGCCCGAAACGGATCAAGAGCTATCTCGACTTCATCGAGCGCATCGAGGCGCGCGACGACCATACCGTCGTCTTTCATTTCTCGAAGTTCAACACCGAATGGCCCTACCGCATCGGCTATGGCTATTACACATCCATTCTCCCGCGAGAGATGGCGAAGGTCGAACAGTCGGACTGGCGCACCGTAACGGGCACGGGACCCTTCAGCCTCGATCGCTATGTCTCGGGCAATGTTCAGAGCTTCGCCCGCAACCCGGATTACTGGGACAGCGAGACGCTTGCCGGCAAGGATCATCAGCTGCCTTTCGTGGACCGCGTGACCTATCGGATCATCAAGGACGAGGCGACGTACCTCACCGCCCTTCGCACCGGCAAGCTCGACATTCTCGAGGCCATCCGCTGGATCAATGTCGATCAGCTCAAGAAATCGACGCCGGAGCTGCGCTGGAATCGCTGGCTGGCGCCCCAGGGCATGTTCATCGCGCTGCGCACGGACCAGAAACCGTTTGACGATGTCCGTATCCGCCGGGCGCTCAACATCGCCGTCAACAAGCAGGAGATCGTGTCGCTCTATTATGGCGGCCATGCCGAGATGATGGCCTTCCCGCAGCATCCCGATTTCGGTCCCTACTTCCAGACGCTTGAGAACATGCCCGCCTCGGTCCGGGAGCTGTTTGTCTACGACCCGGACAAGGCGAGGCGTCTGCTCGCGGAGGCGGGCCTGCCCGAAGGTTTCGAGATCACTGTCCAGGTGTGCAGCTGCACCTCCGATCACATGGACCTCCTGCCGCTGATCACGCGATACTGGGAGCAGATTGGTGTCCGGGTGAAAATCCAGCCGATGGAATACGCGTCGTTTCTTTCGGCGATGACCACCAAGACGCACGCAGCCGGATATATGTTGAACACCGGTGTCGTGAGCCCAACCTCCACTCTGCGCAAGAACTTCCAGACCGACCAGCTGTGGAACCCGGCGATGGTGTCAGACCCTGATCTGGATGCACGATTGGATCGCATGTTCGAAACGCGCGACGAAGCCGAGCGTGTGACCCTGGCTCGCGACCTGACCCTCGAAATGCTGGACGCGGCGCCCTATGTCTGGCTCCCGACCCCTTATGGCCACACGGCCTGGTGGCCGTGGGTAAAGAATTATGGCGGCGAGCTGAGGGCGGGGGCTGTCCGCCCCGGCCCGATCTATGCGCGCGTCTGGATCGACCAGGAGATGAAGCGGGAGCTTGGCTTCCGGTGACGCATCTTCTCCAGGTCGAGGACCTCTGCGTCAGTTTCCGCACGGATCGCGGAATTGTGCGCGCCGTCGATGGCGTGTCCCTGCATGTCGCGGCCGGCGAAACGCTGGCGGTCGTCGGCGAGAGCGGCTCGGGAAAAAGCGTCACCGCGCTTTCCATCCTGCGGCTTCTGGGCGACGCCGGCCGGATCGACAGCGGTCGCGTGCTGTTCGAGGGGGAGGATCTCGGCCTGCTCAACGACGCCGGCATCCGCGCCGTGCGCGGCAATCGCATCGCCATGATCTTCCAGGAGCCAATGTCCTCCCTCAATCCGGTCCTCACCATCGGCATGCAGGTGGCCGAGCCCATCCGCATTCACCGCCGCGTCAGCTGGAAGGACGCACTCGACCAGGCCGGCGCCCTCCTGGAACGGGTGTCGATCCCGGATGCGCGCAGCCGCCTCAATGACTATCCGCACCGCTTTTCAGGCGGCATGCGGCAAAGGGTGATGATCGCCATGGCGCTGGCGTGCCAGCCAAAGCTGATCATCGCTGACGAGCCGACCACTGCACTCGACGTCACCGTTCAGGCCCAGATACTTGATCTGCTGAGAGCGCTGACACGCGAACTGCAGTCAGCGCTCATTCTCATCACCCATGATCTTGGCGTCGTTGCACGCTACGCCGACCGGGTCGCGGTGATGTATGCCGGCCGGATCGTCGAAACCGCCCCGGCAGTCGAATTGTTTGCGCAGCCGCTTCATCCCTATACGCGCGGGCTGCTCGAATCCGCGCCCCAGCTGAACAGGAAATCCCATGCGCGCCTCAGCACGATCGGAGGCCAACCTCCCAATCTCGCGCACCTTCCGCGCGGGTGCGCCTTCTCCCCGCGTTGCCCTTTCGTTGGCGAACCGTGCCTCCCGGCGCCGCCGCCTCTCGAATGGGTGAGCGCCACTCATGCCCGCGCCTGTGTCAACTATGCCTGAAGATGCGCCCGCGACCGCCAGCCCCGGCGAGGTCCTGCTCAATGTCGAGAACCTGAAGGTCCACTTCCCGGTCATGTCCGGCGTGCTGCGGCCGCGCCGGATCGCGACCATCCAGGCGGTCGATGGCGTGTCCTTCGATCTGCGGCGCGGCGAGACCCTGAGCATTGTCGGGGAAAGTGGCTGCGGCAAATCGACGACGGCGCTCGCGGTGCTGCGTCTGCAAGCTCTAACGTCAGGACGGATCGTCTTCGACGGAGAGGACATCGCCGGGCATGGCGGCCGCAGGCTTCGTACGGTCCGCCGGCGCATGCAGATGGTCTTTCAGGACCCCTATGGTTCGCTCAATCCCCGCATGACGCTACATGAGATCATCGGCGAGCCGCTGCTGGTGCACGGCTTCGCACGCGACCGCGCCCAGTACAATGCGCGGATAGCCGAGCTGATCGACCTCGTCGGTCTCCTTCCCGACATGGCGACGCGCTATCCGCACGAGTTTTCCGGCGGACAGCGCCAGCGCATCGGCATCGCCCGCGCCCTGGCGCTCGAGCCTGACCTCCTCATCTGCGACGAGCCGGTTTCGGCGCTCGACGTCTCCATCCAGTCGCAGATTCTCAACCTCTTTCTCGACCTGCAGGAACGTCTCGGCCTTACCTATCTCTTCATCTCGCACAACCTTTCGGTGGTCCGTCACATCAGCGATCGCGTGGCCGTCATGTACCTGGGACGGATAGTCGAGTTCGCGCCGGCCGACGAATTGTTCGCCAATCCGAAGCATCCCTACACCCAGGCGCTGATGGCGGCGGCGCCCGTCGCCGATCCCGGTGTCGAGGCAGCGCGACCATCGGCCGTGATGATCGGCGAGGTTCCGAGTCCACGCAATCCACCCTCGGGCTGCCGGTTTCATCCCCGCTGTCCACATGCATTCGCGCCGTGCTCGACCATCGATCCGGCGTTCGACTTGGTGGGACCCACTTCTCGCGTGGCTTGCCATCTCTATACAACACCAACGCCCAGCCATGATTTGGTAGAGGCCGTCAAGAATGCGTAGAAGGGAATTCCTGGCCGGCGCAGCGATCGCGGTCGGCGGATGCGTCGGGCAAGGTGCGCCGGTTGCCGCGAATGGGAGACGGGAGATGAACGAACCAGGCTATGTCATGGCTTCGGACGGATGCCGCATCGCCTGGCGCGACGCCGGTCCAAAGGATGGGCCGGCCATCTTTTTCTGCACCATGGGCACGGCGGCGATGTCTGTCTGGGCGCCAGTCACCGAGCCTCTGTCCGCTACGTACCGGGTCATCACACATGACCGCCGCGGCAATGGCGACAGCGACCCGGGCGGCCCGGCGACCCACACCTTCGAGACCTTCCGGAGCGACGCCCTCGCGGTCATGGACGGGGCGGGCGTCGATCGCGCGACGATCTGCGGGATGGCGTTCGGAGCAAGGGTCGCCCTGCGCCTGGCGCTGGATGCGCCCGGCCGGACCTCCGGCCTGATCCTGTTCGACGCGACCGGCGGACCGCCGGCGCCGGAGAGCGTGCGGCGCGCCGGATCGGAGGTCGCGGCACGTCTGCGCGCCGAGGCGGGGCTAGCCACTCCGGTGCGCGACCCAGCCTGGTTCGCGCGCCGCCACCCTGCCGGAGACGGCCTCAACGGACAGGCGCTGCGCGGTCAGCCGGACTGGACCCCGGGGCTGGACGCCCTGCGAACGCCCACCGTCATCGCCACGGGCGAACAGGATCCCAACCTTGAAGGATCGCGGCGCCTCGCAGGTGAAATACAGGGCGCCCGGCTCGAGACCATGCCGATGACGGGGCACGCATCGATCCTCGACCGGCCCGATCTTGTCCTGGCGGTCATCCGCACGTTTATGGGCCGCGACGCGGGGTAGCACCCCGCCCCTGCCGTCACTGAGTCTGGCGCGAGAAGCCGCCTACCCAGACCGGACTGGTCCACGCCATGCCACCGTCGGTCTGCACGACCCGCGCATAGTAGTAGTCGTCGGGCTTGCCCGGCTCCGGGTCTGTCCATTTGACGGTTTGCTCCATCGGCACGTCGGTCCGGATCGCGCGTACCGAAATGCGGTCCGGCATCACCGGTCCGGGCGTTGTCGTGGCGTAGGCCCCCGATTTCATTTTCGAGAGCGGCAGCGACACCTTCATCGCCGGATAGGCATGGAACTGGGTCGTGACGGCCGGCGTGCCGGTCTCGTTGACCGGCTGGAGGTCCAGTTCGACGGTCGTGCCCGGCCTGATGCGGTCGAGATCGAGATTGATCGATTTGGCGTCCCCGCGCGTGGCCACGCTAATCTCAAGTGTATTGGAATCGCTGGGGGACCGCTCGATCCGGTCGAGCAGGACATTGGGTCGCCACGGCGTCGAGAAGCCCTCGAGTGTCGCGCCCTTGACCGTGAGCTTGCCGGTCCAGCGGCGCCAACCCCGCGCATTGTCACGAATGCTGGGGTCAGTGTCCGAAGCGAAGGTGACGGCGATCTGGTCGGACTTGGCCTGCGTGTCGATCAGATAGTCCTTAGCGTAGACCTCGCGGCCATTCTTGATGATCGTGACGGACTCGATCGGTCCGGTCCCGATCGACCGCAGATTGACTTCTCTTTTGTCTGTCATCGCGACGCGCTGGCCGAAACTGCCTCCGGCCACATCATAGTCTAGAATGATCCGAGCCCCGTTGGTGGCGTAGGTGGAGCGCGACTTCATCGCATCGAAAAGTGCGTCGCGCGATTTTTCGGGCGCCACGACGGCCGCAAGGCCGCTCTTGTTCGAAAGTCCGTCCCGAGCATAAGGCGCGGCATAGCCCGGATGCGACAGGTGATCGTCCGAGGCCGCGATGAACCCCACCTCGTGGCCCTGGCCAAGATACGCCTCTCCAAACCATTCGAATGTTCCGTGCAGAGAACTGATCTCGACGATCGGTTCCAGACCCGCATCGCTGACGCGGTATTCACCGGTGGCGTGGGCGTGCGGGATCACCAGCACGTCCTTCGGGTCATTGCCCGCGCGCAATCCGCTGTAGAGCGACGTCAGGGTTGGAAACGTCTGGCGCGGCGTGCGCTTGCGTCCTTCATGTGTACGGAAGAAGACGTTGTGATGGCCGCCGAACTGGGTGGGCGCCGTCCACTCATATGCGAGATAGGTGATGAACTCTCCGGGACGGTCGTGGCGGACGACGGCCTCACGCAACTGCTCCCACTCATGATCGTCCATCCAGACGTCGTGCTCGGACATGCCGAGAAAATCGAGGCGCGCATCCTCGCGCCCGAAGCGATAGAAGAAGTCGATCGAACCCTGGCCTTCCGCGAAGGCCGAGTGAGCATGCGTCTCGCCCCAGTAGATGCCGGGATGATCTCCCTCGCGGACCCAGACCGGATTGGCGACGCCGACAATCCTGCCGTCATCCGAACGGAAGCTGACGCGATAGACGCCAGGCGCATCGAATTTGAGATCGTTGAAGATCGTGATGGCCTGGTCGCCCGCCGCGATCCGGCCCCGCTTCTCGCCATTCACCAGCACGTCATAGGCAGGCTGGGGCCCGACCGCGCGATTCATCCATATATCCTCCCCGCGTACGGAAACCGGCACCGCCTCGCCGACTGCGGCGATGGAGGGAGCAAATCCGACGACGCGCGCCACCGGGCCGCCCGTGACGCGGTAGAGAAAATCAGGAAGGCTGGTGATCGCGCCCCCGGCCCCGAACACCACATAGACGGGCATGCGCAGGCCGTCGTTTCCAAACGTCTGCACCTTGAAGCCCGGACTGCCAGACGACCTGTCGCCGATCGTGATCGTCACAACGTCGCCGGGATCGAGCCTGCCGCTCTCGACCGTGAAGAAGAGCGCGCCGACCGGCGAATAAATACCGCCGAACGGTCCCATCAGCGGAATGCTCGACGTTCCGAACCTTACCCGTGCATTGGAGGTTTTCGCGCTGACATAGTTGGCGCCCGCCGGATCGGCGGTCTGGTAGGCCCCCTGGTTCGACATGGTGTGGCGGGCCAGCACAAGCCCGCCGCCCGTCTCGATCGCCTTGGCGCCCACAGTGTAGGTGAGAGTGATCGACTGCATCGACGCCGGCGCGAAAGGTCCCGTGGTGGAGGTGGCGAGAGCGCCGAGCGCATCTGGCTGTTCTTCGTAGAGGGTCAGCTCGCGCACATAATCGTCGATTTGCTTGCACAGCGCCGCGCTGGCCACACCCGGCGCGGTGACGTTGGTGACCGTCGGCGGCAGCTGGACCGGGACGGGCCTCTTGGTGAGGGAATAGGCATTCACCCATTCAAAGAGGACCAGCGCTCGCGCGTCCACGGAAGCAGGTTCGGACGGGGTGCTCGCCACATCCTTCTTGAGTTTTTCCACGCGGGTACGGAGTTCGGCCGGCATGTACTCCGCAATGCGGATGGCGGAGGGCGCGATGGCTGCCGGCCCGGAAACGGGCCGTGCTCCGGACGTGCTCCCGGCTGGCTTTGGATCGACCATGACCGCGCACGTCGCGGCGAAGGCGAGCGACCCGAGGAAAATCGCTCCATAGACAAAACTGCGACCGTCGAGAACGCGCATGTCCACCCCTTTATTGCCGGTCTTGTGTCGCCGGTCTTGTGTCGCCGGTCCGGTATCGCCGGTCCGGTCCGCCCTGTTGTTGGCCGCAGCTTTCCACGGACCAGAGCTGACCGAAAGCCGCCGCACCGGTTCCGTGACCAATTAAACGCCCTGGTCAGCTTGCGTCAGCATAACGGGAATTTCTCCCCCGCCAAGATGCCCACGCGAAAATACAAGGTCGTTCGTACAACTTCCGGATGGACGGGGACGGTCGCCGCGCTGGCGGCGTCTGCGACGTTATTGCCCGGCCCGGCCCGCGGCATTCTTCATCATTTCGACGGCCGCTTCCCACTCGGCCATCATGAGCTTGCCGTCGGCGTTCGCGTCGAAACGTGCGAAGCCCTGGTCGCGCCGCCCCGCCGCGAGCCACTCAGCCTTGCTGACTTCCGCATTCGCGTCCGCATCGAGCGCCTTGAACGAACCCTGGGGGTCCTTCAGCATTTGCTCCCGGGCGGCGGACGCCTGCGGCGCCTGCGCGAATGACGCGCCGCCTGTGAGACCCAGCGCGGCAACCAGCAGAATGAACGATTTCATGATTTTTGCTTTCCCAAATAGCCCGAGGCGTAGCGTACAGGATAGTTCGGATCAGCGCCTCGCCGCAACACGTCTGAACAGTCGTCTCGATTCCGGCCCTCCAATTGTCGGACGTCGAGATGGACGCCGCATCGCGGCGCCCCGCGCTCACGGAGTATCAGGCGGCTGGCGCTCCTCGCGCAGAACAGTACGAAACCCGATATGGCTGGAGCCCGTGTCGGGCGGCCCAGCCTGTCGCGCCGGCGGCCGGTATCGCAGGCAGTAATTGTCGGCGCAGAGGTACGACCCGCCCTTGATCACGCGCTTGGCGACGCCGGGATCATCGGGATCGAACGCTAATGCTTGTTCGGGACCAGATGCGGCGGCATCGGCCGGATCCAGCCCCGGCGCATACCAGTCCGCCGTCCACTCCCAGACGTTTCCGGCCATGTCGTGGAGCCCGTATCCGCCCGACGGAAAGCACCCGACCGGCGCGGTCCGCGCCTTGTAGCCGTCGGCGCCTGAATCGTTCAGCGGGAAGAGACCCTCCCAGATGTTGGCCCTGACTGCGCCATCGGAGTTCCCCTCCTCGCCGCCAAGGGCGGCGTATTCCCATTCCGCTTCGGTCGGGAGATCGCGGCCGAGCCAGTCTGCATAGGCCTTCGCGTCGTCCCACCCGACCTGCACGACTGGCCACGCATCCCGTCCCTCGATCGAACTTCCCGGCCCGTCGGGATGGCGCCAGTCGGCGCCGGGGATCACCGCCCACCATTGCATCGGACCGGCTCTTGGATCGTCGGCGCCGACAAACACCAGGCTTGAGGGTTTGAGCTGTTGGGGCGGCAGGCCGGGATAGCGCCGGGGGTCGAGCGGCCGTTCGGCAAGCGTGACATGGCCAGTCGCCGCGACAAATCGCGCGAAGTCGCGGTTGGTGACCTCCGTCGCATCGATGAAGAAGGATTTGACGCGCGCGGCTCGCGGCGGTCCCTCCTCAGCGTGCATGGGTTCGGCGCCCATGAGGAAATCGCCGCCCCCGACGTGGACCATGCCGCTGGTTGAAGGCGCGCGCTGGGCTAGCCCGGGCGTCACACAAGAATCATGGCCTGCAACTCCGGCCAGCGGCGCCGTTGCATCGTCGCGCTGTCCGCAAGCCGACGACAGGGAAAGACAGCCCAGAAGGATGGCGCGCCTGATCATCTCCTGAAGTTGCCCGGAGCGCGGCCGGAGGGCAACTGCGCCGCCGGCCCCCACCTCCATCGCCAACTGAATGGACGAACGATCAGACAGCTTGTCGGCTCTGTCCGCAGTGATAGAGGTAGATTCGACACGCGGCCGGCTTTTCCACACGAGCATCGCGCGTGACATACTCTTGCGACAAGCTTGAGGCTAAGGACTTTTCCCAGATGGCGAGCGCGGACCGCCCCGCTCGCCAAACGTCATGGAGCGATACATGAAACGTATGTTGGCGACGATCGCGGCTCTGGGGTCCCTGACTGTCCTGGGATGCGCCTCGGGCGACCAGCAATCGGGCGATCAGCAGACAGCCGTCTCAAGCCTGCCCCAGGGAAGCGCGGACGCCGCGTCGGGGAAGCCGAATATCATTATCCTGTTCGCCGACGATCTTGGCTATGGCGATCTCGGCGTGCAGGGTGATCGCGAAGCACGGACCCCCAATATCGACAGGATGGCGGCCGGTGGCGTTCGGCTCACCAACTACTATTCGAACCATCCCGTGTGCAGCCCCAGCCGCGCCGCCCTGATGACGGGCGTTTATCAGCACCGCATGGGCTTCGAGCACAATTCCGGCACGCCGCGGCTCACCAGCCCCAAATTCGGGATCTCGCAGGACCTTCCAACCTTGCCCGAGCGGCTCAAGGCGGCCGGCTACGCTACGGGCATGTTCGGCAAGTGGCATGTCGGCTTCAGGCCGGAAACCCAGCCAAGCGCCCGGGGATTCGACACGTTCTACGGCTTCCTGTCCGGCGCGCATTCCTACACGCCTGCCGGCCTCGGAGGAACGCGCGCCAACACGATCCAGCGTGGAACCCAGCCTGCCCCAATGCCCGCGCACCTCACCGAGGCCTTCGCCGACGAGGCCGTCAAATTCATCCGCACGAACAAGGACAAGCCGTTCTTCGTCTATCTGCCCTTCAACGCCGTGCATTCGCCGATGGAGTCGACCGACCCCTATCTCGAGCGGTTCAGGTCCGTCCCGGACAAGAACCGGCGCACCCACCTCGCGATGCTGTCGGCGCTCGACGATGCGGTGGGCCGCGTGCTCACGACGCTGGAAGAAGAAGGCGTGGCGGACAACACGCTGGTGATCTTCACCAGCGACAATGGCGGCCCGACGCAGGAGACCACCTCCTCGAACGGCCCCCTCAACGGCGTCAAGGGGACAGTGCTGGAAGGCGGCATCCGCGTACCCGCGATCGTGCAGTGGAAGGGCGCCCTGCCGGCCGGCAAGGTCGTCGATACTGCATCGATCGGCTTCGACATGACGGCGACAGCCCTGGCCGTGGCCGGGGTTTTGCCAACAACCGGTCTCGATGGAGTGAATCTCATTCCCTATCTCAACGGCCGTAGCGCAGGGGACGCCCACAAGGAGCTGTTCTGGCGGGCCGGCACGCAGGGCGCCATGCGCTCGGGCAAATGGAAGCTGATCAAGAACGGCGACACCTGGCACCTCTTCGATCTTTCCACCGACATCGGCGAACGCAAGGACCTGGTTGCGCAGCAGCCGCAGAAACTTGCCGAACTGAAGGCCGGCTGGATGAAGTGGAGCGCCGAGATGAAGGCGCCGATGTGGATCCGCAACGAACTTTCGCCTGGCAACCCGCCCGCCCCACCTGCGCGCAGCGAAGCCATCGAACGCTTCATCCGCGGCGAATCAGCCGCTGTCCCCGCCGGAGACTGACCCCGCAGGCTTCGACGTATCCGCCTCGCTGAAAACGCCCCTTGCTTTAGCCGTCGCGGTGAAGAATGTGTCCGCCTGATCCGGCCCACCGGCTGCGGCGAGGCGTTCGCGTATGGACTTTGTGACTCCCGAGGCGCTGCAAGCCTTTTTCACCGTGGTCATGATCGACCTCGTGCTGGCCGGGGACAACGCCGTCGTGATCGGTCTCGCCGCTGCGGGACTTCCGACCCATCAGCGCGGAAAGGCAATCCTTCTCGGCGTTCTGGCCGCCACGATCCTGCGCATCGTGTTCGCGCTTGTCGCGACACAGCTTCTGGCCATCGTCGGCCTCCTGCTGGCCGGCGGCGTCCTGCTGCTCTGGGTATGCTGGAAGATGTGGCGCGAGCTGCGCGAGGGCGGCCATGCGGACGCCGAGGAAGCGCTTGCGGGTCAGGACCTCAACGCCGACGGAACCATCGCCGGCAAGAGTCGCAAGAGCCTGCGCCAGGCCGTCTCCCAGATCATCGTCGCCGACGTCTCGATGTCGCTCGACAACGTGCTCGCCGTCGCCGGCGCGGCGCACGACCATCCAGTGATCCTGGTCTTCGGCCTGGCGCTTTCGGTGGTGCTGATGGGCGTCGCTGCGACCGTCATCGCCCGTCTGCTGCAGAGGCATCGCTGGATCGCCTATGTCGGCCTCATCATCATCTTCTTCGTGGCGCTGCAGATGATGTGGGACGGCGGCCGCGAGGTCTGCCAGCGGGGTTTGCCCATGCTGGGCCTTGATACTCCCGGTTTCTGTTCTGGCGCGACGGCGCACTGAATCTTCCTCAGAAATTTCCCGAAAGGCTGATCCGCATGATCGGGCCGAATGTCCGGCGGCGGTCCTCCGTGAAAAGGAGCGGTCCCCTTTTCAGATCCCCGTCCGCGCCGATCGTCACGGGACCGAACACCTGCCGCGTGAAGTATTCGCCGGTGTCGAGCAGGTTGACCAGCATCAGCCGGCCCTTCAGCCCGAAAACATCCTTGTTCTCGATGAAGGCGTAGACAATGCCCGGATCCTGATATTGCTGGGCGCGCTGGTCAAGCCGGTAGGACGCGGCGTCCCGCTCCTCTTCGAAGCCGATCGTCGCCGCCCACGCCGTGTCTGGAACATCATAGCGGATGGACACGTCGAATTCGCTGACTTCGCTCCGGCTGATGAAGCGGCTCTGACCCGACACCGGATCGTCAACGGCGGACTCAGCCAGCAGGGCACGGAAATCGAGCTTGGCGCCCTTCCATCCCAGGGGATCGAAATTGAGCGTCCCCGAAAACTCGACCGAGTAGGCCTCAGCCTTGTCGATGTTTCCCGTGCCTTGTCCGATCACCGTCGTCGGCGGCGGACCGGGCCGCGTCGTGATGATGGGAACCTGATCGACAATGTCTTCGACGGTCCCGCCCTGGAGCGTCAGTTTGACCGCGCCGAACGCCCCGAGCTTGCGATTGGCCTCTGCGGTCAGGATCCAACTCTGGTCGGGCACGAGTTCGAGATTGCCGGTCTGGGCGTTCTCGTTGTTGATATCGACGGAGGAGATGAAATCCCCGAAATCGAGCTGGCCCACCTTGCGTTCGGCCTTGAGGTTCAGGTCGAATTTCTCGTCGCGTTTCCATGCCAGCGAGAGAAAGCCCTTGGGCCGCACGAAGTCGCGCTGCTTGAGCTCGATTACCGGTCCGCCGCCAGGACCAGGACCGGTCTGAGTCAGCTTCGAGTATTCTCCCCCGACCGAGGCCTGCACTGTCCAGTCGGACGAAAGCGCGCGGCCATGGGTAAGATTGGCTTCAGCCCGCTTCTCCTCGACGCGCGCCGTGCCATCGGGCAATGCCGTCGCCGCGTACGAACCGCCAGCCTGAAGGACTTCCAGCGTCGAGGCGATGTCGAGATAGTTGAATGCGCCCTCTGCGGCCAGCTGCCAGTCGCCACCAAGCGCCCCGAAGCTGTATTCGCCGCGCCCGATGCTCTCGCCGCTTGTCGCCGCCGTCGAGAAGCGCTGCCCGGTCGGCGCCGATCCACTGGCGAACACGCTTGAGACGCTGCGAAAGTCTTCGTCTTCCTGCCGCACGAGGCCAATCAGCTTGAGACGGCCGACGCCCAGCGCGAACTCATAATCGCCGCCGATCTCGCCACTCACCTCGTCCACGCCATCCTCGAACAGGCGGTCTTCGGCCGCACGAGCCACCGGTCGCCTCTTTGAAACCTCCGAACCGTTGAAACTGAATGCGGACGCCGAAACGTTCAGATTGGCGACGGAGCCGGCGAGAGTTTCGTAGGCGATGGATCCGCTCAGCGAAGGGTTTTCCCCGTTGAAATTTCCTTCCTCGTTCCGGCGGTCTGTCACCAGCCCGGCGGCGTCCGTGACGATTTCCGGTCCCTCGGCGCCATTGCGAAAGACACCGGCGGACAGGCCTGCAGACCACGACAGCCCGCCGGAACGCCCGTTGCCGGACGCGCTGGCGTTCAGGCCCGGCGCCCGGTTCTCCCGGAACTCCTGCTGAACCGACCAGTTTCCCGCCAGGCCATCAACCTCGGCGATCACATTGGCGACCTGGCCGGACAGCCCCGGTATGTTGAGCGTTGCTCCATCGACAATCTCGATGCGCGTGACGCTCTTGGCGTCGATCCGGTCCAGAGCCGACTGCACGTCATTCGATTTCGCCGACGACCGCCGCCCGTTTATCAGCACGTTCTGCGTCGCCTGTCCGAAGCCGCGCTCCTCGCTCAGCTGACTGATCTGGAAGCCGGGAATCTGGGCGACCATGTCGAGGGCCGTCTTCGGCGCGAAGCGCGTGAAAAAGTCCGGCTCGTAGATCGTCCCCCCCGTCGAGGCGACCGATGGCTGGGCAGGCGTCGGACCGGACGGCGGCGCCTGCGACTGCGCCGGGCATACAAGTCCCAGCGCGGCCAGCCCTCCCGCGAACGCCATCCGGCTTGCGCCAGCCCGACGCGCGGCGAAGGCGCCCGGCATTCCTGTCGACATGGTCAGTCCTCACGCTTCGTTTTTCAGCTCGGACAGTCGCGCCCACTGACCCTGGAGCGGCCATCCGACCAAACTACTTCTACAATCCGTCCGCTGTCCCGCTGTCTCGCTGTCCCGACCGCTCATCAACCCACCCTGATTGGGAACAATTGAAGGCGGAAAAGTTGATCCGTTGTAGAAATCCAATCAGCTGTCTGCGTCCGGCGCCATGAGAGGCTACTCTAGTTGGCGGGCTTGGGCGCGGTCTCGGCGCCCCGGCCCTTCAAATAAGCCGCGACGTCGTCATGGCCCCGCCTTTGCGCCACTCCAAGAGGCGAGCGCAGTTCGCTTTGGGCGCGGTAGGCGAGGTTCACGGCGGCTCCCCTCTCGACCAGCAGCCGGACGATGTGCAATTCGCCTGCATACGCGGCGTTGATCAACGCCGTTTCGTCGCCAGGCACATAGGTGTTCACTTCGGCGCCCCGGTCGAGCAGCAGACGAACGATGGCTTCTTCCCCGTGCAACACCGCCTTGATCAGCGGGTTGCCGTCCCCCGGCGAGGCGATGTCGATGTCGGCGCCGGCATCCAGAAGGATGCGAACGATCTGCAGGTTTCCGTGCTGCGCCGCCACGATCAGCGCGCTGCCGTCGCCCGGCGAGGCGGCATCGGGTTGGGCGCCCGCGTCGAGCAGCAGGCGGACGACATCTGCTTCATCGGCGCGCGCCGCCGCGATCAGGGCGGACCCGTCGCCGGGGAACATGCGGTTGACGCCGGCGCCCTCGGCAATCAGCTCGCGAACACTTTCCCCGTCGCCTTCCTCTGCCGCATCCATCAGGCGCCGGTCGAGCGAGCGGGCCGAGGGGCCGCCGCCGTCGAGCCTGACATCGAACCGCGCGCGGTCGGATTCGCTGCTAGCTCTCGCCTCAGCCATTTCGGCCCGGGCTTCGGCGATCGCGGCCCGCGCGCCGTCCATGCCCGCGCGGCGGTCGTCCAGCCCCGCCCGCAGCTCGTCGCGGCTGGCCTGGATTTCGAGACGGGCTTCCTCCATGGCCTGGCGCATCTCCTCACGGAATTCCGGTCCCAGTTCGTTGTTCAACTGGTCTCGCAGATCCTCCATGTCAAAATGCAGATGCTCGCCGTCGAATTCCACCTCGATGCCCTGCGCCTTGAGATCGGCCTGGACCTGATCGAGGATGGTTGGCAGCTCGCGCATCGCTTCCTGGCTCGCCAGCAGACCGATCTCCATGCCGAGCGACGCCAGTTCAAGACCCAGCCCCTGCATCTCGCCTTTAAGTCCGGGCATCTCCTCGCCAACGGACATCTCGATCTCGCGGTTGATCTCTTCAAGCATGGCGCTCAGCTCGACGCCGATGGCCGACAGGTCATCGCCTTGGGGCGAAGGTGGATGCGGGGCGACTGGCGGTAGCGGGGGTTCGGGCGGAAATGCAAACCCGAATTCACGATCGCGACCGTTCCTGGCGCCGTCGAGAGCGCTATCGACCGGCGGCGGCGCCGCCCTTTCCTCTGGCGTGTCCGCAACGATGCGAGGCGTCACGAAGACGGCCGCCGTGATGGCGAGCGCCAGGGCGCTAAACCCCAATCGTCCCGAATAGCGGCGCGCGACACCGCCGGATTTCGCCAGCTCGATCAGGCGCTTGATGCGCCGTCCAAATTGCGAGCGCTGACCAATCGCTCCCACGGCGAGGCGCGGGGCACGCGCCCAGAGCTGCGTCTCGGCCTGGGTTGTCAAGGTCCGGGCGAAGGCGCGGGCGTCGCCGGTGCGCGCGACGGCCGCCTCATCGCACGCCACTTCGCGCTCCTCATCGATGCGGCGGCTGATCCAGTACGAAGCGGGGCTCCACCACAGCAGGGCGAGCGCCAGGCGCTGCGCCAGCGCCGTCACCACGTCGCAGCGCTCAATGTGCGCGCGCTCATGTTCCAGCAGCGCCGTCATTTCGGCGGACCGAAACTGGTCGACGGCTGTGGACGGCAAGATGATGCACGGCCGCAAAAGCCCGGCGGCCATCGGTCCGGGCGCGTCCGCGCTCAGCGCCACGCGCACCCCGCCAAGCCGACTGGCGAGGCCGGTCGGCAATTGCACAGGCGTCGCGCGCGCGACCATCCCCTCGACGGCCGACAAGTCGCGCGCCACGCGGGCCAGCATCAGAACGGCGCCGGCGGCCCAGACCAGCACGAAAGGAAGCGCAAGCCCGGGAAGATCGAGGCCTGGCAGGGTCATCGGCGGAAGACGCCAGCCTGCGACCTCGGGCGATCCGACACCCCCGAACTCCATTCCTTCGACGCGGGCCGTTGGACCGAAACTACCCATTGGCGCGTCCTGGGTCGCTCGCGCTGGGGAAAGCGCCGTTGCAGACGCTCCCGAAACTGCCGGCGCCACGTCCAGCGCCTCCAGCAGCGAGACCAGCATCGACTGGGTGGGAAAGAAAGCCGCAACGGGCGCGAGGATAGACGCCGCCAGAGCCGCGCAGGCGAGACCGTGGCGCGCGGCGCCGGACATCCGCTTTCCGATCACCAGGATCATCGCCAGCACGGCGGCAAGGACGACGCTCTGCCAGAGGTGGGTGACGACGAAAGACGGAAGCAGGCCGAGGTCAAACATTGGATTCTTCCTCTCCCGCGCCGCTGCGATCAATTTCTTCCTTCAGCGCCCGCAACTCCTCGGCGTTGAAGTCCTCGGACCGCAAAAGGTGCTGTGCAAGCGCTGTCGGCGATCCCTCGAAGAACTGGCCCACAAGCTTGCGCAGCGCCCGCGACCGCGCCTCGGCGCGCGTCACGGTGGGCGTATAGACGAAGGCGCGGCCTTCCTGACGGGGAGCGACATAGTTCTTGTCGGTCAGGATGCGCAGCAGGGTCAGCACGGTGGTGTAGGCGACCGGGTGGCTCGGCCCCATCGCCTCCGTGACGTCGCGCACGCTGGCCTCGCCCTTCGACCAGATCACGCGCATCACCCGCTGCTCGGCCTCGGTCAACACGTCGGATTTCGGCTTGGGCATAGGTCAACTAGATCCTTAGTTGATGTATTCTTCCGTTTATCGATAATCGAGTCAACTAGGTTTCTAGTTGCAGGCGGAATTTTCCTGAAAGCCGTCAGATCCGACAATACGGTTCAGTCAGATTCAGTGCCGGGCGAACCTTTCCTGCAGTTCAGGCATTGGTCGTGGACGACATTCTTGCCGCGCCCCGTGCGTGGCGTTGTTCGGAGACCGACGATGAAACGCTTCGCGCTCGCAGCCGGGGCCTCGACCCATGCTGCGGACAGGGTGGAAGATTAGGAGCAACCTCTCGTCCGCCTGACCGCAGACAAGTTGCTCCAAGCTTTTGAGGTAGAGCATCTTTTCTCGGTCAAACGGTTCGAGTTCGATCGCAGGATGCTGAAGATCCTCCGACGGGCAATGTCGCGGGCAGACGGCCGGACCCTGCAAGGTCGGGCCGTCTACTTTTCGTCCCGGATGACCCTCGCCTTGCCTCGTCCCGTCGCCAGCGCCTTGATCGCCCCGCGAAATGTCCGGACCTCCTGCGCCGTCCAGCCCGCGCGCGTGAAGGCGTTGCGCAGATTGAGCGTCATCACCGAGCGCTTGATGTCCGGAAAGAAAAATCCGGCCCGGTCGAGTTCCGCCTCGAAATGCTCCAGCATGCCGACGAGTTCTTCCCGCGTCGCCGGCTCGTCAACGGACGGAGCCGGGGGTAGCGCTCTCTCGTGCATCGCCTCGGCCCAGCCATGCGCGAACGCCGCCACCGCCTGAGCCAGATTGAGCGAGCTGAAATCCGGATTGACCGGGTAGGACAGTATGGCGTCCGCCATCGTCACCGCCTCGTTTTCCAGTCCCGTCCGTTCCGCTCCGAAGAGGATCGCGGTCCGCCCCGGCGTCACGCGCATGCGCTCCAGCGCGCCGGGTGTCCCGACCACCGGTTTTTCCATTCCACGCGGCCGCGCCGTCGTCGCAAACACCAGCCCGCAATCGTGTAGCGCCGCCTCGACGGTTCCGAATACGCTGACGGCGACAACACCCGGCAGCGCCCCCGCGCTCATCGTCGCGGCCGCCTCGCTGGGCCAGCCGTCGCGGGGATTGACCAGCCGCAGATCGAGCAATCCGAAATTGGCCATCACCCGCGCCGCCGCGCCGATATTCTCGCCCATCTGTGGTGCGACAAGGATGATGGCCGGCGGGATCATGGGCGTGAACTCCGGCGCGGCCCGTCCTCAACCGGCAAAGCCGGGGGAGGTGGATCGCTCGCACTCGCGAGCGCGACGGAGGGGGCCGCCAAGCTTCCAAGTTCCAACTTACCTGTCCGTCTTCAGCTCGATCTGGTGGCCCCACGAGTCGCGGATATACCAGGAATAGCCCTCGCCCTTGGCCCCGTTACGCAGCCCCTCTTCCTCGACGGCGAGACCATGGCGAGCCAGATGCGCCCGCATCACATCGTGGTCCACCGGGCCGATTTCGAGGCAGAGATGATCCATGTCGCGCCCGCCTTTCACGCTGGGCCGCGCCCACGCGCCGGCGTCCGATCCCGCATCCACCAGATCGATCATCGAGGCGCCGGCGCGCAGCTGCACCATGCCATATCGCCGAAGATCGCCCTCCTCCGTCGCACCGACGACTTCAGCGTACCAACGCACGGCCTCCTCCAGCCCATCGACGATCAGCACGACATGATCGATGGCGCGAAGCTCGAAGGGCGGCGGGGCCGCGCTCATGGCCGGACGAGCGCAAAAGCGATGATCAGCTCCCGCGAGGCGAGGCGCCAGCCTTCCGGCGTCGCGACGCAGCGATCCCTGTATTCGCCGATCGTGCTCGCGCCTGGATGCGTCGCGGGCAAGGGCCCCGCCGGCGCCTGCACCACCTCGACATACGACGTCATCGAGGCTGCGCTGTCGCTCTCCGGGGTGACGCGCACATTGCTGACCAGATGCCGGATCGTCGTGCGCCCCATCGAACCGATGCGCGCCGCGATCGCCGCCCGGCCGGTGAAAGTCTCGCCGAACAGCTTGAGGACGCCGTCGGGCGCGAACACGCCCGCGACGCCGTCCGGGTCGAACCGGTCGCGGTGATAGGCGTAATCAACCGCGAGACGGGCGCAGTCCGCCTCCATGCCGACGGCGGCCTTTGGTCCCTCTCCGAATGCCGGTCCGATCGCCGTGAGCGCAACCGCGCACGCAAGGATGTTGCGTCTCATCGCCATTGGACCCTTCATCGACTGCGGCCATTGTACATGCCGTCATGTTTGCTATAGCCCGACCAAATCTGGCGCAAGCCGTCCCGCAGGAGCCCCCCATGGCCGTCATCAAGGTCGCAAATCCCGTCGTCGAAATGGACGGTGATGAAATGACCCGGATCATCTGGGCGCTCATCAAGGAGCGGCTGATCCTGCCCTATCTCGACATCGACCTCGACTATTACGATCTCTCGATCGAGAACCGCGACGCCACCAGCGATCAGGTCACGATCGATTCGGCCGAGGCGACCAAACGCCACGGCGTCGCCGTCAAGTGCGCGACCATCACGCCCGACGAGGCGCGCGTCGAGGAATTCAAGCTGAAGAAAATGTGGAAGTCGCCCAACGGCACGATCCGCAACATCCTTGGCGGCGTCGTCTTCCGCGAGCCTATCGTGATGAAGAACGTGCCGCGCCTCGTTCCCGGCTGGACCCAGCCCATCGTCATCGGCCGGCACGCCTTCGGCGACCAGTACAAGGCGACCGACTTCAAGGTGCCCGGCAAGGGCAAGCTGACGATGAAATTCGTCCCCGAGGATGGCGGGCCAGCGATCGAACACGAGGTGTTCGATTTCCCGAGCCCCGGCGTCGCCATGGGCATGTACAATCTCGACGATTCGATCCGCGACTTCGCCCGCGCCTGCTTCAACTTTGGCGCCCAGCGCAAATGGCCGGTCTATCTCTCGACCAAGAACACCATTCTCAAGGCCTATGACGGCCGCTTCAAGGATCTTTTCCAGGAGATTTTCGACGCCGAGTTCAAGGCGAGGTTCGCCGAGTTCAAGGGAACCTACGAACATCGCCTGATCGACGACATGGTCGCCTCGGCGATGAAATGGAATGGCGGCTATGTCTGGGCCTGCAAGAACTATGACGGCGACGTCCAGTCCGACACGGTCGCGCAGGGTTTCGGCTCACTTGGCCTCATGACCTCTGTGCTGATGACGCCCGACGGCAGGACGGTCGAGGCCGAGGCCGCGCACGGCACCGTCACCCGCCACTACCGCAACTGGCAGAAGGGCGAGCCCACCTCGACCAACTCCGTCGCCTCGATCTTCGCCTGGACTCGGGGGCTGGCCCACCGCGCCAAGCTCGATTCGAACGCCGACCTCGCGCGCTTCGCCGACCAGCTCGAGAAAACCACGATCGCCACGGTCGAGGCCGGTTTCATGACCAAGGATCTCTCGCTTCTGGTCGGCGAGAACCAGGCATGGCTCACCACCGAGGGTTTCATCGAAAAGATCGCCACCAACTTTCAGGAGGCGATGGCCAAAGCCTGAGCCCATGCAGGCCAGCCAGTCCATGCCCGCCTCCTTCGCCGACCGCGACGCACGAGGCTCAGCCGGGGTCTTGGGCAGGCCTACTTGAACTATTTTTTTCTCCTCGCCGGCGGCGTCAGCGCTTTCGCGCTGGTCCTCCACCTGATGCTCGGCCGGCGCCGTCCGCCGCCGCTTGCCGGCGCCGGGGCTGACGACCGGCTCGACGCCTTCTACGGTCGCCATGTCACGACCGCGCTGCTCGCCGTCATGGGGCTGGGCTATGCCCACGCCGCCCGCGAGGTCGGGGCCGCCGACCTCGCCCTCGTCCTGTCGATTCTGGCTCTGACGGCGTCCGGTCTTCGTCTGGTCTTCGCTATCCGCCTCAAGGCGCCGCGTCTCGACATCACCGAATGGAGCCTCATCGCGCTCGCTGGCGCGCTCGGCCTCGCGGGAACCTCGTTGTGAATCCCTCTTAACCCGCCAGCACCGCCTTCACCGCCGCAAGTGCGTCCGCCGCCTTGTCGCCATCGGGCCCGCCGGCCTGCGCCAGATCGGGCCGCCCGCCTCCGCCCGATCCGCCGACCGCGACAGCGGCGAGCTTGACCAGATCAACTGCGCTGAAGCGGCCCTTGAGATCATCCGTCACGCCGACCACGACCGCCGCCTTGCCCTCATTGAGGGCGATGATCACCGCGACACCCGAACCCAGCTTCGTCTTCGCCTCGTCCACCAGACCCTTGAGATCCCTTGCAGGCAGACCTTCGGCGATCCTCCCGAGGAAGCTGACGCCGCCGATATTCTCGGGCCCGGCCGCCTCGCCGCCGCCGCCCATCGCCAGCTTCCGGCGGGCGTCGGCCAGTTCCTGCTCCAGCCTGCGGCGAGCCTCGACCAAGGCCTGCACGCGCTGCGGCGCATCGGTCACCGACGCCTTCAGCCCGTCAGCGATCTCGCGCGCGACATTGGCGCGCTGCTTGAGCCAGGTCAGCGCCGCCGCGCCCGTCGCGCCCTCGATCCTGCGCACGCCGGCCGATACCCCGCCCTCCCCCGTCGCCACGAAGACCGCGATGTCGCCAGTCCGCGACACATGCGTGCCGCCGCACAACTCGACCGAATAGGGCGCATCCGGCGCCGTCGTCGAATTGCCAAGGCGCAGCACCCGGACGACATCGCCATACTTTTCCCCGAAGAGCGCAAGCGCGCCCGCTTTCACTGCGGCCTCGGGCGCCATCTCGCGGATTTCCGCCGGTGCATTCTGCCGGATGACGGCGTTGACCTCGGCCTCGACCGCCTCGATGTCATCGCGTGTCAGCGGCGCGCCGTGCGAGAAATCGAAGCGGAAATAATCCGCCTCCACAAGTGAACCCTTCTGCGCCACATGAGCGCCGAGACGATTGCGCAGCGCCGCATGCAACAGGTGCGTCGCTGAATGGTTGGCGCGTATCCGCGCCCGCCGGACCTTGTCTATGCGCAGCTCGCCAGGATCTCCGAGCCTCGCGGCGCCCGCCTCCATTTCCCCGATGTGCGCGAAGACGTCGCCCGCGCGCTTCTGGACGTCATCGACCCGGAAGCGTCCTCCCCCGGCGAAGAAGATCTCGCCCCGGTCGCCGGACTGGCCGCCGGATTCGGCGTAGAAGGGGGTCTGGTCGAACACCAGCTCGGCCCGGTCGCCTGGCCAGACGGCGTCGCGCCGCTCGCCATCCGCCAGAATGACGGCAAGCCGGGCGCTCGTCTCTTCCGCCTCATAGCCCTGGAACGCCGTGGCGCCAGAGGCGTCGCGGACGGCGAACCACGCCGCTCCGGCGCCGTCATCCGCTCCGCCCTTCCAGCTCTCCTGGGAGCGCGCGCGCTGTCCGGCCATCGCCAACTTGAAGCCCGCCTCGTCGACGAAGAGGCCGCGCGCGCGCAGCACGTCCTGGGTTAGATCGAGCGGAAATCCGTATGTATCGTAAAGCTTGAAGGCGGTCCTTCCCGCGAGTTCGCCGCCGGCGCCGAGCGTCCGGGTCGCTTCATCGAGCAGTTGCAGACCGCGTCCCAGCGTGCGCTGGAAGCCGGCTTCCTCATGCTCCAGCACGCTTTCGATCGAGGCCTCGGCGCGGACCAGTTCGGGAAACGCCTCGCCCATCTGGCCAGTGAGCGACTTCACCAGCCTGTACATCGAGGGCTCCCGGGCGCCGAGCAGATGAGCGTGGCGCATTGCGCGGCGCATGATCCGGCGGAGCACATAGCCGCGCCCGTCATTCGCGGGCGTGACGCCGTCAGCCATCAGGAAGGACGCCGCCCGCAAATGGTCGGCGATCACCCGGAAGGAGGCCAGCGCCTCGCCGGCCGCAGCCTGACCATAGACCTCCTCCTCCGCCGCAATCAGCGCGCGGAAAAGATCGATGTCATAATTGTTGTGCACGCCCTGGAGAATTGCCGAGATGCGCTCCAGACCCATGCCGGTGTCGATCGAGGGCTTGGGAAGCCGGGTGCGCGTCCCGTCCGCCGCCTGGTCGAATTGCATGAAGACGAGATTCCAGATCTCGATCCAGCGGTCGCCGTCCTGATCGGCTGAGCCCGGCGGCCCGCCCCATATCGCCTCGCCATGGTCGAAAAAGATTTCCGAGCATGGCCCGCAGGGGCCGGTGTCGCCCATCGACCAGAAATTGTCGCTGGTCGCGATGCGGATGATGCGCGAATCCGGCAGACCGGCGATCTTCTTCCAGTGTCCCGCCGCCTCGTCATCGTCGTGATAGACGGTCACCAGCAGCTTGTCGGCCGGCAGCCCGAAGGTTCCGGTCATCAGTCTCCAGGCGTGTTCGATCGCCTGTTCCTTGAAATAATCGCCGAACGAGAAATTCCCTAGCATCTCGAAGAACGTGTGGTGCCGCGCGGTATAGCCGACATTGTCGAGATCATTGTGCTTGCCGCCCGCGCGCACGCATTTCTGCGACGTCGCGGCGCGCGGCGCGAACGGCTTCTCGACGCCCGTAAAGATGTTCTTGAACGGCGCCATGCCGGCATTGGTGAACAGGAGAGTCGCGTCGCCCTGCGGCACCAGCGGAGAGGACGCCTTCACCACATGGCCGGCCGCCGCAAAGTAATCGAGAAAGGCCGCGCGAATCGCATTGACGCTCGCCATGTTGGAGGACCGTGACTCTGGCGTGCGTCGGCTCGGCATCCGTCAGGCTCCCAACCAGCGAGGGTCGCCCGCGCCGGAGAGCGCGATATAAGCCCCGCCCGGCGCGGCGCCAAGCAAAAGCGCCCACCCTGCTACCCGTCCGGCTCACTTCCCGTCCAGCGCCCCTCGCAGTCGGCGCCGAGGACCTACGCCTCGGCCGCGTCCTCGTTGGTTTCATCCGTCGCCAGCAGGGACTCGGATATAAGACCGGCATTCTTGCGGATCGCCTCCTCGATCTCCATCGCCATAGCCGGATTGTCCTTGAGGAATTTCTTGGCGTTCTCGCGTCCCTGACCAATGCGCTGCGAGCCGAAGGAGAACCACGAGCCGGCTTTCTCGATTACATTGGCCTTGACGCCAAGATCGACGAGTTCGCCCATCTTCGAGATGCCCTCGCCATAGATGATGTCGAACTCGACCTGCCGGAACGGCGGGGCGCACTTGTTCTTGACTACCTTGACCCGGGTCTGGTTGCCGACCACTTCCTCGCGGTCCTTGATCTGTCCGATGCGCCTGATGTCGAGACGCACGGACGCGTAGAATTTCAGAGCGTTGCCGCCCGTCGTGGTTTCGGGCGACCCGAACATCACGCCGATCTTCATCCGGATCTGGTTGATGAAGACGACCATCGTCTTCGACTTCGAGATCGATCCGGTCAGCTTGCGCAGCGCCTGGCTCATCAGCCGTGCCTGCAGGCCTGGAAGACTGTCGCCCATCTCGCCTTCCAGTTCGGCGCGCGGCGTCAGCGCGGCGACGCTGTCAATCACCAGGATATCGACCGCGCCCGAGCGCACCAGCGTGTCGGCGATCTCGAGCGCCTGTTCGCCGGTGTCGGGCTGCGAGACCAGGAGGTCGTCGAGATCGACCCCCAGCTTGGAGGCGTAGATCGGATCGAGCGCATGCTCGGCGTCGATGAAGGCGCCGACGCCCCCGCTTTTCTGGGCCTCTGCGATGACATGCAGAGCCAGCGTCGTCTTGCCCGAACTTTCGGGTCCGTAGATCTCGATGATACGGCCTCTTGGCAGACCGCCGATCCCGAGGGCGATGTCGAGCCCCAGCGAACCGGTGGACAACGCCTCGATGTCGAGCGCCTTGCCCTCGCCTAGGCGCATGATCGAGCCCTTGCCGAAATTGCGCTCGATCTGGCTGAGCGCCGTCTCCAGCGCCTTCTGCTTGTCCATGCCGCTGTTTTCCACCACCCGAAGCGCCGAGCTGCCCGCCATCTTTTTCATCTCCACACCTGCCACGTGACGCTTCCGCGGGCAAATCCCGCTCGCCAGCCCTTCGGATTGAGGTACTACAAATGTTCTCGTGAACAAAGGGGGAATAAGCTTCCAGAATGGATTTTTGGCCTGTCCTTTCGGCAAACCGGCACAGTGTCTACCTATCGATGGAAAACCCAGAACCGGCTCAACAGATAGTTGACGCAGAGCGACGCCCCCGCGCCTGCGCCAACATAGACCGGCGTTATCGCGAGGTCCGGCGCGCGAACGGCTTCCAGCGCCGCGATCACGCCCACGCGGACACAAAACGCCAACCCGAGCGAAACGAGCGTCTGCAGCCATCGGCGCGCCGACGCCCGCGCTCCCACCCGCCGGAATGTCCAGTGCTCGTGGGCGAGGTACGCAACCGAGCCGACCGCCGCGAAGGCGATCGCCGCCGAAGCTGTCACCGAGAGCCCGAGCCATGTCCGCAGGGCCAGCACAAGCATGACATCGATCGCGAACGCCGCCAGCGACACGGCGAGAAACCGGCTCCCGCCTGGCCTCGCGCCGCCTAGGCCCGTGCCGGCGAGACGCGCCTGCTCCGTGTCGTTCGACCGGCTCAACGCCCCGCACTCCCCCTGAATCCCCGCTGGATTCTCGCTGAATTCCCGCCGGGGTTCACTCAGAGTTCAGCGGCTTCGGCCTCACCGTCAAGCTGGCGCTCAGGACGAGGCAAGCGCCATCAGACTGTATAGACCTTCTTGAGCGCCTCGGCGCAGCGCGCCTGCTCCCAGTCGAGCCCGACGCAGATACGCGTCCAGCTGTCATAGCCTGGCCAGGTGCGGCCGACGACCTTGACACCCTCGGCCATCATCTTCTCGGCGAATTCCTTGTGGGGCATGCCGGTATCCATGAAGATGAAATTGCCCTGCGGATCCTCGGCGATCGGCCGTTTCACGGCTTTCGCCATGGCCACGAGTTCATTGCGGCCCTTGGCGATCTTCACCCGCATCTCCTCGTAATAGGCGGCGTCCTTGAGGCTGGCCATCGCCGCGACGAGGCCGAGATGGTTGACCCCGCCCATGCGGACCGAGCCCTGCATCTTCCTCGCCATCTCCGCCGGCATGATCGCATAGCCAATGCGCTGGCCAGCCATGGCGTAGAGTTTCGAGAACGTCCGGCAGACGACGACATTGTGGCCCTCGCGCACGAGGCCCGCCATGTTGCTCGACTTGTTGTCGACCGCGAGGTCGAGATAGGCCTCATCGAGGAAGACCGGCGCCGTTTTCGCCGCCTCGATCGCGAAGGCCTTGAGGGCGGCCGGGTCAACCATCTTTCCGGTCGGATTGTTGGGGTTGCAGACATAGGACGCGGTCGTTTTCACGGAGAGCTTCGCCGCCATCGCGTCGAGGTCGAAATTCATGTCGGCCTTGAGCGGCGTGTAGATCACCTCCGCGCCATACTGCTCGACGGTGCGGGGAACCGATTCATAGGTCGCCATCGAGGTGACGAGCTGGCCCTTGCCCTTCTGCGCGATCATTTCCGCAAATGCGGCGAGCAGCGGACTCGACCCGTTGGCGACGGCGATCTGTTCGGGCAGGACGCCCTCGCGTTCGGCGATCATCCTGGCGAGCGCCCCCATCTCGCCATCGGCGTAGCGGTTGGTCGTCGAGACGGCCGCCCTCATCGCTTCCTGCGCCATCGGCGAGGGTCCGAACGGGCTCTCATTGGAGGACATGATGGCGGGACCTGTCGGCGCGGGCGTCGGCGCCGCCGGGGCGGGATCGGGAGCGGCGGCGGCCGGGGCGCAGCCCGCCGCCAGCGCCGCGACGCTCGCCCCGCCGGCCAGCATCAGCCAGCCGCGCCGGGTCGCGCCTGCCGTTTCTGCGATCGCCAGCACCTTGGCTACATTTGATTTCATGTCCGGACCCTCCAGGTGGCCGCGCCTCGCGCGCCGAGATTAATGCCGACAGCGGAACGCAATTGACCGGGAAGACAGGGGCTGACCGGGAAGACGCAAGCGTTCGCGCTGACTTAAGCCCAAGGACGCCCGCGACGTCGCGGCGTCAACGCGCGGCGGCGTCAGACATCCAAAAACGCGCCCCGGCCGCGTGCCGGCGCTCTTTGGCGCGCCGTTCTCGCCTCAAAACCGGGCGCGCCCGGCGCCGCTGCCCAACACTTGGGCGCTTGAGCGCAACGCGCCGCGCCCCACATCAGGGTGGTCGATCGGAAGGTAGAAATGTCCGGCACCAACCACCTTCGCACCTTCATGCTGCTGGCGGCGATGACCGCCATCTTCGCCGGCGTCGGTTATCTCATCGGCGGGCCGACCGGCATGGCGGTCGCGCTCGCCTTCGCCCTCGTCACCAATTTCATCAGCTACTGGAACGCCGACAAGATCGTGCTCTCCATGTATCGCGCCAAAGAGGTGACCGAGGCGCACCCGGATGCCCGCGTGAAGGCCTACGCCGCCGATGTCCGCGACATGGCCGAGCGCGCCGGCCTTCCCCAACCTCGCGTGACGGTTATCGACAACGACCAGCCCAACGCCTTCGCCACCGGCCGCGATCCCGCCCATGCGGCCGTCGCCGCCACCACCGGACTCCTCGCCATGCTGGACCGGGCCGAGATCCGCGCCGTCATGGGCCACGAGCTCGCCCATGTGAAGAACCGCGACACGCTGACCATGACGGTAACCGCCACGATCGCCGGCGCGATTTCGGCGCTGGCGAACTTCGCGTTCTTCTTCGGCGGCAATGACCGGGAACGTCCCGGCGGCTTCATCGGCGTCATCGCCATCATGATCCTCGCCCCCATGGCCGCCGCCCTCGTCCAGATGGCGATCAGCCGCGGCCGCGAATACGAGGCCGACCGGGCCGGCGCCGAGATCTGCGGCGATCCGGCGGCGCTCGCCTCCGCCCTCCAGAAGATCGACGCCTACGCAAGGTCCGGCCGCGTCAACCTGACGGCCGAGCGCAATCCCGCGACGGCGCAGATGTTCATCATCAACCCGCTGTCGGGGCGCGGCGCGGACAATCTCTTCTCGACCCACCCCAACACCGCAAACCGGGTCAAGGCGCTGGCGGAGCGGTTTGGCGGGGCGGCGCGTGCAGTAGAGCCAAGGGCGTCGCCCACGCGCGGTCCATGGGAAGAACCGGCAGGCCCCTGGGGGTGAGACGCGGCCCCTTGCCTCCATCAGTCGAAGACTGGGAGAGGTGGATGCTGCGCCCTTGCGCGGCAGACGGAGGGGGCAGGCCACAGGCGCATCTCCCAAAAAAAGACCGGCGCCTCACAGCGCCGGCCTCCGTGATTTCCAAAAGCCCGATTCGACAAAGGCGGACAGCTTCTAAGCCGCTTCCTTCTCCCGCGCGTTGAGTTCGATCTTCACCCGCTCGGCCAGCTGCCGAAGCGTGAACGGCTTGGGCAGGAACGAAATCGAACGCTCTTCCTCCAGCGTCTTGGCGAGGTCGCGCTCGGCATAGCCCGAGATGAACATCACCCGCGCCTTGCCGAGATACTGCCGCGCATGCTTCAGCAGCGCAGGACCGTCCATCCCCGGCATGACCACGTCCGAGATGAGAAGGTCGATCTGCCCAGGATGCTCCTTGATGATTTCGAGCGCCTGCTCGCCATCCCCGGCTTCCATCACGTGATAGCCCAGAGAGGCCAGCAGCTGCGCCGCGATGCCGCGCACGCCCTCCTCGTCCTCGACCAGCAGGATGTGTCCGCGTCCGGACACATCGTCAGGGCGCGGGGTGGGTGCGGGCTGCTCGAACGGGCTCGACTCAGGCGTCGCCTCTTCTTCCTCGCCGGTCCAGGCCGGCAGGAAAATCTTGAACGTCGTGCCCCGCCCCAGCTTGGAAACCGGGTAGATGTACCCGCCCGATTGCTTGACGATGCCATAGACCGTTGCAAGACCGAGCCCGGTGCCGTGGCCCGCCTCCTTGGTGGTGAAGAACGGCTCGAAAATCTTCTGCAACAGTTCCGGAGGGATGCCGGCCCCGTCGTCGATCACTTCGATCAACACATACTCGCCTTCGGTGGCATGGGTGAACCCGTCCCGCCGCGCCGCCGCCGCGTCCGCTTTCGATGTCCGGATGGTCAGCCGTCCGCCGCCATTCTTCTCGATCATGGCGTCGCGGGCGTTGGTGCAGAGATTGGTGAGCGCGGTCTCGATCTGCTGCTTGTCCGCCTTGATGCGCGGCAGGTCGCGGCCATGCACGATGTCGAGCTTGATGCGCTCGTCGATGATGTCGCGCAGCAGGACGTAATAGTCCGACAGCACGCCGGAGACATCGAACACGTCCTGCCGGAAGACCTGCTTGCGCGAATAGGCCAGCAGCATCCGCACCAGTTCCGCGCCCCGCGAGGCGAACTCGTTGATCGACTTCAGCTCGAAGAAGGTCGGGTCGCCGGGAGGATGGCGGATCTGCAGCCGGTTGACGTTGAGGATGATGCCCTGCAGCAGATTGTTGAAATCGTGCGCCAGGCCGCCCGCGAGCTGGCCGATCGACTGCATCTTCTCGCCCTGCGCCAGCCGCTGCTCGAGGTGTTTCTTCTCGGTCGTGTCGATCACATAGGCCGCCGATGGCCGCCCGGCCCGGTCGAGCGCGATGAACACATCGACCGACTTCTGCTTCTCCCCGGCCAGTTTGAGGTTGACGGCGCCGTCCAGCGCCTTGCCCAGCTGCTCGGCGAGCCGTGCGGGACCCTGATCGGCAACGAAGAGGTCCGCGAAGCGCGAGCCCGGCTGCGCCCGTCCTTCGGTCAGGTCCAGCAACGCCCGGTTGGCGTCAAGCATGACGGAGGTCTCGACGCCCTCTCCGTCTAGCCGCACGACGCCGAACGGGGCGTCGTTGAACATCGGATCGTCGGCTCTCACCAGGCGTTCGCCCCCCTCGGAGGACGCCGCCGGCGCGCGCCGGCCCGCAGCGTCAGACCCGTGCGGCACATAAACCACGGAGCGGGTCAGCGCGTCGGGACCCTTCGCCGACCACGTCGTGATCAGCGTCGCAGGCGTCTCCATGCCGTCGCGCGAGCGCATGACCACTTCCGCCCGCTGGCTCGCCATGCCGCGCACCTCGCGCCGCATGAGCTTGAGGCCTTCGGGGCGCATAATGTCCTCCAGCCTGAGGCCGGCCGGCTCGTCGGGAAGTCCAAGCATCGCGCGCAGCGTCTGGTTGAGATAGACGACGCGGCCATCGCGGCGGGCTGAGAAGAACCCCACCGGCGCATCCTCGACATAAAGCGCGCGCGGATCGACCGAACCGGTGGCCCCCACCGTGGCGTCGATCCGACGCAGGCGCCAGAGGGCCTTGGTCGCCCCCAGCGGCGCGACGCTCGCCTCGAACTGCACCGGGACATGATGATCCCCGAACAGGATCGCGGGCAGCATCTCGGTGCGCGAGACGCCCGCCTTCACCGCCTTCGACAGCCGGTAGATCGGCGCCGCCATTCCGGGATTGGCGCCGAACAGACGATCGACCGAGGGCGCATGGCTGGCGTCGCCGAGATCCTTTGCGACCTGCGCCAGTTCGAGATAGGCCGGGTTGGCCGACACCGTGGCGCCGCCCCTGTCCGAGATGATGGCCGCTTCCTCCAGCGCATCCAGCCAGAGCGGACGCCGGGCGCCCTGCACCGCCGCCTCGGCCGCGCCGCGCTCCGGAAAGACGCCCAACCGCCGTCCGGCGCCTCGCATCAGCCACAGCATCAGCACAAGACCCATGGCGCCGAGCGCGATCACCAGCACAGCGCCGGCTGGGCCGACAGCTTCATGCCAGGTAAGCGCCATGCCCGCCGCACCGCCCGCGACCGCGAGGGCGAGCCAGAAGCCGATCTGCAGCACGTCAAAGCCCTTGCCCGAGCCTTCAGCCGCAGACTCCTGCGCCTCGTCCGGGTTCACGTCGTGGGAGTCAGGCATGGATTTTCCGTTTCTGGACTCGACAATATTGCGCTGATTCGGGTGGACCGGCGCCGGTCCGGCCGGGTGATTTGCTCACAGTTCCGGCGGGTCCGTGGAACCTGGAGTCAAAACGGAATCGAGCGGGCAACAAACCACGAACGCCCATCACCGCCTCCCCTTGGCCGTGTTCATCACGAAGCCGATCACCTTGGCGACCGCCTCGAAATGCTCTCGCGGGATCGTCTCGTCCACCTCGACGGCGGCGAAAAGCGCCCGCGCCAGCGGGACGTTCTCGACAATCGGCACGCCTGCCGCCTTGCCGGCCTCGCGGATGCGGAGCGCCAGGGCGTCAACGCCCTTGGCGAGGCAGATCGGCGCGGCGTCCTCGTCGGGCAGATATTTCAGCGCCACCGAATAGTGCGTCGGGTTCGTCACGATCACGGTCGCCTTCGGCACCGCCGCCAGCATCCGCTTGCGCGAACGCTCCTGCCTCAGCTGACGCAGCCGCGCGCGGATCTGCGGGTCGCCTTCCGACTGCTTTGTCTCGTCGCGAAGATCGCGCCGTGACATGCGCATTCGCTGCATGAAGGAATGGCGCTGCCAGACATAATCCAGCCCGGCGATCAGACCGACCACCACCAGCGCCGCGATCAGCAGCCGCCCGGCCAGCGACTGCAGCAGCGCCAGCACCTGGACGATATCCAGCGCGCCGGATTCCGCCAGCTGGTTACGCGCCGGCCAGACCGTGTAGACCATCGCCGCCGAAACGGCCGCCATCTTCAGAACGGCCTTGAGAAGATTGACCCAGGCCTGGGCGCCGAACATGCGGCCAAGCCCCTTTACCGGCGACAGTTTCGAGAGATCGGGCTTCACCTTCTCGAACGCCCAGAGCGGCCGGTGCTGGATGACATGACCGATCAGCGCCGAGACGCAGAGCGCTCCGAAAATCACCAGCAGGGGGACCAGCAGGGCCTGAAGCAAATTGCTCAGCATCAGCTGGGCGCCGCCGTTGGACAGGTGAAACGCGTGCGGATGATCAAGGATGCGCGCCAGCGGGTCCGCGATCGCCCGGGCTGCGGGCTCGGCGCCGGCGACGATCGCAGCGGCGCCCAGCAAGGCGAACCACACCGGCACGTCGATGCTCTTGGCGACATCGCCCTTGCGGCGTGCGTCCTCCAGACGTTTTTGCGTGGGTTCTTCGGTCTTCTGGCTGTTGTCCTGGTCTTCCGCCATCTAACGGGTCCCCGGGATCGGAAGGAAAGCGCCCGCATGGCGCTCCATCTCCGCCAGCCAGACCATGAGTCCGCCACCCAGGCCCAGCGCCATGACGGCAAGCCCGAGCAATATCGAAAGCGGCATCGCGATCATGAAGATCTGGATCTGCGGGATCAGCCGCGCGACAAGTCCGAGGGCGACGTTGAAGATCAGCGAGAAGATCAGCACGGGCGCGGCAATCTGGATTCCGAGCCGGAACGAGGCCGAGACCGCGTCGATCACGAAGACCGACGTATCGCCAAGCGGCGGCAGGGCGCCCGGGGGGAACAGCACATAGCTTTCGGCGGCGGCCTCGATCATCAGGCGATGCAGACCCGCCTGCATCACAAGGACGACACCCATCAGGGAGAAAAAGGCCGAAAAAATCGCCGCCGACTGGTTGGCGATCGGGTCGATCTGCTGGGCGAACCCCAGTCCCGAGGCGATGCCCGCCGTCGTCCCGGCGACCTGGAGCGCGCTCATCAGGATGCGGGCGCCGCCGCCAATCACCAGCCCGATAATCACTTCGGTCAGGATCAGCGGTATCCCGTTGATGATCGCGTTGGGAGGCGATGGGGCGTTGGCGGCCAGGTGCGGCGCCAGCACGGCGGTCACCATCAGGGCGGCGCACAGGCGCAGGCTGGCGGGCGCCGCCGTCTCGCCCCAGCCGGGGGCGAGCATCATCACGGCGCCGAGGCGCGCGAACAAAAGCGCTCCGACCCAGGCGTATTGCGTTAGCCAGTCCAAGCCTCGAGGCTCCTAGAAATCGGCGATGCGGGTGAAAATCTTCGTGGCGAACGCTCCCAGCGTCAGACCCATCAGCGGCAGAAAGATCAGCAGCGCGGCGAAGATCGCGAGGATTTTGGGCACGAAAACCAGCGTCATCTCCTGGATCTGCGTAAGCGCCTGGAAGAAGGCGATCACCAGACCCACCACAAGGCCGGCGATCATGGCGGGGGCGCACATGATCACGGTCGCCCAGAGGGCGTCCCGCCCAAGATCGAGAACCTCACCGCCATTCATGGGCAGCCTTTCCGGGGTTGCAGGCATTTCGTTAACTGTTGCGAATGAGTGGTTAACAAACCGTGCCTGACCCGCGCGGCCAGCCAGAGCCTGATGCGATCGACCTGGATCAGGTCGATCGTTGAATCAGTCTCTACACCCATGAAACCAGAGCAACTTTCTTCGATCGATCGGATCGGCTCGATCCAGATCGATCGAAGGTTGCCCCAGGTGCGGCGCGGGTCTTGCTGCGCCTTCCCCATTGAGCCGCGCCCAGAAGCGTTTAATCCTGAAGTGGATAGGGGACGCTGGAAGGCGGACGGCGGACCATCGAAGTGAGCAGCATGATCCTGCGTGGCGTACAGTTTCTGGTCGGCGCAGCCCTTGCGGGCGGCGCTGGATGGCTCATCTGGCTGAACCGGGGTCTTGCGCGTGCGGTTTTCCCACCTGACGCCGGCGCTCCGACCTGGCTTCTGATTGTGGGCCTGGCGGGAGCCATGCTCGGGCTCGTTCTGGCGGCCGACGCGCTGGCTCCCCGGACCGCACTGAAAGCCCGCCTCGCCGAGGAAGCCGCGCGGCGCCAGGCCGCCATCCTCGCCGCCGACGCCTTCTACGCCGAGCGCAGCCGCGCCGCCGACCGCGACTGGCGATCGGGACCCCTGCCGCCAGAGGCCGCGCCGTCCGCACAGGGCGACTCGCCGTATTTCTCCC
>Ga0163153_10000087_pt1 | contig 148383 bp, 148 predicted proteins | sample OliLakLV19MP6IB1_FD_148629 | JGI IMG/M metagenome (GOLD analysis project Ga0163153, IMG submission 148629) | Freshwater microbial mat bacterial communities from Lake Vanda, McMurdo Dry Valleys, Antarctica - Oligotrophic Lake LV.19.MP6.IB-1 | ecosystem: Environmental > Aquatic > Freshwater >... | reverse complement strand
TGCGCCGCTGGCGTTCTGGCGTCAGCGGAAAGCCCCAAATGAATATCGCCGACAAAAGCCAGAACAGCATCGGCACCAGAATGTAGACGACCTTCAATCCGAACAACGCCGTATCGTCATTGGCCCCGTTCGGGTCGAAGGCAAAAAACGAGAGTATCGACAGCCCCAGGCCGACGCCGATTGCATCCGCGCCCTTTTGCGCTATACCCCAATACGCCAGCAGCAAACCGGCACGCGCCTCACGGCTGCGCGAGGCATCCAGATCGATAACATCTGCGGCAATCGACGCGCCCAGCGTCGCCGACGCCGCCCGGCGATCCCGGCCGCGGCCATGATCAACGTCGTGAGCATCAACTGACCCGGTGGCAGAAAGAACAACACACTGAATGCGGCAATGCCCGACAGCGAGGCAATGATCAGCGCCTGGTGTTTGGGAATGATGTGGCCAACCCAAATCCACAGAGGCGCGCCCAGAACGGCCGTCAACAGATAAACGACCAGCGGCAATCCCGCTCCTTCACCCAGTGCCAGACCTTTCTCGAAGAGCCGGATCACCGCCGCCAGATTTGCCGCACTGCCAATGCGCTCGAGGAAATTCGCCGCCAGCAAGCTCAAGAATGGCCCATTGCGGGCGGCGATGCGTATGCCCTGCGTCCACGAAATCATCCCATGCGCAACCGCCCGGGGTAAACAACGGCGCCAGACTGGCGATCAAAATCCCCAGCAGCGCAAACATCTCACGCACGCCGGTGATGCGCGTACGCTCAGCATAGTCACCCGATGCCTCCGCCCCCCAGGCGCCATAGGCAATCGTACCCATCGTCCAACCGAAATAAACCAGCAAGACTGAAAAGAAGAGACAGAGCGCGCCCACCCCGAGCGGCGGCAGGTAATCGACCGCCAGGGGCAAGGCAAACTGCCCCAGCGCCACAATCGTGGTGACAGGCAGGCGTTGCGGCGCGGCGGAGACGTGAGGCGCAGAATTGACAATGGTCCTCTGCCGCGCAGACTGGCAGAAAATTCAGTCGCAGCGCCAGTAAATTATGCAGTCACATCGCGCCGGTAATCACGGCGTACATGGAAATTGTACTGCCCGCGACCGCCTGTACAGCGGAGATGACGGCTAAGAAAATAAGCGAAACAATCAGCCCATACTCAACCGCAGTCGCACCACTTTGGTTCGCCGCAAAGCGCTTGATATGCCGGGATAAGGCGCTCATGGTTCACCTCGCAACGTGACTGTTACACCACTGTGCGCATGTCCCCTTAATGACCGCTTAAACATTGCATTTCCATCAAATGCCAATCAAAGAAAATCGCGAAGCTGCGCCATCAACGGCAGGTCCGCAGGCGGCACTTCATACTGGCTGAACGCCTGCGGGAAAACCCATGCCAGACGCTGATTTTCGCGCGGTTGCACGATGCCATCCCAGCGTCTGCAGATGAACAGCGGCATCAGAAGGTGAAATTCGACATAATCATGTGAGGCAAATGCGAACGGCGCCAGACATTCTTCCTTGACCGTGATGGCGAGTTCCTCGTTGAGTTCGCGTATCAACGATTGCTCCGGACGCTCCCGCGCTTCGACTTTGCCGCCGGGAAACTCCCACAAACCGGCCATCGATTTGCCGGCCGGGCGCTCCGCCAACAGCACGCGGCCATCGCTGTCGATCAAGGCACACGCGGCAACAAGAACAAGTTTGAAATTCCGGTCTGACATAAAGCCTTAACTGCGATAGTCGCCGTTGATGTTGATGTAACCATGCGTCAGGTCGCAGGTCCAAACTCCAGCCGCGCCTTTGGCAATCCCCACATCGATATCGATCTCGATTTCGGAGCGCTGCATGTAACGCACCATCAGCGCTTCGCTATAGTTGGGGTCGCGCAACCCCATCGTCGCCACACGGTGACCGCCGAACTTGATCGAAAGCCTGTCGCGATTGGCGAGCTCGCCGGACTTGCCCACTGCCATCACCACCCGGCCCCAATTGGCATCGCCGCCCGCGATCGCCGTTTTCACCAGAGGCGAATTGGCAACCGACAGCGCAATCTTGCGGGCCGCAGCCGCACTCTCAGCCCCCGATACATTGATGCGGATGAGTTTGCTCGCACCTTCGCCGTCGCGCACAACCTGAACCGCCAGGTCCTGCAGCAACCCGTTCAGCTTGATCCGGAACTCATCAAGCCGCTTGTCGTTCGCCCGCAGCACTGGATTGTGCCGCGCGCCCTTGCCTGTTGCAAACATCAACAGCGTGTCGCTTGTCGATGTGTCGCCATCGACAGTGATCGAATTGAAGCTCGTCTCGGCGCCTGCCACCAACAACGCCTGCAGCACGTCTTGCGGGATCGTCGCATCCGTAAAGACGAAGCTCAGAAGCGTCGCCATATCGGGCGCGATCATGCCCGAGCCCTTGGCGATCCCATTGATCTTGACGATCTGCCCATCGATCTGTGCCGATGCTGTCGCCATTTTGGGAAACGTATCCGTCGTCATGATCGCCAGCGCCGCCTGCTCCCAGGCCGTAGCTCCCGTGTTCTCGTAAATCTCGGGCAAGACCGAAGTCAGGCGCCGGACAGGCAAAGGCTCGCCAATCACACCGGTTGAGGCAATGAACACCTCGTGGGCCTTGCAGCCCGCCAGCGCCGCCATGCTGTCCGCCGTCGCTTTGACCGCCTCTGCACCAACGCGTCCGGTAAACGCATTGGCATTGCCGGAGTTGACAACCAGCGCCCGCGCCGATTTTTCGGCCAACGCCGTACGGCACCAATCGACCGGTGCCGACGCTGTCTTGGATTTCGTCAACACTCCGGCGACCGCCGTACCCGGCGCCAGGACGGCCATCAGCACGTCCGTCCGGCCTTCATAACGAATACCGGCAGCACCCGCAGCAAGGCGCACACCCGAAATGGGCGGCAACTTTGCCAACGACTTAGGCGCGAGCGGAGAAACCGGATGCAAGTCTTTCGCGGCTTTCGGAGCCGCTTCCGGCACAGATTTGGCTAACGCCTTATCCTTCAGAGTCTTGCCCGCAGTCGGGGCCATAGCACGTCCCTTTCGCGTAAGCTCTGACGACAACCCGTGCCAGCGACTCCGCACAACTACAATTGTCAGTACCCGTCCTATTACAACCGGTCAAGAATGGCTGATTTCAGCGGATTCCCGACTCACTCCGTTAACGAACTGATGCCTTCAAATCGGTGTCACAACGATTTGAGCCCTGTTATAGCGGATTTCCGGCTTTAACAATGTTCTAGCATCCTTGGTGTGTAGTAGGTTGCAATGATGCGGCACGGCTCATCGACAGCAAAATGGATCCTCAGCCTGGGGTTGACGGTGGCGCTCGCCTTTGCGCCGGCTGCAACAGCGTTCGTTGAATGCATGCCCAGCAAGGCGCAAAGCCACGCGTCTATGGCGCATGGCCAGAAGGCACCGCGCGACACGCCGTGCAATCATTGTGAAGGCCAAGACGAACAACCGTGCTAGGGCCACTGCACCGGCGTGATGGTTTCGATCACTCCATCGGCGGCGGCGTTCGCGCCTCAAACGCTTCCCGCACGCGCGCTGGCGCTTTGCACGTATTCGCCGCTTGCGTTCGCGCCCGCCCGACACGCCACCACCTCGCTCAATTCCTGTCTGAGTTTTTGCAAGTGACCGCCCTGCCCATTCATGGCGGGACCCGCTGACATGTCTATCGGACATGGAATGGAAATGGGCCGCCTCAGCGGTTGCGCTGATCGCGGCCGGTGGCGCTGCGTGGTGGCTGAGGTGGTCCTGGTTGGCTGGACAGGCCAGCAGCGAAGCTAAGGTGTAACCCGCGCGCTCCTCATGCTGTCAGTTTTTGATATCGCCTGGCGAAGGCGAAGCTAGCAATGAAAGAATATGCACCAAGTGCCGACGGCTAGGGCAACAGCACCGAGAGCGACTGCAAAAGCGGCCATGAGATCCTCCTGATCGATGTTTTACGTTAACACTCAATGGACGGCTTGTACAGCGCGGGCGTTCATTGTTTTGGATGCGCAACATCTCAAAATCTGCATCAGGAATGAATGACGTTTTGCCCGCGAATGCTCCTCATTACAGCGAGGCATATTCACGTTTTCGTGATGTTCTCTTGAAGACTATTGGACTAGAAAGTACAGTGATGAGGTAGCATTTCTGAACTGCGGTGATGAACTGATCTAATGAAGAAACTGACGATTGCAGTTCTGTTTCTATTTGCGACGAGCCTTTTTGGGGCTGCGTTCGCCAGCGGCTGCATGGCTACAGCGCGCGCAACGGAGATGGGCACGCAAATGCAAGAGCCCACATGCTGCGCGGTGAAAGCTGCATGCATGGGCGGCTCGTGCTTCGCGCGGGTCCACGACGCCGGGTGCACATCTGATCACGAAACAATCACGGCTTCCCAGAAAAGTCAGTCCGCCGCCGAACTTATCAAAGCACCCTCGCAAACCATTGTTCCTACGCTGTTGCTCACCACGGTTTCGCACTACGATATCGTGCGACCCCCTTCTCGCCAGCGCGATTTCGTGCGCATCGAGGGATACGCCGGCATTTACGAGCGCACAGGTCGCCTCCTCATCTAGCTCGCCACGCGAAGCGACATTGCGGTCGCTGGTGACGCTACACGTGCGCCGGGTGCGCCGTGAAATCTCAAAATCAATCGACAATCGAGTGCGAAAGCGCTCATAGGAAACGGAAAATGAAAACGACAGCAATTCTCGCCGCCACGCTTGCGGCATTCTTGTTTACCGGCGCCCCTACATTTGCCGCAGAGACAGGGGCGGTTAAATCTCAGACTCAAACTCAACCCAAGCGTTGTTACCGCACGGTTCACAAACTGCCCTACCGCCATCGAGTCAAATGCCCCACGGTGAAAGTATACATGAGCGAGGCGGCAAGTCCGGCAATGAGGCAAGTACAGCCTCCGCAACAACTGGCTCAAGGGAAACAAACATGATGGACGGCATGATGATGGACGGCGGGTGGGCAATGATGGCGCTCTGTTTGGTTGCCCTCGTTTTCTTCGTGTTGGGCATTGCTGCCTTTGCGAAGTACCTCTTTTGGAGCAAACGCTAACGAGTCTAGAAATGCGGCGGCCTTGGGGGCCGTCGCATTTCTGCCGGTTGGCATCGCATGAATGTTTCGAATCCCGCTATCACGGGCTTTGATTAACACTATTCTAACGCAAGAATGATGTAATAGGCTTCAAACGCGATGTGGCACCTATCGACCATAGTAAAAAGGATCGTCAGCTTGACGCTGATCGCGACGCTTGCCGTTGCGCCGGTGTCGGCCGCTTTCGCCGCTTGTCTATCCACAGGCACCGGCATGAGCATGGCGAGTGCGGAAAGCCAACCTGATTGTGAAACGCCGTGTAAGGATTGCTCTTCCGAAGAGACAACGCATTTTTGCGAAGGCGACTGTGTTTGTGTAAAAACGACGATCACATCGTCGGATAATATCGCTCCGGCTGCGATTCGGGCGCAAAAACTCATTCCGGAAGAAATCACCCAATCGGTTGCCCCTGTTCGTCCCCCTGATACGCCGCCGCCGCGATCCACCCTTGTTTGATTCGTTCTGAACACGTCGCCCGCGCGATCGCCGGCGATTTTCGAACTCATCCACACAAGGACTCTTTGAAAATGAACTTCGTACCTCACACGCGTCGCGCCCTGACTTTTGCGGGAGTTGTCGTTGCGCTCGCAATTTCTTCACTTACCGCTTGCGGCGAAAATACGTCGCCGATGCCGATGTCCACGACATACGCCTTTTCCACCACCACGCCTGAAATATCCGAAGACAAAGGAACCATTGTCGACATACGTCTCGTGCACAAGGCGACAGGCAAGCCCGTGGCAAACGCCGTAATCTTTGAGACGCGCTTCGATATGGAACCGGATGGAATGGGTGGAATGGACGCGCAAGCGACGTCGATGGGTTCGCCTGCGCCCGGCATTTATCGTTTTAGCTTGAAGCCGACCATGGCCGGACGCTGGGCGTTAAAATTGTCGGCCAAGGTGCAAGGCGAGGCGGAGACCGTGCGCGGCGTTGTCGTGATTACGGCCCGCTAATCATGCGTAAGAACTTAATCTTGGCTGCGGTGGCATTGGCGCTGACTGCAGCCGGTGGCGCTGTTTTGTGGTTGATGTCTGCACCTGGCGAAACGCCCCGCGAGATCACGTCCATGAACACCGGGCGTATTCTCTACTACCAAGATCCGTCCGGCGCGCCGGACTACTCGCCTTTACCCAAAAAAAATGCGCAGGGCCGTGACTTCGTGGCCGTGCGCGCAGCCGGCGAACCTGCACAACAGGCGCAACGGCAGATCAAGTACTACCGCAATCCGATGGGCTTGGCCGACACGTCGCCAACCCCGAAAAAAGACTCGATGGGAATGGATTACATCCCCGTCTATGCAGATGAAACAGACGAACCCGGCACGGTGAAGATCAGCCTCGACAAGGTTCAGCGTCTGGGTGTGCGCACCGCCATCGCCGAACGCCGCGTCCTCAACGAACGCGTGCAGCTTAGCGGCACGGTGACGGCGGACGAGAGGCGGCAAAGCGTTGTCAGCCTGAAATTCAAAGCCTGGATTGCAAAGCTGCACGTTGCAGCCACTGGCGAGAAGGTTCGGGCAGGCCAGCCGCTGTTCGACATCCACAGCCCCTTTATCCTGCAGCAGGAAACGACTCTAGCCCTGGCACTCGGCGCCAAAGAAATCTCAAAGGAACTTGGAGACGTTTACGCCCGGACCAACGCCCGGTCCGAATCTTCCGCGTATCAGCGCTTGCGCCTCTACGAAGTTCCGGACGCCGAAATTGCCCGCTTGGTCCGCACGCATAAACCCAGCGGCCATATCACCTGGGTCGCGCCGCACAGTGGAACCGTACTCGAAAAGGCGGCCGTCGAGGGACTGCACGCCGAAGAAGGAACCGTGCTTTATCGCATCGCCGACCTGTCCAGCATTTGGGTGATCGCTGAAGCACCGGAACTATCGCTGGGCATTGCCAGGCGAGGAGCCAGCGCGCGCATCACACTGAACGCCTATCCAGGCCAAACATTCGAAGGCAAAGTCACCTTCGTCTATCCCGAAGTCTCCATGACAACGCGCACCGCCAAACTGCGCATCGAACTTGCCAACCACGACGGCCTATTGCTGCCCGGCATGTTTGCGTCGGTCGACGTTTCAGCGCCTGCGGGCAGCCCCGTCCTCACCGTGCCGGACAGCGCCCTGATTGACTCCGGCGCCCGCCAGATCGTGCTGATCGCGCGTGGCGACGGCCTCTTCGAACCGCGCGCCGTCAAGGCCGGCCGCCGCGCCAACGGTATGGTCGAAGTCATCAGCGGCCTCAAGCAAGGCGAAACCGTCGTCACCTCGGCGACCTTTCTGATCGACTCCGAAAGCAATCTGCGCGCGGCCTTGCAGGGCTTTAAACAATGATCCCGGCCGTTATCCGCTGGTCGGCGGGAAACATCATGCTGGTGATGATCGGCACGGCACTGGCGATATTCGCCGGGGTCTATGCCCTGCTGACGACGCCGGTCGACGCCATTCCCGATCTCTCGGACACGCAGGTCATCATCTACACCGAGTTTCCGGGTCAGGCGCCGCAGGTGATCGAGGATCAGGTCACCTATCCCCTGACCACCGCGATGCTCAGCGTACCGAAGTCGCGCGCCGTGCGCGGCTTTTCGTATTTCGGGGTCAGTTTTGTCTATGTAATTTTCGAAGACGGCGTCGATCTCTATTGGGCCCGCAGCCGCGTCCTCGAATATCTGAACGCCGCAGCCAGACGTCTGCCTGCCGGTGTCACACCGGCCTTGGGACCCGACGCGACCGGCGTGGGCTGGGTCTATCAATACGCCATCGAGCACCCAACCCTGAACCTCGCCGAAACGCGAACCCTGCAGGATTGGTACGCGCGCTTTGCCGCCGCCAAAGCCTCAGGCGTCGCCGAAGTCTCAAGCGTTGGCGGCCTGGTCAAGCAATACAACGTCGTCGTCGACCCCAGGCGCTTGCTGGCGCTGGGCCTGTCGCTCGACGACGTGCGCAAGGCCATCGCCGCTTCCAACCGCGACGTCGGCGGCCGCGTGGTGGAACTCAGCGAGACCGAACACGCGGTGCGCGGCCGCGGCTATCTCAAGGGCGCCGATGACATCGGCCAGATCATGCTCAAATCGATGGCCGGTGTCCCCGTCACCATCCGTGACGTGGCGCGCGTCGAGATCGGGCCGGACGAACGGCGCGGCGTCGCCGAACTGAACGGCGAAGGCGAAGTCGCGTCCGGTATCGTCGCCCAGCGTCAGGGCGCCAACACGATCGACGTCATCGCTTCGGCCAAAGCAGCGCTCGACGGCATCCTTCCCAGCCTGCCCGAGGGCACGCGCATCACGCCGGTCTACGACCGCTCGGACCTGATCAACCGCGCGATAGCAACACTCGAGCGCACGCTGACCGAAGAAAGCCTCATCGTTGCCCTCGTCTGCATCTTCTTCCTCCTGCATGTGCGCAGCGCGCTGGTGGCCATCATCATGCTGCCCGTCGGCGTGCTGCTTGCCTTTGCCGGTATGAAAGTCCTGGGCCTGAGTTCCAACATCATGAGCCTCGGCGGCATCGCGATTGCCATCGGCGCCATGGTTGACGCCGCCATCGTCATGATTGAAAACGCGCACAAACACATAGAGCGCATGAAGCCAGGCGAAAGCCGGACGCAAGCGGTGATCGACGCCGCCATTGAAGTGGGGCCGTCGCTGTTCTTCAGCCTGCTCGTCATCACCGTATCGTTCCTGCCGATTTTCGCACTCGAGGCGCAGGAAGGGCGCCTGTTCCATCCGCTCGCCTTCACCAAGACATTTGCCATGGCAGCCGCCGCCTTGCTGTCGGTGACACTGGTGCCTGCCCTCATGGTGCTGTTCATCAAAGGAAGAATTCGCAGTGAAGCCGAGAATCCGGTCAACCGCGTGCTGATCGCGTTTTACCGCCCGATCATTCGCGCCGTGCTGAACGCGCGCGTCGCGACCGTGGCGGTGGCCGCAATCGTTCTTGCACTTTCGGCTTGGCCGCTCTCGCGCATCGGCTCGGAGTTCATGCCCGCCCTGAATGAAGGCACGCTGCTCTACATGCCAACCACTTTGCCCGGCCTGTCGGTCACCAAAGCTGGCGAACTCCTCCAGACGCAGAACAAGATCATCAAATCGTTTCCCGAAGTGGCCTCCGTCTTTGGCAAAGCCGGCAGAGCCGCAACCGCGACCGATCCGGCGCCGCTCGAAATGTTCGAAACAATCGTCAATCTCAAGCCCGAAGGCGAATGGCGCCCCGGCATGACGACGGACAAGCTGATCGCCGAGATGGACGCCAGCCTGCAATTCCCAGGCGTCAGCAACGCCTGGACGATGCCGATCAAGGCACGCATCGACATGCTCTCGACCGGCATCCGCACGCCTGTCGGCGTCAAGGTGATCGGCCGCTCACTCGCCGACATCGAAACCGCAGCGCGTGAGATCGAGCGCGTGCTGCGGAAAGTGCCGGGCACCGCCAGCGCCTTCTCCGAACGCATCGGCGGCGGCTATTATTTGACGATTGAGCCTGACCGGCGCGAACTCGCGCGTTACGGCCTCAGCGTCGATCAGGTCCAGGACACGATCGCCATGGCGCTTGGTGGCGAAGCCATCACCACCACCGTCGAAGGCCGCGAACGCTACGCCGTCATCCTCCGCTACCCGCGCGACCTGCGCTCCGATCCGCGGACAATTGCCCAACAGGTCATCGTGCCCATCGCAGGCGGCGGCGTGCCACTCGGCCAGGTCGCCAATATTAAACTTGAACAGGGCCCCTCCACGATCCGCACTGAAGACGCGCAACTCGCGGCCTATGTCTTCGTCGACGTGCGCGACCGCGACCTCGGCGGCTATGTCGCCGAAGCACGCGCCGCCGTGGCGCGCGATGTGAAATTCCCAGCCGGCGTCTATCCGGTATGGAGCGGCCAGTTCGAATATCTCGAGCGCGCCCAGGCAAGGCTCATGGTCGTGGTGCCCTTCACGCTCGTGATTATTTTCCTTCTGCTTTATCTGAACTTCGGGCGTCTGAACGAAACCCTGATTGTCATGCTCTCGGTGCCCTTCGCCCTCGTCGGCGGGCTGTGGCTGACTTATTGGCTCGGCTTCAATTTCAGCGTCGCCGTCGCAGTCGGCTTCATCGCGCTCGCAGGCGTCGCCGCCGAAACCGGCGTCGTGATGCTCATCTACCTCGACAACGCCTATCGCGCTCAGACAAACGGAGACGTCAACGCCGCCATCATGGAAGGCGCCGTCGAACGCGTTAGGCCCAAATTAATGACCGTCACGGCCATCATGGCAGGCCTCCTGCCGATCATGTGGAGCACTGGCGCCGGCTCCGAAATCATGCAACGCATCGCCGTGCCAATGATCGGCGGCATGGTGTCGTCGACGGTGCTGACACTGATCGTCATCCCCGCGATCTATTCGCTGGTAAAGTCAAACGCGCGGTCCTGAATATCCTTTCCCGCGAGCGCAGATGTTCGGCGCAACGAAAAAGGAATTGCTTCACAGCCTCAGGACGCCCGTGCTCCCAAGAAGTCACACCAGCGGATCGCCGAGTGGGCGGCCGGAGGGGTGTTGGGTGAATTCGTCGGCGACGACGTCGTTGGTTTGATCCGCCCAATCGCCGCGAAGCCGTTCGTCGGCGATGGCGATGATGCGCTCGCGCAGAGCCTCGTCGCGGTTGAGCAGGCTTTCGAAATCGATCGCGTCGATAATCATCATATGCGTGCGCGAAAGTGCCGTGACCGTTCCCATGCGCTTGACGCGTTTGAGCAACGCCAATTCGCCGAAGAATTCGCCGGCGCAGAGCTTGATGTGACCGCGCGGCAACTCGATCTTCACTTCGCCGTCGGCGATGAAGAACATGCCTTCGGCCTCTTCGCCACGCGCCGCGATCACGGTGCCTGCGGATACGGCGCGCGTGCGCATGATTTTCATGACTTCGGCGATTGCTGCTGCGTCAAGCGAGGCGAACAAGGGGACACGCGCGACCATGCCCCACGTCACAACAAAGTCGCGGCGGTGGATTTCATTGACGAAGGCGGTCGCCACGATACCAATCGGCAGCGCGAAAAGCCCGAGCCCGCAAATCATGACAACCGCGCCGAACATTTTGCCCAGCGCGGTGATTGGGACCGCATCGCCGTAACCGATTGTTGTCAAGGTCGCCAGCGCCCACCACATTGAATCGGGAATAGTGCCAAACTGTTTGGGTTGTGCGTGACCTTCGATGACATGCATCACAGTGCCGGAGAACACCGCCGTACCCACCATGAGGATCGTAGCGCCGATCAGAGCGCGCCGTTCCTCGTACAGCGCGCGGCCCAATGTGACCATGGCCGGTGAATAGCGCACGAGCTTCATGAAGCGCAGCAGCCGGAACATGCGCAACACGCGCAAGTCCATGCCAGGAAATATCCAGGACAAATAGGACGGCGCGAAGGCGAAGAAGTCGATCAACTGAGCGGGGCGGCTTGCGAACACCAGCCGCCCGCGCAGCCCGCCGCGCTGTCTGATTGCCGGAATTTCGATCGAAACCCACAGGCGGGCGATGTACTCACACGTGAAGAAGGCGACCGACATGACATCGAAGACAAGGAACTCCATCGCGTAAGGATCGTGAATGCCGGGCACACTTTCCAAAATGACAGCAAGCACGTTGAGGACGATCAGGCCTACCATGAAATCGTCGAATATCTGTGCGCCAGCACTCGATCCGCCCGCCTCGACGACGATGTAGATCCAGCGGCGCCAGCGAGAGAGCGCCCCGCTCACGCCGCCGCCTTGATCGCGGCAAGGATGGAGTCGAGTGCACCCTGAAGCCTGGTGCCATCCGGCCCGCCGCCTTGGGCCATGTCGGGCCGTCCGCCGCCGCCTTTGCCGCCGACGGCTTCGACAGCGCGTTTGAGCAATTCAACGGCGTTGAAGCGGCTGGTCAAATCCTGGGTGACGCCGACAACAAAGGCCGCTTTGCCGTCGCTGGCGGTGGCGAAGGCAATGACTCCGCTGCCGATTTTCTGCTTGGCCTGATCGGCCAGGGTTCGAAGGTCCTTTGGCTCTACGCCTTCAACGATGCGTGCCATGACGCGAATGCCCGCAATCTCGGCGCTTTCGCCCGGTGCGCTGCCACTGCCTCCCATCGCGATCTGGCGGCGCGCTTCGGAGAGTTCGCGTTCGAGTTTTTTGCGTTCGTCCATGAGTTGGACAATGCGTTCGGCAAGTTCGGCAGGGGGCGCACGCATGATTCCGGCCGCTTCGCGGATGAGCTTGTGTTGTTCGTTCAGGAATGAAAGTGCGCCGGCACCCGTCAGCGCTTCAATGCGCCTGACGCCCGCCGAGACGGCACTTTCGCCAGTGATCTTGAAGAGGCCAATATCACCCAGGCGGCGCGCATGGGTGCCGCCGCACAGTTCAACGGAATAGATCTTGCCGTCATCGGTGCCCATCGAGAGCACGCGAACCTCGTCACCGTATTTTTCACCAAAGAGCGCCATGGCGCCTTCGGCAACGGCTTCGTCAGGTGTCATGAGGCGGGTGACGACGTCTTCGTTGGCGCGGATTTTTCCGTTGACGCTGGACTCGATGGTAGCGAGTTCGGTTTCGGAAAGGGCTTTGTTGTGGCTGAAGTCGAAGCGCAAACGTTCGGCCGATACCAACGAACCTTTTTGCGTGACGTGCGGCCCCAACGTGCGGCGTAGCGCTTCGTGCATGAGGTGGGTGGCGGAGTGGTTGGCGCAGGTGGCGGCGCGCAACGTGGTGTCGACGCGCAATTCCACCACGGCACCAAGTTTGAGCTGGCCGCGTGTGAGCTTGCCGAAGTGGATGTGAAGGTCGCCCAGTTTCTTTTGCGTGTCGGTGACGGTGAATTCGGCGCCTGCGCTTGTGATCATAATTCCTTCGTCACCGACTTGCCCCCCGGACTCGCCGTAGAAAGGTGTTTGATTGACGATAATTTGCCCTTCGTCGCCCGTGCCCAGCTGTTGAACCGGCTCGCCGTTCCTGATGAGGGCTGAGATGATGCCTTCGGCGGATTCGGTTTCGTAGCCAAGGAATTCGGTGGCGCCAGTTTTCTCGCGCAGTTCGAACCACACCGTTTCAGTGGCGGCATCGCCGGAGCCTGTCCAGGCGGCGCGCGCGTCGGCCTTTTGCCTGGCCATTGCCGTGTCGAAGCTGGCCTTATCGACCGTAATGCCGCGCCCGCGCAACGCATCTTCGGTCAGGTCGTAAGGAAAGCCGAAAGTGTCGTAGAGTTTGAAGGCGACATCGCCCGGCAGGGTTTTGCCCGAACTCATACCGCTGGTGGCTTCGTCGAGCAGTTTCAGGCCGCGTTCGAGAGTTTGGCGGAATTTGCCTTCTTCCAACTTCAGCGTTTCGGTGATGAGGGCCTGAGCGCGGGTGAGTTCGGGAAAGGCCGCACCCATCTCGCTGACGAGTACCGGCACGAGGCGCCACATCAAAGGGTCTTTCGTTCCCAAAATGTGGGCGTGGCGCATGGCGCGGCGCATGATGCGGCGCAGCACGTAGCCGCGACCTTCGTTTGAGGGAAGGACGCCGTCTGCAATCAAGAATGATGCCGAACGCAGGTGATCGCTGATGACACGATGGCTGGCGGCGTGGGCGCCGTTTGCGTGTTGGCCTGAAGCTTGAGCCGAGGCATCGATGAGATGGCGGAAGAGGTCGGTGTCGTAGTTGTCGGTCTTGCCCTGGAGGATCGAGGCCATGCGCTCGAGGCCCAAGCCGGTGTCAATGGACGGTTTGGGCAGCGAGACGCGTTTGTCCTTCGATACCTGGTCGAACTGCATAAAGACCAGATTCCAGAATTCGACGAAGCGATCACCGTCTTGGTCCGGCGAGCCTGGTGGTCCGCCCTGGATCTTGTCGCCGTAGTCGTAGAAAATTTCCGAACACGGTCCACATGGACCGGTGTCCCCCATCGACCAGAAATTGTCTGACGAGGCAATGCGGATGATCTTGTTGTCGGGGAAGCCTGCGATTTTCTTCCAGAGGGCGGCTGCTTCATCGTCATCTGCGTAGACGGTGACCAGCATGCGATCGGTGTTGAGCTGGAACTCTTTCGTAATGAGGTTCCAGGCCAGTTCGATTGCCGTGTCCTTGAAATAGTCACCAAACGAGAAATTGCCCAGCATCTCGAAGAAGGTGTGATGGCGGGCGGTGTAGCCGACATTGTCAAGGTCGTTGTGCTTGCCGCCGGCGCGGACGCATTTTTGCGAGGAGGTGGCGCGGGTGTAAGGCTTCTTTTCCTGGCCGGTGAAGACGTTTTTGAACTGCACCATGCCCGCGTTGGTGAACATGAGCGTCGGGTCGTTGCGCGGTACCAGCGGCGACGACGGCACGATCTCGTGGCCGTGCCTGGCGAAGTAGTTGAGAAACGTCGAGCGAATATCGCTAAGGGCAGTCATGGGTCAGCCTACAAATCGCGGAAATGCCGGGTGTAGGATGTAGTCGGCCAGGTGCATGCCTGTCCAGCGACTGAGTGCATTTGCGCACGTTAAGAGTTCGAACTGGTGCTGGAAAGTGGCTGCGAATCGACAGGATCGATCGCTGCGGCGCTGTGCATGTAGTGGCGGCGCAGTAGTGACGCTGCAGCCGCCGCTGCGGGCAGCGAAAGAAGTATTGCAATCGAAAGCGGAAACCCGGCAGCCGACAGAGACGCCGCACACAGGGCGGCCGTGCAGCATCCGATGTCCCACCCGCCTTCGGCCGCCATGTGGAAGCGCAGCGGGCACGGCGACGCCTTGGCAAGATTGTAGACTGCCGTCATCATCGCGGGTGACTGCAGGCAGGCCGCTAGCGCGCCGAAAGCATTGGCTAGGACAGCCAGCCAAGGTGAGCCGAAGCTTGCAGCGCGCATCAGCACAACAACTGCGACCACAGTGTAGGCGACTAACACCGCCCGCGGACCTTGGCCCGCGTCGATGTGGCGGCCGAGCAGCAGTCCGCCCACTGCGCCGACGAGTGCTGCTAACGCCATTGCACCACCATAGGCCACCAAATTTTCGCCAAGCGACACAAAAAGTGCGATCTGCCAGACCAAAACGTAAGACGCACTAAGCCAGCCGTCGGCGACGAAGAGAATTATACCCAGGCGCGCGGCACGAAACGCACCTGGTGCTGCCTGCACTATCGCGACGTTGGGGGCCTGCAAAAGTGGGAGGGCGGCAAGTGCCTGGACGACCGCTGCGGCGGCGAAGGCCCATCGCGGGCCGAAGGTCACAAGCGCCCAACCTCCGATGAGGGGCGCGACGATGCCGGCGATAGCGGCCAGCGCTTCGCGCGCACCGATCTGATGACCGCGATGTTCATGGTCGCCAAGGGCTGCAAAGTAGGCGTGATAAGACGTCACATAGAACACCTCGCCGATCGACGAGACGAGGCAGAGCACGACGAGAGCCAAGCCTACGCCCTGAACTTCAGCCAACACCGGGTACTGCACTGCAACCGCCAAGGTGCCGAAGATGAGTGTCGACTTCAAACCGAAGCGCTTGGCCAGCGGCAGGATGATGGGACGCAGAATGAAGCGCCCGGCGGGAATCGCCGCGAGCACGAGCAAGGACGAGGGAACGGACACACCGGCGCGCAGCAGGTATGCGTAAAAGAAGACGCCGCCCGCGCCTTGCGCCAGTGCGTGGATGGCGTAGTGCAGATTGATCAGGTTGATGGTGGTGTTGCCCAGGAAAGCTATAGCCCGTCATAGACTAACGCGGCATGAGCCGGGCGCGAAAAAAAGTGGTGGCCCGAGCCTCGGAGGGGGCATTGAGGCTCGGGCCGATCTCTCCGCTTTCGCTGGGGGGCCTTTGAAGGGGTGGAGAGAAACTGTAATTTTTCAGTCTTCGCCGTCGTCGTCTTTGTCGGGCGTGGTTGCGAGCGCATTGCTGAGCAGGCCCGCGTTGGCGCGAACTGCGGCCTCAATTTTTGCGGCCATTTCCGGATTCTCGCTCAAGAAGACTTTTGCGTTCTCCCTGCCCTGCCCGATGCGCTGGTTCTCGTAGGAGAACCACGAGCCGGACTTTTCAATGATGCCCGCCTTGGAGCCCAAATCGACCAGTTCGCCGACTTTTGAAATGCCGGAGCCGTACATGATGTCGAACTCGACCTGGCGGAACGGCGGGGCGACCTTGTTCTTGACAACTTTGACGCGGGTTTGGCTGCCGACCACATCGTCGCGTTCCTTGATGGCGCCGATACGGCGGATGTCGAGGCGAACCGAAGCGTAGAACTTCAGCGCGTTGCCGCCGGTCGTGGTTTCCGGACTGCCGAACATGACGCCGATCTTCATGCGGATCTGATTGATGAACAGCACCATCGTGTTGGAGCGCGAGATCGAACCTGTGAGTTTGCGCAGGGCTTGGCTCATCAAACGGGCTTGCAGACCGGGGAGTGAATCGCCCATTTCGCCTTCGATTTCGGCTTTTGGTGTGAGGGCCGCGACCGAGTCGATGACGATGATGTCGACGGCGCCTGAGCGCACCAGCGTGTCGGTGATCTCAAGTGCCTGTTCGCCAGTGTCAGGTTGCGACACCAACAGTTCGCCGATGTCGACGCCGAGCTTTTTGGCGTAACCGATATCGAGGGCGTGCTCGGCGTCTACGAAGGCAGCTATACCGCCGGCCTTCTGCACTTCGGCCACCACGTGGAGCGCCAAAGTGGTTTTGCCGGACGATTCCGGCCCGTAGACCTCGACGACGCGGCCGCGCGGTAAACCGCCAATGCCGAGGGCGATGTCGAGGCCCAGCGAACCGGTGGAGACCGATTCGATTTCTGCGACTTTTGGGTTGGCGCCGAGTTTCATCACGGAGCCCTTGCCGAAGGCGCGGTCGATTTGGCTTAAGGCTGCTTCCAGGGCTTTTTTGCGGTCCATTCCGTCCTGCTGTTCTACTACTCGGGCTGGGGCACTCATTTGATCTCTCCTTAAATCATGGGGTCTGGGCGGCTGCAACTTTGGTAAACGTACGGCGTTTGTTCTGAATTGCCAAATACTGGTCAACTTATTGATTTTTATAATACTTTTGGATTTGCTCCCAGAACATTCTGAAAACTATATCGACAATTTATCCCTTTCCGCAACGTACATGTGTTAAAGCGTTATCCATGTCAAAGAAGCCGGCTCGATTTCCCCAAACGGACCCTCGCGATGTAATGGCGAAGTTTGACCGGTTGCTGGCTGCCATGGCGCCAAAGTCAGCCGCACCGGAACGGCCGCCTCAGAAAATTGCGCGGCGCGGAAAGAAGAAGGCGCGCGCGACTACATCGCCAAATGCGTCTTGATTTCGTGCGACATGCGCCATGCGGTTTTGTAGGTGACGGCCAATTGGCGCTGGACCTCGCGGGCTGTCATACGCTTGTGGCCGGCGCAATAGAGAAACATGACGTAAAACCAGTCTTGCAGCGGCGTACGGCTGCGGACGAACGGTGTCCCCGCTTTAGGGTGTATGTGGAAGGCACACCGCTGGCAGACGAACGCCTGTTGCCGGCGCAGGCGGTGAAACTTGCCCAGCCGTGCGCATTTTGGGCACTGGCCGGGATTGCCGAAGCGCAGTTTAAGCAGGTGATTGAGACAGGCGTCTTCCGTGGGAAACCGCTGCGCAAAAACGCGGTAGAGAATTGTTTCGGGGTCGGGGGTGGTCATCATTTTGGTTTATCTTGAAAGCATATCTCCCGTAAATCGTTACTTTGAGGTTTGTTGTAGAACGGTGTTCAATGTGATATCATGATATCATGATCCGAGGTAAGACAATGGGCCAACTTGTCGTTCGCAATATCGAAGATACCGTTAAGCAGCGCCTTCAGCTTCGCGCAATCAAGCATGGCCGCAGTATGGAAGAGGAGGTACGGGACATATTGCGCAATGCGGTGAAGGTTGAGAGTTCATCGACCGCACGGCTTGGAACCAAGCTGCGGCAACGGTTTGCCGGCCTTGGTCTGGACGCAGATCTCAAAGAACTCAGAGGCACGAAAGCCCGGCCTGCCCGCTTTACACCGTGATTGTGGTCGATACAAACGTCGTCTCGGCGGTCATGCGCGACTCTGCGGAGGCTAGGGTCATCGCATGGATGAACGCGCTGCCCGCAACTTCGTTGTGGATCAGTGCGATATCAATCTTCGAAATTCGCTTTGGACTCTCGCGGCTTCCGGCAGGCAAACGCCGCCAGACACTTGAGAACGCTTTTGAGCGCTCTGTTGCCGAAGACTTTGAGGGCCGTGTCCTGAATTTCGACGACGGCGCGGCCAATGCCGCAGGCGCCATCGCGGCGGCTCGCGAGGCCGTGGGCAAACCGGTTGAAGTGAGGGACATTCAAATTGCGGGCATTGCGAAGCATCACGGCGCCACGGTCGCGACACGCAATACGCGCCACTTTGAAGGGCTTGGGATCACATTGATTGATCCATGGACGGCTTCACGCTGAGTGAAGCCTACCCCTCTTCCAGCACCTCTTTCACCTTGCCGGTCAGCGCCTTTAGCGAGACGGGTTTGGCGAGGAAGTGGAGCGGTTCGGGAAGATCATTTGAATTGCGAAACACGTCTTCGGCGTAACCCGACATGAAAATCGTGCGCAGGCCCGGTTTGATTTCGCGGGCGGCTTTTACCAGCGTTGGCCCATCCATCGACGGCATCATCACGTCAGACACGATCAGGTCGATCTGGCCATCGTAGGTGCGAACGATTTCGAGGGCCTCTTCGCCGCCACAGGCGTCCAGCACCTTGTAGCCGCGCATCTGCAACGCACGCATGGCAAAGTCCCGGACGGCATCTTCATCTTCGACCAGCAGAATTGTACCAACGCCGGTGAGGTCGCGCTGTGCCGGCTTGTCCGATGCCGGGGCTGGTACTACCGCCGGCAGCGGAATGTGGCGCGGAAGATAGACACGGAAGACCGTGCCTTTGCCGGGCTCGGATTCAGGGAAAATGTAACCACCGGTTTGTTTGACAATGCCGTAGACCGACGCCAGGCCCAGTCCCGTGCCGTGGCCTTTTTCCTTTGTGGTGAAGAACGGTTCGAAGATCTTGCCGAGATTTTCCTTTGATATGCCGATGCCCGTGTCTTGCACGTCGATTGTCACGTAATCGCCCGATGGCATGAGAACCTGGCCATATGACCGTGTTTCCTGCAGGCTCAAATTGGCCGAGCGAATGGTGAGCTGCCCGCCATGGGGCATGGCATCGCGGGCATTGACGGCCAGGTTGATCAGCGCGTTTCCGAGTTGATTTTGATCGGCCATGACGGGCCACAGATCGCGGCCGTGTTCGACTTTCAGTTTGACCCGGTCGCCGATGAGGCGGCGCAAGGTAATGGACCAATCGGCGACAAGATCGGTCAGGTTGAGCACTTCGGGTTCAAGCGTTTGGCGGCGCGAAAAGGCCAGCAGCTGGCGCACGAGGGATGCCGCGCGCAAACCGGTGTTGTGGATGTTGTTCAAATCGGCAAACGACGGGTCGCCAGGCTGGTGACGCTGCAGCAGCAACTCCGCAACACCGTTGATGACAGTCAGGAGGTTGTTGAAGTCGTGTGCGATGCCGCCCGCGAGCTGACCGACGGCTTGCATTTTTTGCGATTGAGCGAACTGGGTTTCGAGAGCGGTTTGACCGGTTGTGTCTATGAGGTAGACGGCAAAGATCGCATCAGAGCTTTCTTCAGGGTGGAAGCGGCTGGCAAACAATTGCGCGGTGCGTTCATCGCCCGATTTGAAGCGCACTTCAACCGGCGCCCGTGAGACCTCGCCGACGGCAAGGGTTGTCAGTCGCGCCCGCGTTTCCTGAACGGTTTGATCGCGGAAGAATGTATAGACGGATTTGTCTTTGAGTTTGCGCAGATCGGTCGCGGTCAAGGCGGCAAAACCGGCATTGGCTTCGACAATGATGCCGTCGGCGGTGATCAGCGCGATGCCGACGGGCGCGTCCTGGATGAATTTCGGAATGTGCACTTCGGCGCCGCCCAAACCCGGAAGCATGGGTTGTTCCATCGGGCGGAGTTGCACGACAACGGATTGGCGCGCGGGTTCCACGCTTTGCAGCAGTGGCCGTCGTGGTGAAGACTCGGTGATGCGCCAGACGGTGTGGCCGAGGCTGCTGATGGGGGCAACGGCGACGTGAACCCATTTGCCGGCGGTGTTTTTGAGCTTGAGTTCTTCTTCGCGCCCCTCTTTGAGACTGGCGGCGCGGACCAAAGCGTAGAGGCGTTGAGCTGTATCGGTGTCGGATGAAAATCCGGCCACCGGCAGAACGTCGCCACCCGAGAGGCTGCGGCCGAAGAGTTTTCGCCAGGCTGGATTGGCATAAGCGATCGAACCATCGGGCGAGGTGATGGCGCAGGCGCGATGATCGGTGTCGAGCGCCATTCCGAACAAACGTGCGGGCGCTTCGGCGGGGACCAGGCGCCCGGAGGTAATCGCAAATATCAATGCCGATCCGCACAAGGTGATACCGATGAGGAACGCCAGTCCGCCAAAACCGGCGGCGGAGGGCCAGGCCACGACCGCCAACCCGACCAAGCAGGCGAGGCCGAAGAGACCCATCGCGATTTCAGCATTTGAAAAATCAAGCGGCAGCTTCCACCACGCCGCACTGGCTGAAGGAGCTTGGGGTGGTTCGTTGGGCGGAGGTGTCGGCTCTAGTGCTGATTTCATTTACGACGCTCTGTACGCGCGGATACGATTTTGCCTTTCAAGCGCATAACAAAACCGATGGCGACGCAGACTGGCGTGCCCATTTTGCCTGATTCGCCGGACAAAGCGACCGCGTAGTGCGTGGGGTTGGCGATAATTACCGAGGCCTTGGGGACGCCTGCCATCATGAGCTTACGGGAAGGTTCTGAACGAATTTGTTTGAGACGTGCCTTAACTACCGGATCACGTTCACTTTGCTGGTGTTCTTCCCTGGGTTCCTGGCGTGTCATCTTTAAGCGACGCATGCGCTCAAAATATTGCCAGCCGTCACTGCAATGGGACAGAAGGGGCGCATTACCTTCGGCTGGACCGACGGAGATGCGAACGATGTCGATCTTGAAGATTATCACTGAGGATGAAGACAATGACCAAAACAATTCCCAAGCGGGGCTTACCGCCCATGCATCCCGGTGAACTATTGCGCGAACTCTGGCTGAAACTCCAGAAGCGGACTGCTTAATAAGTGGCAAGTGACAGGAAGCGCTGCTCTTCCCCCACCTTGTGAAGAGAGAATTACGCACCATAGTCTACGCCGTCCTGGCGTTGCTATCCGCGCCACTCATACACGTGGCGCTTTTTAATGCCCTTGGATGGAACGAGTACATGCCGTTCCTGACGTTGCCGCACTGACCGCAATTCTTGCCGAGGCGGGGCAGAGCACAACGGACCTGAATGGGATGGCGGCAGGCCAGTTGTAAACAAGCAGAGAGACGGTGTCAGATACCCCAAACCCAGGCCAACCTGCTGGAAAATCCACTCCGACCCAGATACAAAATCCGTCGAACATCGCAGTACCTTAATAGCAGGCAGGAAGTGTGCACCATGGAAGCGAAGCAGACGATTGGGTTTGGCGCCGGGATGATCATTGGCATCCTCCTTGGAGCCCTGATCGACAATATGGCCCTGGGCATTATCATTGGTTGCCTGCTCGGGTTTGGAATCGTCAAGCTGCCGGGACGCTCCTGATTGGATCAATTCGGAGAATCCGGGTTAGCTCAGACTGAGCTAACCCCAATTCTTTTGCGCACCTATGAGGGGCCGGCATTCCGGTTGAGGAGGCCGTACGACGCAAAGATATGGGGTCAGAGCGACTTCCTTGCTCATCCCAAAACCGCTCCCACTGCCCGACTGGACAATCCCCAACCTCAATGCGCGAGCGCACGGCGCACTGCGGCGGGCATTTTCTGCGTGACCCCGAGCAGCGAGCGCGCCGCACCGGAGGGCGCCTTGCGCCGTTGCTCCCAATCCTGCACGACGCGCTTGGACACATCCAGCAGACCGGCAAATTCGCTCTGGCTGAGATTCAGCCTGGCACGGATCTTCGCCACGTCGATATCGCCGTAAATCTTCGACGGGCCGTGGCCCGCGCCCTGGCTACGGCGACCGCCTCCTGCAATCCCTTGATCAAACGCTTTCCAAATTGGGTCATATCATCTTGTCCCTGTTACTCTTCAACCACTCTTTGCTCAACCCTTTTAGACTGAATCGGCACATCACCGCTTGGCGGAGACTTTGCCTTTCAAGCGCATGACGAAACCGATCACTTGGGCCACGGCCTTGAAGTGTTCGGGCTTGATGGTCTCATCCACGTCGACAGAGGCGTAGAGGGCTCGCGCGAGGGGTGGATTTTCTACGATAGGGACGTTGTGTTCCTTGCCGATTTCCCGGATCTTCAACGCGATGTGATCCATGCCTTTGGCGACGCAGATTGGCGCGCCCATCTTGCCTTGCTCGTAGGACAAAGCGACCGCGTAGTGCGTCGGGTTGGTGATAATCACCGATGCCTTGGGGACGGCCGCCATCATGCGCTTGCGGGAACGTTCTGAACGAATTTGTTTGAGCCGGGCCTTGACGACCGGATCGCCTTCACTTTGCCGGTGTTCTTCCTTGGCTTCCTGACGTGTCATTTTTAGGCGACGCATGCGCTCAAAATACTGCCAGCCATAGTCGGCGAGCGCGATCACGGCCAAGACGGCCAAGGCCGCGAGCATGACTTTTGTCATCAGCGCCAGCAGCACCGGCATGATTTGGGTCACCGGCATCATGACGATGGCGAGCAATGATTGGCGTTCCGGCCAGAGCGTGGCAGCGACGGCCACTGCGATGGCGAGGGTCTTGAGCACGCCCTTGATAAAGGTCACCAGGGCCGCCCGGCCGAAGAGGCGCGAGAAGCCTTTGAGAAAATTGAGCCGGGCGATGTCAGGCTTCAGTTTTTCCAGCGCGAATACCGGCGGATGCTGAATCAAATGCGCGCCAATGGCGACGACGACCAAAATGCCAAATGGCACGGCGAGTATCATGAGCAACTGGAAGGCAATGGAGCTGGCTAATCCGGGCGCTGATTCTGCGGTCAGGCTTATCGCATGCGGGCTTTCCAGAAAGCCAGTCAGCATCTTGCGCAGATTGTGCGCGGTCGCGGGGCTCCACAAAATCAGAAACGCTGTGGCAGCGGCAAGCACCAGCCAGGCGGCTATGTCGGGAGACTGGGTGACGTCGCCGCGGGCTTCGGCGTCCTGCAGTTTCTTTTGACTGGGTTGTTCGGTTTTTTGACTGTCGTCGTTTTCTTCGGACATGGCGCCTGGCTATGACCTCAATGGGGAACGAAGAGTTGCGCCTTGGACGTAAATTCGTCCAGGAACAACATCATCATGGTCGATAGTGTCAGCGCCAGAATCACGAACCCGGCCAGAATGTTCAAGGGCGTGACGAGAAAGAATATCTGCAGTTGCGGCATCATCCGGGCGACGACGCCGGCAGCGCCATAGACGATGAGGCCGAAAACAATGAAGGGCGCCGACATCTGAATGCCGACCATGTACATCCCCGACATCGTGCCGGTGGCGAGCTTGGCAAAGTCACCCACCACCGGAATTTTGCCGGGCGGGAACAGGTGGAAGGAATGCTCGATCCCGGCGATCAGAAGGTGGTGCAGATCGCTCATGAAAATCAGCGTTATCGCGAGCAGCGACAGGAACATCGAAATCAGCGCCCCTTGCACACCTTGCGTGGGATCCACTCCTTGCGCAAAGGCCAGACCCGTCTGTGTGGCGATCACGTTGCCGGCCACTTGCACCGAGCCCATCACCATCCTGAGCAGCAAACCGATGGCAAGGCCGGTGATCACTTCCGAGAGCACAATGCCTGCGAGCGAGGGTATGGTTGCCGAGATATTTGCGGGGTAAAGGCCGCCCACCACCGGCGCCATGATCAGGGTCAGACCCAGCGCCAAACTGAGCCGTGCGCGCGCTGGAATGCTGAGCTCGCCCAAGGCAGGCAAGGTCATGACCATCGCGCCGACACGCGAAAATACGAGCATGAAGGTCAGGATATCTGCCGGCAGAAGCTGTTGAAGTTCCGTCATCTTTCGCCGCAATAGCCCCGTTCAGGGCCGGATAATCATTTGCACGATCGTGTTCATCAGACCCGACATTGATGCCGCCATGAGCGGTAACATCAGAATAACGGCGACGAAGATCGCCAAAATCTTTGGCACGAAGACAAGAGTCGCCTCTTGAATCTGCGTCAGCGCTTGCAGCAGGCCTACGGCCACACCGACGACCAGGCCGACCATCATGACCGGGCCTGCCATCACAACCAGCACCCACATCGATTCCCGCGCCAGATCCAACGCTTCAGCGCCGCCCATTTTCCCAATCCCCTTTTTTGTTTCTAAATCGGCATACGCAGAATGTCTTGGTAGGCGGCAATCACCTTGTCGCGAATGGCCACCACGGTTTCGAGGGTCATCTCGGCGGAGTTGACGGCCGTTACAACATCGACGAGGTCACCTTTGCCTTGCACCAGGCCTGCGGCTTTGACTTCGGCTTCGCGCCCGGATTTCAAGGCATCGTTCAAAACGCCGTTGAGCAATTCGCCAAACGATGATCCGGGCGTTGCGGCTTCGCCGGTGCCACCCATTTTTGCGGCTTGGGCATAGGCATTGATTGCAGCGGGATTGATGGCGGCTACCATGGTTCAGCTCCGGTTGGGATTATCGTTTCAGGAGATCGACTGTGCGCGCCAACATGGAGCGCGTATTGTCGATGACACTGAGGTTTGCTTCGTACGAGCGTTGCGCTTCACGCATGTCCGCCATTTCAATGAGCGAGCTGACGTTTGGCATTTTGACATAGCCGCGGCTGTCCGCCGCCGGGTGGCCCGGCATGAATTGTTCGCGGAATTCAGACATATCCTTGACGACAGACGAAACCTTTACGGTTTCAACACCGGTGGCACGATCCAATTCGGTCTTGAAGACCGGTATGCGGCGGCGGTAGGGATCTTCGCCTGGCGCGGCTGCGGTTGACGAGGCGTTGGCCATGTTCTCGGCGATGACGCGCCAGCGCTCGGCCTGCGCGCGCATGCCGGCGGCTGCGACCAACATGGATTTCATCATTTCCATTTTTGTTTTCCCTTTTGCGATTATTGCGAGCCGCCCAGAGCGGTGCGCCACATCGATGTCATTTTTTTGTAAAGACCGGCGGCCTGGGCATAGCCGATCTGGGTTTCGGACACTTTGAGCATCTGCTCTTCGACAACGACCGAGTTGCCGTCAGGTGTTGAACGGGAATCAGGCGACACCATGGCCTGGTACGACCGGCCTGCGCCGGCCTTCGCTTGAATGTGCATCGCATTCGTTGTCAGCATTCCGCCACGCATGGAGTCGGTCAAAGCCGAGGCGAAATCATTGGCGCGTAGATCATGGGGCACGTACCCCGGCGTCGATGCGTTGGCGATGTTGACGGCGAGCACCGATTGGCGATCACTGAGCCAGCTCATTTTCTGCTGCAACAATCCCACCAGTGGTAAATTGCCCATAGTCATGACGTTCCTGCCCTGCCCGAAGGTTTCGCTATCCGAGCGGCAGTTTTTGCCCGTTACACTTAAAGCCGGTTTAAGAGCGGCGAAGAAATTTGATCTAATTTCAGTGTGCGCTCACGCTTTCCTGCGGATCAGCATAAAAATTCATCTCGCGTTTACCGGATGGCAACCAGGAAAAATCTGCCTGCTGTTTAGCTGGACTTAAGGTTACTTGGCCATTCTTCAGTTCTAATTTGCGGCTGAAGAGATTGTTATGGAAGTGACTGACTATCTGCGGTTCGGCGCGGCGCTGATCTTTGTGCTTGCCCTGATCGGGGCGGCGGCGTTTGCGATGCGGGCGCTTGGGTTTTTGACGTTTGCGCCGCGACGACCGGGCGACCGCCGCCTCAGTGTCACCGAATCCCTGTTGATTGATGCCAGACGCCGGGTACTGTTGATCCGGCGCGACGATGAAGAATATTTGGTCCTGCTCTCGCCCCAGGGCGACGTTATCCTCGACGACCGGATCAAGGTGAAAGACATACCCGAGGCGCCGATCTCCGGTTCGACCTTTGTCACGATCAAGACGGAACCGCGCCTGTGAGACATTTTGCACCAGTGCTTATCGCCGTCATTGCTTTGGCTGTTTCAACCGATCCGGCTGCGGCACAGCAGATGACGATTGATTTCGGTCAGCAAGGCAGCGGTATGACCGGACGCCTGGTGCAACTTATTGCGCTGATCACGATATTGAGTATCGCGCCGTCGATTCTGATGATGGTGACGAGCTTTGTGCGCATTGTTGTTGTGTTATCGCTTTTGCGCACAGCCATTGGCATTCAACAAAGCCCGCCCAACAGTGTGATCATCTCGCTGGCCCTGTTTTTGACGGCCTTCGTCATGGCGCCGACGTTTGAGCGTGCCTACAAGGACGGGATCGCGCCGCTGATGGAAGAGAAAATCCAGATGGGCGAAGCCTTCACCAAGACGACGGCACCGCTGGCCGGGTTCATGCTCAAGCATGTGCGCGAGAGCGACCTGCAGCTGTTCTTCAATCTGGCCAAGACGCCGCCGCCCCCGACGGCTGCGGAAACGCCATTGCGCATTCTGATCCCGGCGTTTTTGATCAGCGAATTGCGGCGGGCGTTTGAGATCGGGTTTTTGCTGTTCATTCCGTTTCTGGTTATCGACCTTGTGATCGCGTCGCTGCTGATGGCGATGGGCATGATGATGCTGCCGCCGGTGACGATTTCGCTGCCGTTCAAATTGATCTTTTTCGTGCTGGTCGACGGCTGGGCGCTGGTGGCAGGAAGTCTGGTGCAAAGTTACGGGGCTGGGTGACGGCGGAAGAACTGTCAAGTGTCCGTCACACCGTTGTATTCGTCAGCCCTGAATAGCGCGCTTGGCGGCTTCTGCTAGAAAACCGCTTCGCGTCATACCGCGGGATTGAGCGGTGGCGTCGATTGCCTCCACCAATGCTTCATCAAGACTGATGTTGAGCCGGACCGCCCTGCCCGGCAAATCGGCGCGCACCATGACGCGCGCCGCTTCCTTGACTTCTGGGTCACGTTCGATTTTATCCAATGAACGTTGCTTCGGAATAGGATCGCCATCCTCGATCATCAGCAGCAAATGCCCACGCAAAGCTTCTTCGGCATTTAGCGCCGCTTCTTCCATCGTTTTTCCGAAGCTTGTGCATCCGGGTACGTCAGGAAAGAACACGCCAAAGCCTTTTTTGGCGCGTTCGATGATTGCCGGAAAATAGTGGATAGTCATTTTGCTACCTCAGTTTTGCCACGCCTTCGGAACATTGATACTGTGTGTAATACTACACAATCCGTAGCTAGGCGTCGATAGTTGCGCAAAGGGCGGCGGGCAGCCTGCTAAGCGACTGCTGCCTTTCCTCTGAACTCGAACGACAGCGCCTCTTTTCGTTCCTCTATCAATTGCTTCGTCCGTGCGGCGATGCGTATGGCGCCGCGGCCGTCGAGGTTCATGCGGCCGGCGGCGCTCATGGCCTGGCGGAGTTCGGGGGCTTCGAGGAGTTCCTGGATGATCTGGGTGATTTGTGTCTCGCGCACATCTGACGCCACCCCCAGCGACACGCCCATGCCAGAGCGTTCGAAGGCCGAGGCGGATTGGGCATGGTCACTGTTCAGGCAGATGTAAACTGCCGGAACACCCTGGGCGCCGAGTTCATAGGCGGTGACACCGAAGGTGATGAGGCCGAGGCTTGCCTGCGCCGTGAGATGCGAAAAATTTTCCGGGTTCCTGACGAAATTGAATTCAGGCGCGATGGCTTTCAGTTCCGCGTCGAGCGTTTGCGGTGTCCCCGGTCCCATTATAACCGTGACGTCGCAATTCACGGCTATCGACTTGAGCGCGCGCACAGTGGGGCTCGTCAATCCCAGAGGATCAGAGCCGCCCATCGACACAATGACTTGCACCTTGTCACTTTTTGTTGCGGGTGTGGAAAGCGTATCCTGGCCCAAGGCCACCCACTCCCAGCCGACGAAGGGTTCGCGCTCGGCGATGTCCCAATCGAGGGCGAAGACCTGAGGGACCGGCGGATAGAATGTTGCATCGGCCGAGAGACGGCGCTGACTGGCGTCGTCGATGGCCACGACTATGGTGTCAGCGCCGCGCAATCTGAGAACCGAGGCCGCAGACAAATCGGTGCGAACGTCCAGGATGACGGCAAGCGGCGTGTGTGTTGAGGCTAAAGCCAGCAACCAATCGATTTCTTCTGCGCCGCCGGGTTTCACATCGACTGTGAAGCCTTGCGCGCGAACATGTTCAATTGCAGTGTTGTCGTCGATCATGGCGAAGCGGATGCCCAGGCCTTCGCGATCACGCAAGGCGCGGGCAATGCTGAGGCTGCGGCGCACATGACCAAAGCCCAAAGACGCGCCACCGTCGCAGCGCATGATGACTGTGCCGTTTGTTGTGGTCATCGCTTTTTGCCGTACATGGGCGTTGAGGTCCAGCAGCTGTGGTTCGCGATTGAGAAGTGCTACAAGGTCCGTGAGCGTCGCCATTCCAGCTTGCGCGTGGAGTCGCTGATACACCGCTTCGATGAAGGTCACGTCGGCCGGTGTGTCGATTGAGAGCCTTGCGCCCTTGAAGCGCCATTTTTCGGGAAGATCGATTTCGACGACTTTGACGAAATTACGATTGTGTTTGAACCAGGAGCTGACATGTTCGCGCGCGATGGGATCGTCGTGCGCGTGTTCGATCAATTTGTTGAGCGCATGCCTGGTCATCGGGTCGGCGCCTTCGTGGATGGCCGACAGACCTGGCTTCAGCACGACGAAGTCGGCGTGGTGGCGCAACATCTCGCTGATGAGATAGTCGATGAAAGATGCATCGACGAGGGGAGCGTCGGCCGTGACGCGGACAATGACGTCCGGGTTGATCTTCTCTGCTGCGAGCGCGTAGCGCGCGAGCACGTCGTCTTCGGGGCCACGGACAACGATTGCGCCCTGCGACTGTGCATAGGCTGCGAGTTCGTCGTCAGCAGGATCTGTAGTTGTCGCGACGCACAGCGTTTGTATGAATTGCGACTTTTTCAGACGATGAAGCACGTGCCAGAGCAAAGGCTTACCCACGACAGGCTTCAGGACTTTTCCGGGCAAGCGGGTTGAACGCATGCGCGCCTGGATGATTGCTGCAGTGTGAAGTTTTTTGGACATTTTTGACTAGGCCGCTTCGGTGCGAAAGGCTTGGCGAATATGTTTTAGCGGGCGCAGGCCGTCTGCGGGATCAGCCCGCCAGTCGCGATCTGACAGTTCTGCAGGAAGCGGTGACTTGACGCCCGTTCCGTCTGAACACTCGCCTGCCCTGATCATGCGGATGATGGGCGCCATTTCTTCCGGCAGCCAGCAATGGCCAGAGGCGTATTCAGCGCCGGTCTTGTCGAGATCGAGGTGGAATTCGATGGCCGGTGCCTGCCATTTCAGCGCCGCTCGCAGAACAACGCCCGGGGACACTGTGTGATCGGACCATCCGCATTTGAAGCCCGTCGCCCCGGCAATCGATTTCATCGCGGCGAGGTTTGCTTCTTCCGGGGGCGTTGGATAGGCCGAAACACAGTGAAGCAGCGTGACATCGGTGGCCTTGTGACGGCGCAGAACTTCTGTGGCGTGCAAGATCTCGGGCATTGTTGCCATGCCGGTCGACAGGATGACCGGTTTGCCGGTTTCGGAGCAGGCCGCGAGCAAAACGTCCCACATGAGTTCATATGACGCGATTTTGTAGGCGGCGACGTAAGGCTCAAGCTCTTCAACTGCTTTCAGGTAGAAGGGCGTGCAGATGAATTGCACGTTGCGGCTGCGGCAACGCCCGGCCAACGGCTCCAGAAACGAGACGGGAAGCTCCCATTCTTTTCTGGCGCGATGCTTCGCACTTTGGGCCAGAATCTCGGGTGCGAACATTTCGTCGATTTTGAAAAGCTGAAATTTGACGGCGTCGCAACCGATCGCGGCGGCTTGGTCGATAAAGGCGAATGAGCGCTCGAGGTCCCGATCATGATTGCTCGAAACTTCGGCGATGAAAACACACCCCATCACGCACCCACCCCTATTTGTAAATTTACGTTAACCAATTCTAAAGCCAGTGCCCTTACCAAGTTCATAATGGTTGTGCAGTTTGCGAGGGTGGTGTGTCTGGTCTCAGTCACAAATCATTAGCGATTGGCGAGCGTGGTGGACATCGCGGTCCGATCATTGATCGCGTGAACGGCTACGACATCATCGCGTGCGATGGGTGCGGGTTTCGTCATGTGCTGCAATTGCCTTCAGCTGAAAAGCTGCGTGAAGCCTATGCTGAAAATTATTATCGCGATGAGAAGCCGAATTATGTGGCGCGAGCGCGCGAGGATGCGGATTGGCAGCGCCTGACTTGGGAAGACAGGCTTTCGCTGTTCGAGGATTTGCTCGAGCGCGGCTCTTCAAGACCCCTCAGTGTTCTGGATATCGGGTGCGGGCCCGGCTGGTTTCTCAAGGTGGCTGCTGATCGGGGCTGGACGGTTCAAGGCGTCGAACCCTCTCGTCAGGCTGCTGAGCATGCAAGCGGGCTTGGACTGAAAGTCATCCATTCGATGTTTGACGAAACCACCGCGCCGGCGGTGGAGCATGCCGATGTTGTGCACCTCAACAACATGCTGGAGCATGTGGCCGATCCGATCGGGCTTTTGCGCCTGGCGATCGGGCGGGCGTGGCCGGGTGGACTGATCTGTGTTGGCGTGCCGAACGATTACAACGGCCTGCAGGAAGCAGTGCGGGCCTCCGGCGCGGCGCCGTGGTGGCTTGCACCGCCGCACCATCTGAACTATTTCGATTTCGCGTCGCTGGAAGGATTAATGCAACGGCTTGGTCTGGAAGTCCTGGAAGCCCTGACAAGCTTTCCCATGGAACTTTTTTTGCTGATGGGGGAAAACTACGTGGGCGATGACACACTGGGGCGCGATTGCCATGCGCGCCGCAAGCGCTTTGATCTGTCACTGGAAAAAGCGGGCCTTGGCGCGGTGCGGCGCAAGCTGTATGGCGCGCTGGCACGCGCTGGGCTTGGCCGCGAAGCGATCATCGTCGCGCGCAAGACTTTGGCCTGAACGATGAGTGCTGACACACGGCCCATATTCATCGTTTCGTCGGGACGCTCGGGAACGGCGATGATGGAACGTCTGTTCAGCGCCTTCCCGCAGGTCGAAATGCACCACGAGTATATGGTGGATCAAGTGCAGCCGGCGGCAGTTAAGTACTACTTAGGACTTATCGGATTTGGCGAGGCGCAGCACGTTTTGCGCGCGACGCACGCTTCGGCTGTGTACTACTCGGAGGCGCCGATTTGGGGCGATTCCTCGAACAAGCTGTCGTGGCTGATCCCGGTGTTGGACCGGCTGTTTCCGCAGGCGCGCTTCGTGCATTTGGTGCGCGACGGGCGCAAAGTTGCGAGTTCGTATTTTCATAAGCTAGGTGCTGAATGTTATGATGATCGCCCGACGGCGGTTATGCAGCAATATTACGACTCCTGCGGCGAGCTTCCTGCCCCGCCGCCGGAGAAGAAATATTGGTGGCCCGTGCCGCCGCGTGGACACCCAGTGGCGTTGGAATTTCTCACCTATAGTCAATTCGAACGCATTGCGTTTCATTGGGCGCAGATCAACCGGACGATTGTGCACCATCTGGAAGCGATCAAACCCGAACGGCGACATACCATCAGACTTGAAGATCTGGTTTCGCGCGCCGATGCGCGGCAAGGATTGCTTAACTTCTTGGGCCTGCCGTGGGATGACCGGGTGATGGGCTTACTCAACCGGCCGCATAATGTGAGCAGGCCGGAGGATTATCCGCTGACGGCTGAGCAGAACGAACAGTTTAGTTTGGTCGCGGGCGACATGATGAAATATTTTGGCTATGACCGGCGGCCAGAGTATCGCGTTGCCTATTGATAGGGTTTTTACCATTTTCGCGCACCGTTAGGGCTTGGAAAACCATAAGCGCACAGGCGCTGAACGTTAGGCCCGATAAATGTCACTTGATTGCGATCTCTGCGCGCACGCCGCTTTAACGCAGGTGTATGCGGCCCAAAACTCCGCCCGGAAACTGACTGTGTGGGTGTGCTCGCATTGCGGGCTCATGCAAAGCCTGCCACGCGTTGATCGGGCCGAGCGCCGCGCGGCAACGGTTTCCGCAGGTGCCGATTGGGGAAATCTGCGTTACGGCAAGGGCTTTCGCTCCGACGCCAATCTGTCGACGCTGCGGCCCTATCTGAACCGGCAGAAGCCGCTACGCGTGCTTGATGTTGGAACCAGCCGCGGCGCGTTTGCGCTTGAGCTGAAAAGCGCCTTTCCGCTGGCCACTGTTATCGGGATTGAACCTGACGAGCGTGTTGTGAGTGCGTGGGCGGGGCAGAAAGAGTTCACGTGGCTGCATGCCAGGCTTGAAGATACGCGCCTTGAGGACGAGGGCTTCGATTTGATCTATTCGTGTCACACGCTTGAGCATGTGCGCAGCGCCCGGCAGGCTTTGTTGATGCATCGCCGCGCGCTGGCGCCGGGCGGGTATCTTTTTGTTGAAGTCCCGAACACGGCGGTCATCGGGGCCCCGGACATTGTCGAAGAGTTCTTTATCGACAAGCATCTCTATCATTTTTCACACCGCTCGCTGGCCAAACTGCTGACGGTTTGCGGATTTCGTGCGGTCGCTATCGCCGATGCGCAGGATTCTGTAAACATCTCTATCGTTGCGGTGAAGGCTGAAGCATTTTCGGGCACGCTGGCTTCCGATCCGCAGGAGGTCGAGTGTGCCGCGGCGCTGATTTCGAGTTATCACGCGCTTCGCATGCGTAACCTGAGTGCGCTTACGCACGTCGCGCGCCTTATCGACGGCATGGCGCCGCGCAAAGTTGCGATCTGGGGCGCGGGGCGATTGCTCAACAGTTTGATCCAGAATGGCGGCTTGCGTCCGCAGGCATTGGCTGCGGTCGTCGACAAGAATCTGATCCGCTATGCCAGTGAAGCGCACGGCATTCGCCTGACGGCGCCTGAAGATCTCACCCGGTTGAAACCTGACGTCGTCGTTGTGATGTCGCGGAGTTTTGCGAACGAAATCCGGAAAGAAGCGCAAGAGCGGGCGCCGGGATGCGAAGTTATCGCCTATGCCGATTTGCTTGAGCAAGCCAAAGCACTTCAAGCCGCAGCGTGAGGAGCGCGACCAAATGAACGCCACCACTCATCTCAGTCAACTCACAGCTCACCTGGCGCCGCAGAGCGCCCTGATCGAAACCCTTTCGGTGCGGGCACGCGACATCAGGCGGATTGCACTGGCGGCAATCTATCATGCCGGGTCGGGTCATCCAGGCGGTTCGCTTTCATGCGCTGAGCTGCTTGCTGCACTTTACGGCGCCGAGTTGGGACTCGAGGCCGGCCAGCCGTTGAAAGCTGATCGCAACCGGTTTGTGTTGTCCAAGGGTCATGCGGCGCCGGCACTTTATGCGGCGTGGGCGGCATTCGGCCTGATGGAGCCTGGTGTCGCGCTGACGCTGCGCAAACTTGGCAGCAAGGCGCAGGGCCATCCGCATGTGCTGGATTGCAGTCTGGCTGAAACCAGCACCGGTTCGCTGGGGCAGGGTTTTTCGGCGGCTATCGGCATGGCGATGGGTCTGCGGCACCGGAAGCTGGACGCGCGGGTTTATGCGATGCTTGGTGACGGCGAATTGCAGGAAGGTGAAGTGTGGGAAGGCGCGATGTGCGCTGCGCATCACCGCCTTTCGAACTTGTGTGCCATTGTCGACTACAACAAGCTGCAAAGCGATGACCGCAACGCGGCGATCATGGGTCTGGAGCCACTACCACAGAAATGGCGGGCCTTCGGCTGGCATGCCATAGAAATTCAGGGCCATGATATTGCGGCCATTCTGGCCAGTTTTGCGGAAGCGCGTGCGACTGCGCCCGGCCCTACTGTTATCATCGCGCATACGACTAAAGGCAAGGGCGTTGCGTATATGGAGGATCAACCGCTGTGGCACGGCAGTGTGAAGTTGTCGCGCGAGCAGATCGAAACGGCGCTGACGGCGCTGGCAACGAACGATCAAACAGTGAAGGAGTTGCTCGATGGCAGCCGCTAGTCCGCAATTGATCGCAAGCAATGGTGACTCACTGCGTGAGGCGTTCGGCAAAGCTTTGACCGAGATTGCCCCGAGCTTTCCAAATGTCGTGGTGCTTGACGCCGACATTGCGGGCGGGACGGGTGTGCATCATTTTCGCAAGGCCTTTCCCGAGCGCTTCTTTCAATTCGGGATCGCCGAGCAAAACATGATGGCAGCTGCGGGAGGAATGGCCGCAACCGGACTTGTTCCCATTGTCACGACCTTTGCCGTCTTTTGTCTGCGGGCCGTCGAGCAAGCGCGCTTGTCGATTGCGTATACACAGCGCAACGTGAAAATCGTGGCTAGCCATCCGGGGCTTGATGTCGGCCCAGATGGCGGTTCGGCGCAGGCGCTGGAGGATATCGCGGCCTTCCGGGCCATTCCCGGCATGACAGTGATTTCTCCGGCTGATGCGGAAGACATGCGGCAAGCAACGCGCGCCATTCTTGAGTTTGGCGGTCCGGTTTATATGCGGACCGGGCGCAGCGCTTCGACGCGGGTGTTTGGACCTGAACACAAATTTGAGATTGGAAAAGGTCAAGTGATACGCCAAGGCTGCGACGTGAGTTTGGTTGCCTGCGGCGTCGAGGTTTCGCGGGCGCTCGATGCGGCTGACATTTTGGCGCGCGAGGGGATCTCGGCGCGGGTGATCAACATGGCGACGATCAAGCCGATCGACTCGGCGCTCTTGATGGCGGCTTCTCGCGAGACAGGATGCATAGTCACAGCTGAAGATCACAACATTTTTGGCGGATTGGGTGGAGCGGTTGCTGAGGCCATCGTGCAAACAGCGCCCTGCCCGATCGAGTTTGTGGGCGTGCGCGATGTCTTCGGGCAATCCGGCGAGCCACAGGAGTTGGCGGAACACTATGAGTTGACTGGCCCCTTCATTGCCGCGGCGGCGCGCCGGGCGCTTGCACGCAAGAAAGTGAACACGAAATGAGCACCACGCTGGAAGGCAAGATCGCATTCGTCACCGGAGGCAGCCGAGGCATCGGCAAAGCGATCGTGCGCCGTCTTGCGGGCGCTGGAGTGAAAGTTGCGTTCACCTATCGCGCTCAGCGCGATGGAGCGTTGGCGCTGCAAAAGGAACTTGCTGGCGCCGACCGTGCTGTCTTTGCGCTTGAAATGGAAGTCGCTAACCGGCACAGCGTCGAGGCGGCAATGACACAGGCGGTTGAGCGTTTTGGCGCCTTTTCGATTCTTGTCAATAATGCGGGCATCAACAAGCCGACAGATTTTGATCAAGTGACTGACAGTGACTGGGATGAGATTCTTGGTGTGAACCTGCGCGGACCGTTTGTGTGTTCTCAAGTGGCTTTGCCTACTCTCAAGCAGGCGCATGGCGGGTCTATTATTCATATTGGTTCGGTCAGCGGGCAGTATGGAGGTCCACGTACGGCCCACTATGCGGCGTCGAAAGCAGGGCTCATTTCGCTCTCACAAGTTATCGCGCGCTTTGGCGCCAAGTGGAACATTCGATCAAACGTGGTGGCTGCGGGTTTGATACAGTCGGAGATGGCTTCGGCTGGAATGGCGGCCGCATCGGTTGCGAAGGCGGCTGAGAACATCGTGCTTGGCCGCATTGGAACGCCGGGTGAAGTGGCTGATGCTGTGGCCTTCCTCGCCAGTGACGCGTCGAGTTACATCACGGCACAGACCCTCAACGTCAATGGCGGGCTTTACTTCTGATGACCAAGACTTTGCTTATTGTGTCGGGCGGCGTGCAGGCGCTGCATGGCATCCGGCGCGCGAAGGAGTTGGGCTATCGTGTGGTGGTCAGCGATCTGAACCCCAATGCACCAGGCTTTGCCGCAGCTGATGATCATTTTCTGGCGTCAACCTATGATGCAGCTGAAACGCTGGCGGCGGCTGAGCATTATCATCAGACGGTTTGCAAAATTGATGGCGTGATCACCATCGGCTGCGATGTGCCGCTGACAGTGGCGACGGTTGCCGAACGTCTGGATTTGCCCGGTATTCCACTTGAAGCGGCGCGACTGGCGCAAGACAAGTTGGCCATGAAGCAGCGCTTTGCCGAGACGGGCGTACCGGTGCCCTGGTTTTCAGCACTTGGCGACGCCGAGCAATTGCGGCGGTTTGCGAAGCAGCGCGACTATCGGTTAGTCGTCAAGCCCGTCGATAGCCGCGGCAGCCGCGGTGTTCAGCGCTTGCAAGCGGGCATGGACCTTGCTGCCGTGTTCGAGACCGCTGCAAAGCAGTCGCCGACGCGCCGGGTGATGGTGGAAGAATTTTTGGACGGTCCGCAGATTTCGACCGAGTCCATTTTGATCGATAGCGAAGGCGTGACGCCTGGATTTTCGGACCGGAACTATGAATTCATCGAACGCTATGCGCCCTATTTCATTGAGAATGGCGGTGATCTGCCAAGTCATCTTGACGAACGCACGCAGACTGCGGTGAAGCTTACTGCGGAGGCAGCCGGGCGCGCGCTGGGTGTTTCAAAAGGCAACATTAAAGGCGACATCGTCGTCGCCAATGGCCGGCCCTATGTCATCGAGTTGGCGGCTCGGGCCTCTGGCGGTTATTTCTGTACGCGCGAAATTCCTCTCAACACGGGAGTCGACTTTATCGGCGCGGTGATCAAGCTGGCGCTGGGTGAGCGGGTGGACCCGGCTGACCTGCAGCCCAAACGTCAAACACCGATCGTGCAGCGCTATGCTTTTCCGGCGCCGGGTCGTGTCTCGCGCATTGTGGGTCTGGAGGAAGCCAGACGTCTGTCCGGCATTGAGGAGATTGTGGTCACGGTCTCGCCCGGCGATGAAATCCTGGAGCCCAAGCATTCCGGTTGCACGGCGGCGATGGTGCTGGCGACCGGCAATAGTGTGTCCGCTGCCCGTGCGAACGCGGCGGCAGCACTCAACACCTTGCGAATTGAAACCGTGCGGGCATGAGCAAGCTGAACGTCTTTGCACTGTTTCACCTCAATCTTGCGTTTTCATCAATTGAAGAAGAGCAGCGGCCTGAAGTTGTTGCGCGGTGCTATTGGCCCCTCTTACGTTTGCCCGAGGCTATCGGTGCGCCGATCGCCATTGAAGCGACAGGCTACACGCTCGAGTCGATTGCAGCGATTGATCCGGCCTGGATCAGCGAATTGCGGCGCCTGATTGCGGCGGGCTTCGTCGAATTCGTGGGATCGGGCTATGCGCAGCTGATCGGGCCACTTGTGCCTGCCCGCGTGAATGAAGCCAATCTGGCGCTTGGACACACGGTTTATGAATCGCTTTTGGGGGAGCGTCCGTCCGTCGCCCTTGTCAATGAGCAGGCGTACTCTGCCGGCCTGGTACCGCTGTATCTGGCGGCAGGTTATCGCGCCATTCTGATGGATTGGGACAATGTCGCGGCGCATCATCCGGAGTGGGATGGAGAGCTCAAGTATCATCCGCAGCGTGCGAGGGGCGCCGGCGGCTCCGAGATCGCGCTGTTGTGGACGCACACGATGGCGTTTCAAAAACTTCAACGGATGGCACATGGTGACGTCGATGTGCACGACTATCTCGGTTTTGTCGAAATGCAGCGCGGTACGCAGCCGCGCCTGCTGCCGCTCTACAGTAATGATGCGGAGATATTTGACTTCAGACCGAAGCGCTTTCATACCGAAGATGCGGTTCAATCCGGCGAATGGCAAACGATTGCCTCGGCCTGGCGGCGGCTCGTTCAATCGGACCATGTTCAATTTCTCAGGCCAACGCAAGCCCTGGCCCTGATCGACACCGCATCGGCCGATCAGCTTCTGGAGTTGCAGACGGCCGCCTACCCGCTTCCTGTGAAAAAGCACAAGAAGTACAACATCACGCGCTGGGCGGTGTCGGGCCGCGATGACATTGCGATCAATGCGGCCTGTCACCGGATCTACCGGGGTCTGGTTGAACAGCGCATTGGCGGTGCCAACGCCTGGCGTGAGCTTTGCTATCTTTGGTCCAGTGACTTCCGCACGCACATTACACAGGCGCGATGGACGCGCTATCGTCAAAGACTGGCGGCTGCAGACGTCACGCTTGGGGCGCGCCCATCGTCTGTGCCTATTCCGTTGTCAGCGCCGGCGGTGCAAACGGAGCATAAATGGATTGAGCTTGAAACGCCTTCTGTTTCGGTTGTCTTGAACCGGCGGCGGGGGCTTGCCATTCACGAAATTCACGTGCGCGGCGATGCACGCCCGCCGATGCTGGTCTCGCTGCTGCACGGTCACTATGACGCCATTGATCTTCAGTTCGACTGGTACACAGGCAACAGTGTTTTCGAAGCGCCTGGTGTTTCCAAAATTTCCGATCTTGATTGGGTCCTGCCCCGGATTTATGGCGACCAGCATTCAGCCGACGCTGTGATTGAAGCTGAGATTTCAACGCCGATGGGCCCGCTCTTCAAGCGCCTGCGCTTCTGTGCGCATGCGCCGCGCGTTGAGTTCGACATCGTTCTGGCCTGGCGCGAGTGGGGGCGAGGTTCATTGCGGCTGGGCAATTTTCTGCTCAACCCGGCGGCCTTCAACAGGGACAGGCTGGTGGTCTCGACACAGAATGGGGGCGTTAATGCGGAAATTTTCTCGCTAGCGAAAGAGCCGGTCGATCATGGCCGGCCCGTGTCGTTCCTGGTTTCGGCTTCAACGGGCCTTGGTATGACCGAAGGCACCATTGAAATCGGCGATGATCAGCGTTCATTTCGGGTGGATGTGGACCAGGGGGTCGCCCCGCTTGTGGGGTTAATGCATCATGAACGCAGCGGAGAGAGTTATTTCTCGCGGTTTTCGCTTTCCGGGCTTGAGCTGGACGATACGCGTAAACCTGAACCTGTGACGGGGCCGCGGCACTTCAGATTCGCGCTGAACCTCAACGCCTAACCATTTATTCAGCATACTGAGTAAGGATGCAGGCTGGTCTCCCTCCTCTCTCTACCCAAGTCCGGATCACCATGACGCCAGTTCTGCAGGCCTATGCCACCGACGACGACGAAGCTCTTCCTGGTGCTTACGGCGCCTTTCAGCAAACCCGCGACTTTCTTGAACCAGCCATTGATCTGAATGACCGGACGGTGCTGGTTACGGGTGGAACGGGATCGTTCGGCAAACACTTTGTGCGCACGGTGATCGCCCGTTACAAGCCGAAGAAACTCATCATATTTTCGCGTGACGAGCTCAAGCAATACGAGATGGCGCAAGTGTTCCCGCAGGATCGCTATCCGTTTATGCGCTATTTCATCGGCGACGTGCGAAACCCAAGCCGGCTGGAAATGGCAATGCGCGATGTCGACTACGTCGTTCATGCCGCCGCTCTCAAACAAGTGCCGATTGCCGAGTATAATCCGTTCGAATGTATCGCGACGAACGTGATCGGTGCTGAGAATGTGGTTCAGGCGGCCATTCAGCGCGGGGTGAAGCGTGTGGTTGCCCTTTCAACGGACAAGGCGGCAAACCCGATCAATCTTTACGGCGCCTCGAAACTGGCGGCAGACAAGATCTTTGTTGCGGCCAACAACCTTTCAGGCGCCGACGGCTGCCGGTTCTCGGTGGTTCGCTATGGCAACGTGGTGGGATCGCGCGGGAGTGTGATGCCGTTCTTCCAGAAACTGATCAGCGAGAACGCCGAGTCGCTGCCGATCACCGATCCGCGCATGACGCGCTTCTGGATTACCTTGACGCAAGGGGTCAACCTGGTGCTTTCGTCCATGGAGTTGACGCAAGGGGGCGAGATATTCGTGCCCAAGATACCATCGATGAGCACCGCGGAACTGGCGCGCTGCATGGCCCCTCATTTACCGCAAAAGATTATCGGCATTCGTCCCGGCGAGAAGCTGCACGAAATCATGGTGCCGATGGATGATGCGCGCCAGACACTTGAGATGCCCGATCGCTATGTCATTCTGCCTGCATACTTGCCGGCATCGCGCGAAGCCTATCTTGCGCTTGGTGCCCGTCCGGTGGCGGAAGGGTTTGCCTATTCGAGTGACGCCAATCCTGAAAGGCTGGATGCGCGAGCGCTGCAAATTATGTTGACCGATGCGTTCGCATGACGGCACCGCACGCGTTTCTGCCCTATGGCCGCCACGTCATTGATGATGATGATGTTGCAGCCGTCGTCGATGCGCTGCGCAGCGATCATCTGACAACCGGTCCGCGCGTTGGCGAGTTTGAACGCGCTTTGAGTGTTGCAACGGGCGCCCGCCATGTCGTGGCGTGTTCGAACGGGACTGCAGCACTTCACCTTGCGGCACGAGCGCTCAATCTTGGTCCGGGGACAACAACCATTGTGCCTGCTGTCACGTTTCTGGCCACGGCCAATGCCGTGCGGCTGAACGGTGGCGACGTCGTGTTTGCCGATGTCGATCCCAATTCAGGCTTGATGCGTCCCCAGGATTTGGAGGAAGCGATTGAACGCTGCCCTGATAAGCGCGCGGCTGCAGTTTTCAACGTGCACTTGGCTGGCCAGATTGGTGATCTGGCGGGCCTTTATTCGGTGGCGCGACACAACAATCTGCGGATTGTCGAGGATGCCTGCCATGCCCTGGGTACGAGCTATACTATTGCAGATGGCGAGGAACAGTTGGTGGGCTCTTGCCGGTTTGCCGATCTGACCTGCTTTTCGTTTCACCCGGTCAAGACCATTGCCATGGGTGAAGGCGGCGCGGTGACAAGCGATGACCCGGAGCTCGCGTCCATGATCATGCGGGATCGGACGCACGGGATGAGCCGCGATCCAGAAGGGTTCCTGCAGCGCGGAGAAGCATTTGAGGGCTCAAATGAAGCAAACCCCTGGTATTACGAAATGGATGCGCCGGGATTGAACTACCGCATTCCCGATGTGTTGTGCGCGCTGGGTGTCAGCCAACTGAAGAAACTTTCACTGTTCACCGAACGCAGGCGCCAGCTTGTGGCGCAGTATGATGCGGAAATTGGATTGCTTGGACCGCATGTGCAGCCGCTTGCGCGAACGCAGTATGTTACGCCTGCGTGGCATCTTTATGTTGCATTGATTGATTTTGCGGCGCTGGGGGTAACGCGCAGTTCTGTCATGCGCCGTTTGGCTGAAGCCGGGATCGGCACGCAAGTTCATTATTTGCCGGTCTATCGCCAACCCTATTATCGCGAGCTTGATCCGTTTGTGACGCTAGGGGGCGCGGACGAGTACTACCGGCGGGCGTTGAGCTTGCCTTTGTTCCCGTCCATGAGCGACGAGGACCCTTCACGGGTGCTGCGCGCCCTGCGGCTGGCGCTCAACCTTTAGACTTTTTGATCGACTTCGTGTTGGCTGGATTCTTCGGCTTCCATTTCGCGCCAATGCTGAGACAAGCGTAGCATGTTTTCCGCGGGATACTGCCACAGGACTTCGCCCGAATTTTCTTCGATAGAGCGGTAGACATACGTGTTCAAGGTGTCGTGGCGAGAGACCGTCAAGTGCCTGTTGGCTGGCGCGTCTTGCTGCGTGGAATGCTGCTCGTCATTTGCACCGCGATTTTCGGTCTGCGTGTTCTTTGTGGGTTCAACCACATGATCCGGGCGCACTTGAGGTTGGCGCGTCAACACTGGAACCGACGGAACTAGCTGAATTGAATCACTCATCACCGTTACTCCGTTCCGTGCGGAACACTCAACTCCTTCGCCGATGTACCGGTCTTCGTTTTAACATTCTTGAAGTGCGAGGCCGGACAAATTCGCCCGGCCTCGCGTTTACTATTCTTCCAGCGATTACCGGAATAGAGACAGCAATATCGATGGTCCTTGATTTGCAATCGACAGAGCCTGGACGCCCAGCTGTTGCTTAGTCTGCAATGCCTGCAACTTGGCACTTTCCGATGCGAGATCCGCGTTGACGAGGTTGCCGATGCCGTTGTTGAGTTCGTCTGTCAGCTTCGCCATGAAGGTCATGTGCAGACCCAACTTCTTGGAGTCGGTACCCAATTGCGCCATGGCAAGGCTCAGGTTGTTGATCGAAGTTTCAAGCGTTGCCACCATCGCCGACGCTGCAGCCGCCGTGGAAATCGTACCTGCCGCCGCAACGGTTACGATCGAACCACCAAGCGAGAGGTTTCGCGCTGTTGCGGTGAGGACCGAAGTGCCGTCCACGTTAGCCAACGCCGCTATTGAGGTCGCGCTGTTTACAAGATTCGAACCGTCGAATCCTGCGTTGGACAGGGTCTTCGTGATCTGGTCGCGGAGAGCGGTGAAGTCGGCGGTGTAAGCTGCACGAGCGTTTGCATCAATTGTCGTATCTTTCGCCGCCAGAGCTTTCTCTTTCATCTCCTTCAGAAGATCGCCAACGGTCGTGCCGGCGGCAATGCCGGTATCGACGACGCTTATGGTGCGGTTAAGGCTGTTCGTCACGGCGGTCATGCTTTGAACGTCGGCGCGCAACCCTTGCGCAATGGCGAAAATGGCGCCGTTGTCTTTCGGGCCAGAGATTTTCAGACCCGTGTTCACACGGTTCTGAGTTTCGTCGAGTTGTTTGTTGGTGGCGTTCAGGTTTTGAAGAGCAACCATCGCACCATAGTTGGTGTTGACTGAAAGCATTGAAGAGCACCCCGTTCTGGTCTGTCGCCGGCGTTTTGCCGTCGGGGCGTTTTGCCCCGGGAAGACCCATCGCAAACGTCGTACCCGACAAACGCGTGCTTTTTGTTCAGAGTTTCTCAACGATATGAATTGCCGGTCTGGGCTGTTCCTTTGCGCACGAAACCAGACGCTAACCGTATGTGTTGGCCCCCTGATGTCTTCGCGGGGAAAAAAATACCCGGCAGAAATTGCCTGATGAGGCAATTCTTGCCGGGTAAGTTTGCGTTATGCCGCGCGCTTTAAGTGCGCGACTATTCCGGTGAACCTATTGGCGGAACAGGGCCAGGATCGACTGAGGTGCGGCGTTGGCAATCGACAGCGCTTGGATGCCCAGCTGCTGTTTCGTTTGCAGCGCCTGCAACTTTGCACTTTCCCTGGCCAGATCGGCATCGACGAGATTGCCTATACCGGTTTCCAGTTCATCCATGAGCTTGGCGACGAAGGTCTTGTGCATCCCGACCTTTTTCGCATCCGTACCCAGTTGCGACAGAGCCAGGTTCAGCGCGTTCAACGATGCTTCTATCGTCGAAATGGCTGAGCTTGCCTGCGCTGCCGTAGAAATCGTAGCGTTGGATGCAAGCGTCACGGTCGCGCCGCTGAGGGACAGATCGCGAGCGGTAACGGTAAGGAATGAGTCGCCTTCGGCATTCGCCAAAGCGAGAATTTGCGACGTTGATCCATTCAAGAGGTTCGTGCCGTCAAAACTGGCGTTCGATAGTGTCTTGGTGATCTGATCACGTAAGGCTACAAAATCGGCATTGTAGGCGGCGCGCGAATTGGCGTCGATTGACGGATCGCGGGCGGCCAGCGCCTTTTCTTTCATCTCTTTCAGAAGGTCTGAAATGGTCGTACCGGCCGCAAGCGCGGTGTCGACGACGCTGATCGTGCGGTTCAAGCTCTGTGTCACCGCGTTGAACGCCATAACGTCCATGCGCATGTTCTGGGCGATCGCCCACACTGCGCCATTGTCCTTGGGACCAGCAATCTTTAAGCCAGTGTTAATGTGGTTCTGGACGTTGTCGAGTTCCGAATTGGTCTTGTTCAGATTTTGGAGTGCGATCATGGCTCCGTAGTTCGTGTTGACGCTCAGCATGTGCGAGGCTCCCTTGGTTCTGCACTGTGGTTAAGCCAACGCTTTATTCACTGCGTTCGCCCTCGCCATGGTTACCGCAACCTCCGTGCCAAGCTTAAATTGCTGCGGATTCTGCTAAAAACAAGGCCCGCACGATGGCGGGCCTTGAGGTTTGCTGCAGTTTTTGCCGGGCATGATATTCTTCTGCCGGTCCGTTCTTTCCGCGTCACCTTATGCTGCCGGACGCTGTGATAGTCCCGCCATAATCGATTTGTTGACGTCGATCAGCGGTTCAAGCGATGCGCCTTTTTGTGCTGCATCGCTGGAATAGCGAGAAACCCATAGTGATAGAGAAACAATCTGCGCGCGTACGGCGGGAGGCAGCTGATTACCCTGGCTGGCGCAATCACTCGCCAAGGCGCTCCACATGCGCCGGTTCCAGTCGAGGGCGTCGATCAAGCCGGTAATATTTGCCTTGCCGTGCTTGGCGGCTTCAACGAGCGCTTGCGTCACCTGTGCGAACAGACGGTATTCCGTCTGTTTCGTGTTCTCGGTGTTACGCTGCGTTTTCTGGTAGGCTTGAAGTGACATAGCGCAACCTTACTTGTTCGAAGTCGAAAAGCTGGCGGCACTTGATGAGTGCCTTGTAATACTGGCCCTGCAATACGTCGCGTGAAATCGCGACGCAGATGGACAGGGATTCATGATCGGATACCGCTTCCATGAACTCCGACGTGCGTTTGACGAAATCGTCGTAATGCACGTCGGCGTGTTCGGCATCCAGATACAGCATCATGATCGGAAAGTAGATGCGTTTGGCCGGGGTGTTGGCATCTTCGGCTTGCATGATGTCGCGGTCTCGCAAGATCGATGCCTTGTTTTCGATGACAAGACTTACCCGGCGTTCACCGTTGGTCAACACAGCGCCGTTGCAAACGAATTTTTCACCGGGCTTAAGAGAAAGTTTCAGTGGCATTGATCGCTCCACTTCATGGACTAAAGGCCTTCGTTGATCCCCACACTAGTCGAACAGGGTTAAAGAAGCGCTGCAGAGATGGTGAATAATTTCTTGATCGCGCGGATTCAAAGCAACGCCAGCCTTAGCATCGCATTAAAGCGCGCGGCCTTATGGTCCCTTGTGCCGATCATTTGACTTCAAGGACGACCCGACATGGCTGCTAGCCCTGCTGCGCAACGCGCGCTGGAAGAATCGACAAGTTCCGAAATCGTTGCGCGATTGATGAAAGAGGCAAAGGCCGAGAGAGCCGGGGGAAAGCACAAGCCCACCCGGGACAGCCTGCTGTCACTGCGCAAGGCGGTGCAACACTACAAGAAGGGCGAATGGAAGGACGCGGCGATTGCTGCAGCGGAGGCTGCCGATCATGACGCCAAATGCGCGTCGGCTTTCCATATCCTGGGGCTCGCGCTTTCCAACCTCAACCAGAAGCACAAAGCCTTCACGATGTATGAGCGGGCGCTGGCGCTCGATCCCACCGATGGCGATTTGTATTTAAACGTGGGTACAGCGGCCTGGGATTTGGGCTTGTATGACGGCGCAGCCCAAGCGTTTCGCGCCTATATCGAGATGCGGCCCGATTGTCATAAAGGCTATAACAATTTGGCCGGTTGCCTGCGCGATAAAGGGTTGATGGACGAGGCGATCGATGTGGTGCGCAACGCGCTTTATCTGATGCCTGACGCGGCGATGCTGTGGAATACGCTGGGCACCATTATGGGCGAGCAGAGCGATTTCGCGAATGCGGTGACGTTTTACAAGGAAGCCAAACGCCTCGATCCGGGACTGTCGCGGCCGTATCACAATCTTGGGCATGCCCTCAGCCATACGGGGCCATTCGAAGAAGCGCTAAAGAATTTCGATTTGGCGCTTGAGCATTGCGAATTGGATTCCGATCGCGCGGAAACGCGGCATGCGCGTGGTTTGTGCCTGGCGGCTATGGGGCGGCTGGACGAGGCTTGGCCCGACTATGAGGAGCGGCTGAACCCACGCTGCAGCCAGTCGATTTACTTTGCCGTCAATGCGCGGCGATGGGATGGCGAAGATCTTGCCGGCAAGAAGTTGCTGTTTGCGGGCGAGCAAGGTCTTGGCGACGAAATCATGCTGGCGGGCATGGTGCCCGACCTCATTGAGCGCGTGGGCCCAGAAGGTAAAGTGTTGATTGCGTGCGATCACCGGCTGGTCTCGCTTTATCAGCGGTCTTTTCCTTCGGCCCATGTCGGCATTGAAGAGCACACGAAGCACAATGCGAAAGCTGTGCGCGTTGTGCGCTGGGCCGCTGGTTCGTTTCAGCCCGATTATTATACGCCGATGGGTGTGCCGCTGAAGTTTCTGCGCAACCGGCTTGAGGATTTTCCGGCCGAGCGAACATTTTTAAAACCAGATCCCTTGCGTGTTCGATTTTGGCAGGACAGGCTGGCGGCCCTTGGCCCGGGACCCTATGCCGGCATTTGCTGGCGATCGATGCTGATCAACACGCAGCGCAAGAAGTTTTATAGCGCCCTGGAGCTCTGGAAGCCGGTGCTGGAAAACACGGGCGTCAAGTTCATCAATATTCAATATGGCGACTGCAAGGCAGAACTTGAGTTTGTGCGCGAGAAGTATGGCGTCGCCATTCACAATTTTGAAGATCTGGATTTGAAAAACAATCTCGATGACAATGCGGCGCTGTGTGCAGCCTTGGATTTGGTCGTGACGGCGCCGACGGCGGCTGCGGCCTTGGCGGCAGCGACAGGCACGGAGACCTGGTTCCTGACGGCCGGGCGTGTTTGGCCGCAGCTTGGAACGGATCACTATCCGTGGTACCAGAATACACGGGTGCTGACGCCGGAGAGTTTTGGCGACTGGTCAGGCTTGATGGCGCAGCTCGCCAAAGACATCGATCACTACGCGGGCAAATGAAAATTACAGACATCGAGAAATTCCTGCTGTCCCTGCCCCATGCCGCTTTGAGCATTCAGTGGGGCAATGATCGTGTGTTCAAGGTTGGGGGCCGGATGTTTGCCGTGATCGGCGTTCATGACGATAGGTCTTCGCACGGCATGTCGTTCAAGACGTCAGACGAGAGTTTTCGTATTCTGACCGAGCTGCCGGGGATCAAGCCGGCGCCCTATCTTGCCCGGGCGAGCTGGGTATGGCTGGACAAGCCAGCACGCCTGCCGGCCAAGGAACTCAAAGCCTATCTGACGCGTGCGCATGCGTTGGTTGCGGCGAAATTACCCAAGAAGACGCAGCGGGAGATGGGGCTGGCTTAGCCGCGCCCGGGCCTTGTCCGGCGAATCCGGCACCAGTCAAACTTGCATCAGCCGTGTTCGCCCCCTAGGGTTAGTGCACACGCTATTCTTTGCCATCCGAAGGACAATTCTATGAAGAAGTTTGAAGGGACAGCCAACTACGTCGCGACCGACGATTTGCGCATCGCGGTGAATGCCGCGATCACGCTTGAGCGCCCGCTGCTCATCAAGGGCGAACCGGGCACCGGCAAGACGGTGCTGGCGTTTGAAGTCGCCAAGGCCATTGGCGTGCCGATCATCCAATGGCACATCAAGTCGACGACGAAGGCGCAGCAGGGACTCTACGAATACGACGCAGTGAGCCGATTGCGCGACAGCCAGCTGGGAGACGAACGCGTCAAAGACATCAAGAACTACATTTCCAAGGGCAAACTGTGGGAGGCGTTCACGAACGACGCGCGCCCGGTTCTGCTGATCGACGAAATCGACAAGGCCGACATCGAGTTCCCCAACGACCTGCTGCTCGAACTCGACCGCATGGAATTCTTCGTCTACGAAACGGGCGAGACGATCAAGGCCAAACAGCGCCCGATCGTGATGATCACCTCGAACAACGAGAAGGAACTGCCCGACGCGTTTTTGCGGCGCTGCTTCTTCCACTACATCAAGTTCCCCGACCGCGACACGATGAACAAGATCATCGATGTGCATTATCCGAAGATCATGGACAAACTGGTCGGTGAGGCGCTGAACATCTTCTACCAGATCCGCGAAGTCCCGGGCCTGAAGAAGAAGCCATCGACGAGCGAGTTGCTCGACTGGTTGAAGTTGCTGATGGCCGACGACATCACGGCCGAAACCCTGCGCGAACGCGATCCTTCCAAGCTGATCCCACCACTGCATGGGGCGCTGCTGAAGAACGAACAGGATGTGCACCTGTTCGAGCGGTTGGCGTTCTTGGCGCGGCGGGAGAGGAATTAGCTTCCTGGGAGCGTCGGCATCCGGCTGGCCCCCAAGAGCCGGCGGACGCCGGCGCTCCCAGGAAGTGAAACAACGGTGACACAATGTTCCTGAACTTCTTCCATGACCTGCGCCAGGCCAAGATCCCGGTGACCTTGAAGGAATACCTTGCCCTGATGGAGGGCCTGGACCGGCAGGTCATCGACATGAAGGTCGATGAATTCTATTACCTGTCGCGCACGGCGCTGGTGAAGGACGAGCGCAATCTCGACAAGTTCGACCGTGTCTTCGCCCACGCCTTCAAGGGCCTCGAAACGCTCGAACCCACCGACCTCGCGCAGATCCCGGAAGACTGGCTGAAGGCGCTCACCGAAAAATTCCTGAGCGAGGAAGAGAAGAAACAAATCGAATCCCTCGGCGGCTGGGAAAAACTGATGGAGGAGCTGAAAAAGCGCCTCGAGGAACAGAAGAAACGCCACGAAGGCGGCAACAAGATGATCGGCACCGGCGGCACCTCGCCGTTCGGCGCCTACGGCTACAATCCCGAAGGCATCCGCATGGGCCAGGACAAGGGCCGCCACGGCAAGGCGGTCAAAGTCTGGGACAAGCGCGAATACAAAAACCTCGACGACAGCGTCGAACTCGGCACGCGCAACATCAAGATCGCGCTACGCCGCCTGCGCAAATGGGCCCGCGAGGGCGCGCTGACCGAACTCGATCTGCCCGAGACGATCCGCACCACCGCGCATCAAGGCTATCTCGACCTCGTCATGCGCGCCGAACGCCACAACAAGGTCAAGGTGCTGATCTTCTTCGACATCGGCGGCTCAATGGATGCGCATATCAAACTGTGCGAGGAGCTGTTTTCGGCCGCGCGCACCGAATTCAAGCACATGGATTTCTTCTACTTCCACAACTGCCTGTACGAGAGCGTGTGGAAAGACAATCGCCGCCGCCACAACGAAAAATCGCCGACCTGGGACGTGCTGCACAAATACCCACACGACTATAAGGTCGTGTTCGTCGGCGACGCGACGATGAGCCCGTATGAGATCACCTATCCCGGCGGCTCGGTCGAACACTGGAATGAAGAGCCCGGCGCGGTGTGGCTCGAACGCCTGACGCGCATCTACGAGCACGTCATCTGGCTCAACCCCGTGCCGGAGCGGCATTGGGACTACACGCCCTCGATCCAAATCATGAAGCAGATCCTGAGCGACCGGATGTACCCGCTGACGCTTGAGGGGCTGGATAAGGCGATGCGCGAGTTGAACCGGTAGACCTGTATGTGAGTGCTCATCGAACGTTATCCGCGGAACGTTATCCGCGCGCGCGCCCGGCAAGAACTCTGTCGCTCACATCCGCCCATTCGATCCAAACCCGTTCACGCGCCAACCCCAGTTGCAAAGTAAGGTAGATGCACTGCTTCCAGCGAGGCATCTCCGCGACCGGTTCGCTGTAGTGCTCGGCTTCAACCACCTCCAGCGCCCTCAGACGGGCTTCGTGCGCAGCGCGGGCTTGCTGCAGCTGGTTGCGCAATTCGTCGATCCCGCCGAGTTCGCCGGAAAAAAACTTGATCATCAAGGCATCGGTTTGACGGGGCGGCGGCCCTGGCTCTGCAAACCACGCGGCAAACGCCTTCCTGCCCTTGGCTGTGATTGAATAGATCTTCTTGTCGGGTTTGCTCCGTTGCTCGACGGCCTTGAAGCGCAACAGCCCGTCCCCGGCGAGAGCGGCGAGCTCGCGATAAATCTGCTGATGCGTCGCCCTCCAGAAAAAGGACGAAACAGTATCGAATTCGTTTGTGATCTCGTACCCGGTGGACGGTTTCTGGGCGACCAGAGCGAGAATGAGGTGTTTGAGCGACATATGCCCATAGTTGCATATGCGAGTCGACCGTGCTAGTGCATATGCAACTTGGTGCATAGGTGGGTGATATGAACCGTACAGATAGGCTTCGCTGGGGCGCATTCGCATTCGGGGCGCTTGCGCTGTGCTTCAGCAATGGCGCGACGGCGAATGTCTATGCCGCCTGGATCGCACCGGCGCTGCTGCTTGGATTTGTGATGACGACGGGGCCATGGCTTGGCTTCGTGCTGACGGTAGCCGCCTCATCCGTCGCAAGCTTCGTGATGTTCCGCGGCGTTGTTCCCATTGGCGACGAGGAATATGTCATCGCAAGCGCCGTGACCGGCCTGATTGGCGCGCTGCCTTTCTTCGCTCACAGGCTTGCCGCGCCCCAGCTCGGAGCGGCCTTGGGTTCGCTTGTCTTTCCAACCGTGGCCGTTGCGCTCAGCTATGTTCTGTCCTTGGGAAGCCCTTTCGGCACTTGGGGCAACGACGCTTACGTTCAGCTCGCCTTCGCGCCGCTGGTGCAGTTCGCATCGGTGGCCGGCATTTGGGGCGTGGCCTTCGTCGTGTATTGGTTTGCAGGCGTCGCGCAGGCGCTCGTGACCGAGAGAAGCAGCGGTGCGACCATCGCTGCGGCCACGTTTGCGGCCGTGTTCATTTCCTTGATCTGGCTCGGCGCTTCGCGCCTGGACGGACCAACCGAAACGTCCGGCACGGTTCGCGCCGCCGCCCTGAGCAATCCGCGAACCTTGCCCGATAGATTCTTCGAGGGGTGCACACAGCGCACGGATTATGCTTGCCGCTCTGCCAAGGCGCGAGCGCGGCAAGATATTCTGTTCGCCTTGTCGGAACAGGCCGTGCAACAAGGCGCGAAGTTGATCGTTTGGTACGAGGCCGCGGCTCAATTCGATGCGCCTGACGAGGCTGAGTTCATCGCCCGTGCAGGTGCGTTCGCCCGCAAGCACGGAGTATATCTGATAGCCGGCGCCGCGCGCATTCCTTCGGCGCCGGATCAACTGATCGCCAACATGGCGATTGGGTTCACACCCGAAGGCGTACGTGCGTTCGAGTACTTGAAGACCATCCCGGTGCCTGGAGAGCCGATCATTCGCGGCGACGGCGTGATCCCGGCACTCGACACGCCATTCGGCCGGCTTGGCGTGATGATCTGCTTCGACGCGGACTTTCCCGCACTGTCGCGTCAAGCGGCGGCGCGCGGCGTCGACATTCTGGTGATCCCGGCCAATGACTGGCGCGCGATCACACCCCTCCACGCCGAAATGACGCGGATGCGCGCTATCGAAAGCGGTTTCAGCATTGTCCGCGCAACAAGCAACGGTGTTTCGCTTATCACCGATCAGCGTGGAACCGTTCTCGCACGAAACAACTCCTTTACGGACCCCGGCGCCATCACCATCGCCGACGTGCCGGCACGCCGCTTGGCCACTGCGCAAAGCACCATCGACGATCTTTTCGCCGCCTTGTGCATGGTTCTGGCCAGCGCCCTCCTCATCTTCGGCGCGGCTCTTGCATTGCGCGCGCGATCGGGTCGCCGAAATCAATAACAGTGCGTATAGATGGAAGTATGGCGACAAGACAAGTGTTTGCGAGCGGTCTCGTTGCAACTGCCTGTATGAGAGCGTGTGTAAAGACATTCCCCGGCCTGAGCTGGATAAGGCGATGCGGGAGTTGAATAGGTAGGCGGACTTACTCCAGCACGAACTCAGCGCGCGGGCGGATCAGGGTGCCGGTGGTTCGTTGCTCGAACGCGTGCGCGATCCAGCCGACCGACCGGCCCATCGCGAACAGCGCCAATGCGGCGCCTTGCGGCAGGTTGAAGCTGCGTTCGAGGGCCAACAAACCGAAATCGACATTGGGTTCGACGCCGGCCATTGATCGCGCAGTCTTGAGCGTTGCCGCCATGGTGGCGTCGAGCTTAACAGCTGACACCAACTCGGCACCGCGCGGATCGGCATCGCGGTAGACGGAATTGCCGAAGCCCGGAATGGTCTCGCCACGGCTGAGCCGCGTTGCTACGGTGGCCGCGGCATCGCCCGTGGTATCGACTTCGGCCAGCAGGGCTCGCAAGCACTCCGTTGCGCCGCCATGTTTGGGCCCGCTCATCGCGGCGAGCCCGGCAATCACGCAATTGGTCAAGCTCGCCCCCGTTGACGCGACGACTCTGACTGCGAAAGTAGAGGCGTTGAGTTCGTGATCGGCGAGCAGAACAAGCGCCCGCCTGATGTGGTCCGCTGCCTTTGGACGCTGCCAAGCGGCGCTGATCGCGCGATGGATGGGTCCCTTCCATGCGGTTTTGATTCCGGAGATGGAAACGACCACAGCAGCAACCAACCGCGCCGCAGCTTGAAACGCGTGCAGCCCTGGCTTGCCATCACTAGGCGTCTCGTGCTCCGTCATGAGCGAGAGAAGTAAACTCCCACGGCCTGTTGCGCTTATTGGCGCACAAGTCGCGGCGATCGACGTCCAGCCGTTGACGTCGCGCGGATCGAAGCGGACCGCGGCAAAGGGGTCCGCGCCTTCCGTGTTCCAGAGCAGCCGCGCCGCATCTTCCAGCGTTGCCTTGCGTGAAAACGCGACAGCCTCCCGGTCGCGATAAAAGCAGCGATCGTCCTCAAAGTGCGTTATCCGCGATTTGAGCACCGGCAGGCCGTAGTCGAGTGCCGTCGCCGCAGCCGCGCGTGGCCGGCGCGTGCGCGTGCGGCGGTCGATCAGCGCCATGATGTCCGTGGCGGAATAGAGGCACGCCTTCGGTTCGCGGGGATGGGGCACTGAACGGATAAGACCGCGGCTGACATAAACGTAGAGCGATGCGCGGGTGATGCTCAACGCACGGGTTGCTGCCGTCGAGTCCAGCAGGGCGCCTTGCTTAATATCCCGCGTTAGGGCGACTTTCTTCGTTTTCACGTTAACACATTGATTTAAGATTGACGCACATGACGCCACCTTCCATGTTTTTGTCGACGCGCGAAAGAGAAATTCTGTTTGGAGAGCCTGACTGATGATCGGCCGTATCCTCTTGCTGACAGTGCTTGCCCTTACAAGCTGGACGGCGCTTGTGGTTACCGGAACGCTGGACGGCTGGTGGCGCCGGCCTCTTGCTCCTTTCGGGGACATAACTGCCTTTCGTGCGGCTGCGGTCGCGGAAATCGACAAGAAGCACAAGGGCAATGTGGCGTTCGTGCTTATCGAGAACGGCCGCGTTTTCGCAACGCATTTTGCCTCCATTGGAAAACCGGTTGACGGCGACAGCCGTTTTCAAGTCGCCTCAATGAGCAAGTGGATTACCGCCTGGGGCGTGATGACCCTTGTCGAGGACGGCAAGCTCGACCTCGACAAACCGGTGTCAGTCTACCTCAAACGCTGGAAGCTCCCGCCCAGCAAGTTCAACAACAACGGTGTGACCGTCCGCCGCCTCCTCAGCCATACCGCCGGGCTGACGGACGGCCTTGGTTATGCGGGTTTCAATCCGGACGTCCCCGTCCAAAGCTTGGAAGACTCGCTCACACGTGCCGCCGACGCGTCTGCGGGACATGATGGACGCGTGCGCGTGGGTGTCGAGCCGGGGACCGAGTTCTTGTACTCCGGCGGCGGCTACACACTGCTGCAATTGATTGTCGAAGAGGTTTCCGGCCTGTCGTTCAGCGACTACATGAAGGCCGCCGTGTTAGACCCGCTGAGCATGACGCGCTCGACGTTCATGTTGGACGACGAGACCGACGTGGCGGAGTTCTTCGATGAGCGCGGGCGGTCCGCCACGCACTACCGCTTCACTGCGCTCGCCGCCGCCTCCCTCTACACGACGACCGCGGACATGACGCACTTCCTCCAGGCGCACTTGCGTGGTGGAAGTGGCGCGGCGCCCGGACGCGGCGTCTTGCGGCCGGACACAGTGGTTGAGATGCGCCGGCCGCACGGCTCCCAGTTCGGCGTCGACGTTTGGGGCTTGGGCACGATCCTCTTTGCGCCCAACAAGACCGGTAGCTTCGTCATCGGCCATGACGGCAGCAACGAGCCCGCCATCAACACCGCTGCGCGTCTCGACCCCGCGACCGGCGACGGCATCGTTGTCCTCGAAACCGGCAACCCGATACTCGCGACCAAGATTGCCAGCGAATGGGTGTTTTGGAACGCCGGAAAGGTCGATCTTCTGTTGTTTATGATCGAACTTGAGAGCCTGCAGACAACGCTCGTTGCAGGCTGGGTGGTGATCGTGCTTTTGGCGATAGTCTTCACGTGGCGACGCAGGCGCCACGTCCGCTGACTCTCTTGTCATCAGACAACAAAGACCCTTCATAGGAAAATGGCTTGGCACACCACGATACAGATGCTGGACGCTTGCGAAGCTTGATCGCGTCAGCGATTGAAAGCGTAGCCTGCGATCCGGGACCTAGGAGCCGGTGCACTGTCCCTAAGTCCCCGATCGCTGATTTTTCCAACGAGGGTTCGCTTCGGGAAAAGTCGCGTCGGGGATGGCAATAATTGTTTGGCGGTTGCGCGCCAGGGTGCCCTCGTGGTTAGGTGTGGCCCATGCCGTTGGAGTTTCACGCATGGTCCGCATCGCTGCCGCCTTTGTTTGCCTGGTCTTTGCGCTGCCTGCTGCGGCGCGGGAATTGCCACGTCTCGACGACTTGGCTTTTCAGAGTTGGAACGTGGTTGAGCCGGGCGGGCGGACGACGTGTTCGGACGGCTCGCCATACCGCTTTTATGCAAAACCGGGGGCGCGCGACAAGCTCGCCGTGTTCTTCAATGGCGGGGGCGCGTGCTGGTCGGCAGAGACTTGCAACCTGCAGGCCAACGCCAAGCGGCCGCTTTACTACCCAAGCGTCGCGCCGCCGTTTAATGTGCCAGGCGATGCCGGCATCTTCGACGACAAGCGCGCCGACAATCCGTTGCGCGGCTGGACGATTGTCGTCGTGCCTTATTGCACCGGCGATGTGCATGTTGGGGCGCGACGCATTACATACGCGCTCGGCAAGCGGCGGTTCGCGATCGAGCACAAGGGGGCCGTCAACGCGCAGGCGGTGCTCAACTGGACGTTTGGCCATGTGCCGGCGCCCAAGACTGTGCTGGTGGCGGGATCGAGCGCGGGGGCGATCGGTGCAGCGTTCCATGCAGGCGCAGTGGCGCGCCGCTACCGGACGTCGGACGTCTCACTTTTGGCTGATGCGGCGGGCGCCTATCGCACGCCAAGACTTGCGGAGGTCTATCGCGGTTGGGGGATCTATCGTGTTGCTCCTGCGTGGATGAGAGGGTCACGCGATCCGCTCATCTTCGAAGCGTTCATCAGCGCCAACGACGCCGCCTTTCCGCACATGCGGCAGGCGCAATACAACTACGCGGGTGACCCGGAGCAGGCGGCGTTTCTGCATCTTCTTGGCGGTGCAGACGTAGAAGCCTCCTTGCGGGCCAACCTTGACGAGTTGCACAAAGCGATCCCGGGCTTCCGCAGTTATACCGCCGCTGGAACGAAGCACACGATCCTCGGCCATAACGAGCTTTACACGATTGCAACCGGAGGGGTGGCGTTCAGGCAATGGGTGGCCGATTTCGTGGCAGGCAAAACGGTGCGTGATGCCGACTGCAAAGCCGAAGGTTGCGCCGGTCCTTAGTGCGCGATTGCGGTCGCATGGTACGAAGAATTGGATTCGAGAAAAAATTGGAGCCGGACTGGATGACCGTGCATCCGTCATGAGGTGTAAGCATGCACACAACTTTTCGCACTCTCCACAATCAAAAAAATCATTGTCATCCCGGACGTTAGCGAAGCCCAATCGCGTAGGCGATTGCTGGCGTAGCTTGCGATCCGGGACCCAGGGACAGTGCATCGGCCCTCGGTCCCGGATCGCTGACTTTTCCTGACAAAGCTTCGTTTCGGGAAAAGTCGCGTCCGGGAGGACAATGATTTTTTGGCGGAAAATTGAAAAAGGTGTGTTCGTACTGTGGCTTTAGGGGGGCGGCGGGGCGCAGAAGGGGCATTATAGTAAATATAAGCTGACTCATTTGTGTTTTTATTTTGTTCTTTACTGTTGAATTGGCGCCGCCTATATCTTTCGTGGCCGGCAATTCAAGGCGAGCAGGCGTGCAATGCGGATTTCAAGAGCGCTGCCTGCATTGCGTTGCCGGGCGCGGATGAATTTCCCGCACGCGACAACACTGGAGGCCAGACCGCCTTTCGATCAAATTCCCAATCAGGAAACAAACCATGTTGAATAACCAACCACCTTCAAATCCGGAAAACGACGCGTGTAAAACACCCCCCTTGGGTGTCACATCCTCTTCGCCGGAAACGCAGAGTTCTGCGGCAAACGACGGAAATCCACCTTCAAAACTGTCACCGGAAAATGAGGCTGTGTCACCCACACTGTCACGTAGGCCGCGCTACACCACCCGCCATCCCGACAAGGACGAGAATTTTTTCGAAGCCCTGGCTATGGGGGCGCCGGTGGTTGAGGCGTGCCGGATCGCCGAATATACCCGCCGCGCGGTCTATCTTTGGCGAGACCAGGACGCAGCGTTCGCTGCTGCATGGAACAAGTCGAAGTCCTTCGCGCTCGAAAATCTGGAGGAAGAGGCCGACCGGCGCGGGTTACACGGTTATGACGAAGCTCAAGTGCGCGGCAAGCAGGTGTACCGGCGGCGAAAATACTCCGACCGTTTGCTACTGGCCCCGCTCAGAGCCTTGTGCCCCCAGCGGTACGGTGAAGGCAAGTTGATGGCAGCCGCGAACAAGCCGGACAAAATTGAATTCGTTTTGAGGAATCACTTGGGCGATCTTCTGACCAACGCATGGCTGAACAAAATGCTCGCTGCAGAGCGGCTGACGGAAGATGAAATTCCGCCGCACTTGCTCAAATTCTTCAAGACCCTAAACCCGCAGGAATTAAAGAAAATGGACGAGACTGTGTCCGAAGGAAGGCACTCGCGCTAGGAAGGGCCGCCGAAGAGGGCGCGGTAGATCAGGCCGCCAAGCCAGAGGATCAGTGTCAATACGACGACGCGTGTGAACAGCGTCATCATGGCAAGAGCGATGGCTGTGTCGCCCACCAAGAGCGCAAAAATTGCCGATGGTTGGGCTACGCCAATTGCGGCGGTGGCGGTGTCCAAAAACATGTACTTGAAGGTGCCTGCAGCTTCAACAAAACCGTTGACCCACTCAGGTGTAAAAATGACCATCACCCCAAGCACGACAAAAGACAGGAAGAACGAAACGATGCTCCGCCAAGTCTGCCACATGAAATGACCCAAGCCCTGCATGGTACTTACCTCGTTTGAACGCTGCTGGCTCTGATGGTCAGGGCAGCCCTGTCAGGAGTCAAGGCGATGGGCCGCCGTCTTCACCGGGTCGTGCCATCGGAACCGGGGCCGAACCTGCAAAGGTTAAAGTTTCGGGCGAAAATGCCGCGCAAGCAGACCGCGCCCAATTCATAGACAAAAGCAAATGCAGCGTGGCGAAAACATCTGCAGCGCCAGACCAAACACTCGATTTCTTGCGGCCTGATAGTCTAAAAAATATTATTCTTCCAATGATGAAAATGCTAGCGCCTAAAATGCGTGCATGTGCGCTTGTCACAGCTGACACTTAATTCACTTTCAAAAAGACTTTTCGGCCTTACCTTGGGCGCATGAAAAGTCACACGAACGGATTCGACTCCGTCACTCTGTCCATCGCTCATGGAATAGATTGCCCGGTTCACCACTTTTGAGATCCGGGTCACAGGTATGACGCTCAGCTCGTCATATCCTTGTCAGATATTGAAACTAGGTTTGTCAGTCACTACATCCGGGATGGATATCCCGGTTGGGGAGCACCCGCTATGAATGACAGGATTTTTGTGCCCGCGTTGGCAGATCACCGGCTAACGCCCTTCTATGACGCTACGGTTTCGCTGATGACCTGCGAGCGGACGTGGCGGCGCGCTTTCGTCAGGCAAATTGCGCCAGAGCCACGCGATGTTATACTCGATGTCGGTTGCGGTACGGGAACGCTTGCCATCATGTTGAAGCAAGCCTGCCCGTCGGCTTCGGTATACGGCACTGATCCCGATCCGGAAGTACTGTCACGCGCCGAGCTTAAAGCCCGCGATGCCGGGGTGCTGGTGCACCTGTCGCAGGGCTTTGCGGAAGGCACCGCGTCGGTGGCTGATGCGAACCGCCCCAACAAGGTAGTTTCGAGCCTGGTGCTGCACCAAATACCACTTGAGGGGAAGCGCGAGACGCTGGCCAGCGCCTTTGCGGCGCTGCGTTCAGGCGGTGAACTCCATGTCGCGGATTATGGTGAGCAAAAATCACCGCTGATGAAATTTGCGTTCAGACAGGTTCAGGCTCTCGATGGCGTGTCCAACACTCAGCCCAATGCAGATGGCATACTTCCGCAGTTGATGTGTGAGGCCGGATTCGCTCAGGTTCAGGAGAACACCGTCATTCCGACGCCGACGGGTTCGATTTCGCTTTATTCCGCAGTCCGGCTCTAGTCATTTTGCCGTGCCCCAATAATTGTAGCCTGCGAAACGCGGGGTACCGGGCAGGTACATTGTTTCCATTTTCTCGATTTCGAAGCCGCCTTCGCGAATGAGTTCAGGTATGGCCCGTCCGACGTGACAGCCGCCGCCGATCACTTTCCACACCGGCGTGATCCGGTCTTGCCATTTGCGGACATTGGCATCGGGTGCTTTGCCGTGCTCGCAAAAAATGAGACGGCCACCGGGTTTTAGTACGCGGCGCATTCCCTTTAGCGCCTTCACGACTTCAGGGATGGTGCACAGCGTGTAGGTCACGAGAACCGTATCGGCGGACTTGTCGGCGAGCGGGATCTCTTCCGCCTTTAGGTCCAGGAATTCCAGACTGAACTTGATATCCTTTGCCCGGCGTTGAGCGCGCTCACGCATTTCAGCGGAGGGCTCGAGGCCCCACACGTGCTGGACTTTCGCGGCATCGTAGAACGCCAGGTTCTGTCCCGCTCCCATACCGATCTCAAGCACGCGGCCCTGGGCCAGGGGGACAACTTTCTTGCGTTGATATGTAATCGGTTTCGCGCTCATCGCCGCATCAAGAAGCCATGGCAGAATACGCCGTTCGTAAAAACCCATTATGTCGTGTCCGAAGTTGTGCTTCGGACACCTATCATGGGTGAGAGGGCAATGTGAGACTTATCGGTCTTAGGTGGACCGCCGCTCCACAAGCCCCTTCATCGGCGGGCAAGCATCGGCGGGCGCGCCCAGACCTTGATGCGTCCCGGGCGGTACGGCCGCTTCCTCGTCTTCTGCAATGTCAACGAGATCATCGATATCCATCGATGGCATGGTGGGTTCGGCTTTATGAGCAGGCTTTGGTTGCAGCGTGGGAGAGCCGGCACGCTTTGTGCGCACGGCCTCAATGACTTTTTGAATTTCTTCCTTCGTCATTTCTGCCCTGAGTGGTTCTTCAAAATTTGGTTTGAATGAGGGGCTTTGAGCGCGCGGGCGCGGGGGCAGTGCCGGGCGGGCCGGATTCAACGACACGGCCGTCACGGCTTCGTTTGCGACATGCCCGCGCACCCACTTTCCATCCCAAGTCAACAATTCCTCGAGTGATAGCGGCTTTTGGATCCAAATGCCTTGCGCGGATGTAAATCCAACTTCCACCAATCCGGACATTGTGGCCTCGTCTTCCGCACCAACCGCGACGGCTTCGAGCCTGAACTGGCGTGCAAAGCGAAGGCGGGCTGCGATCGCGCCCTTGCCCTTCAGACCCAAACGCTGGGCTAAGCGGATGCTGGCAGGTCCACCAACTTTGATTGATGTGAACGGCATTGGAACAAATTGCGAGAGGTCGACCGGCACAATGCCGCCGCCGTCAAGAGCCACCTGCACCCCCAAGGCGCGGACGGCATTCAACGCTGCGCACAAGGCATCGGGTTCTTGAGCAATGGCGCGCTCAGGAACTTCGATGATGACCCGCTCTGGTTTGAGTGCGTAGTCCTGAATGAACCTTGCCAATCCCTGGCAGAAGTCGGCCGCGGTGACGGTGCCCGGCGCAACGTTGATTGATATTGACCAGTCCTTGTCGTGGGACTGCCATTTGCTGGCGGCTGTGAATGCTGTTTTGAATACATAACCCGTCAGATCCGCCATGCGCCCCTGGGCTTCGACAAAATCGAGAAACAGTCCCGGCGGCAGAAGTCCGTATTGGGGATGCTGCCAGCGGATGAAAGCTTCTGCGCCTGTCATGCGTGAGGTTGCCAAATCCACTTTTGGCTGAAATACCAGCGAGAATTCGTTGCGCTCAAAGGCCTGATCGATGTCAGTGGGGGCCAACCTGAAGGATCTGTCGTTCATGGGCGTAATGATACCTCTCGTGAGACGGACACTGTGCCGCTTGTCAGAGCATGGGCTTTGATCCTTTAAAGGAGCGTCGGAGAAGAGCTTCGTATTTGAAATTATCAAATTTGAATCAAACAGAGACGTTGATCCATGACAACCCGCAGCAGCGAGCCAAAAATGGCCGCACCCACGTTACCTTCGGCCACCATTCTGCTGGTGCGGGACGTGCCCTCCGGTATCGAAGTCTTCATGGTAAAACGTCATCACCAGATCGATTTTGCATCAGGCGCGCTGGTATTTCCCGGCGGCAAAGTTGATCCGCATGACCGCGACCCGGCGCTGCGTGATCATGCGGACGGTGCGGGCGAACTTGATGACTACCGGTTGAGCCTGGCAGCATGCGCCATTCGCGAAGGGTTTGAGGAGTCGGGAATTCTGCTGGCGCGCAAGCCCGGAGAAGCGGGATCGGTGACTGCGAGTATGGCGACCGCACTTGCGGATTGGCGGCCAAAATTGAATTCCGGTGACGCTGGGCTGGTTCAGTTTCTGCACACAGAAGGCTTGCGGCTGTCATGCGATGCGCTGGTGCGGTTCGCACACTGGGTAACGCCGCCGATGATGCCAAAGCGCTTCGACACGCACTTTTACCTGGCGGAGGCACCGCACGGTCAGCTGGGGCGGCATGACGGATCGGAATCGGTTGATTCGGTTTGGGTGGACCCCAATGACGCCATCAACGACCCGCGCTGGACGATCATCTTTCCGACGAAAATGAATTTGTTGAAACTGGGCAAAGCGAAGTCGGTTTCCGAGGCGCTGCACCTCGCGCGGTCATCGCGCATCGTTACCGTTGAACCCAAAGTCGAGGCGCGCGAAGGCGGACCGGTTCTGACCATTCCCGAAGACGCGGGTTACGGAAAGGTCGAAGAGCCGATGTCGTCACTGCGCGGGTGATGCGAGCGTTTCCATTGGGGCCTATCCTGTTACAAACTGTTCGGCCAAAATGCGCTCTTCCAGGGAGCGGTCAGCGTCGAACAACAGGCAGACTGACACGGACGGATCTTCGGTCACCGACACTTCGCTGACCAGGCGCACTTCGGTGTTATCGGCGACCGCACTGACCGGACGCTTTTCGGTTTCCAGCATTTCGAACAGTACTGTGGCGGCGCGCGGCAGGAGCGCGCCTCGCCAGCGTCTGGGCCGGAAGGCACTGATGGGTGTTAGAGCCAACAACGCGGAATCAATAGGTAGGATCGGACCGTTGACGGACAGGTTGTAAGCCGTCGAGCCGGCCGGCGTGGACAGCATGATGCCGTCGCAAATGAGTTCCTCCAGGCGCACGCGCGAGTCGACGCTGACACGAATTTTCGCGGCCTGTCTGGTTTCACGCAGCATCGAGACTTCGTTGAAGGCGAGTGCTTTGTGAGTCTTGCCTGCCTTGGTTTTGACTTTCATGCACAGTGGATGGATCGCTTGGGCTTTGGTTGTTCCAAGCCGGTCGAGGAGATCCTTGGGCGCGTAGTCGTTCATCAGAAAGCCAACAGAACCACAGTTCATACCGAAGACGGGCAAATTCCTGCGATAGATTTTGTGCAGCGTTTGCAGCATGAAGCCGTCACCGCCGAGAGCAACGATTATATCAGCGTCCGTTTTGGCATTCCCGTAGAGTTTGGTGAGTTCACGCAGCGCCGCTTGCGCTTCCGGCGCGGACGAAGCTGTGAAGGCAGGCTTGGAAAACCTCATCAGCCACCCGTCATGGACATGTGCCGCGCAACAGCCGGCGCTGATTGGCGCCGGTCGATGACAAAGTCATGACCCCGGGGCTTGCGTGTCATGGCTTCGTCAATCGCCGCTGCCAGTTGATGGTCATGAGGGCTTGCCCGTAAAGCGGTGCGCAGATCGGCAGCGTCGTTTTGGCCGAGGCACATGTAGAGCGTTCCGGTGCAGGTCAAACGCACGCGGTTGCAGCTCTCGCAAAAATTGTGGGTCAGTGGTGTGATGAACCCCAGCCGTCCACCCGTTTGGGCTACCCGAACGTATCGGGCGGGGCCGCCCGTTTGATAGTCGCTGTCTTCCAGCGAAAATTTCCCGGCGAGCCTGGAGCGCACGATGGAGAGCGGCAGATACTGCGCCGTCCGATCACCATCGATTTCGCCCATCGGCATGGTTTCAATCAATGTGAAGTCCATGCCCTTGCCGTGCGCCCAAAGCATAAGGCTTTCGATCTCGTCCTCATTGATGGCGCGCAGGGCGACGGCGTTGATCTTTACACGCAGACCCACACGCAGCGCTTCGTCAATTCCTTCAAAGACTGATTCAATGCGGCCCCAGCGGGTGATGTCTTTGAATTTTGCCGGATCGAGTGTATCGAGCGATACGTTGATGCGCTTGACGCCTGACGCTTTCAGTTCCCCGGCAAATCTTGCCAGCTGGCTGCCGTTGGTGGTGACGGTGAGTTCGTCCAGTGCCCCCGTTTCCAGGTGGCGGCCGAGCGCCTTGAACAGGCCCATGACATTGCGGCGGACAAGCGGTTCGCCGCCGGTCAGGCGCAGTTTGCGCACACCTTTGCGGATAAACGCCGAGCACAGCCGGTCAAGCTCTTCCAGCGATAGCAAATCGGCCTTGGGAAGGAAGGTCATGTCTTCCGACATGCAATAGGTGCAGCGGAAATCGCAGCGGTCGGTGACCGAGACGCGTAAATAGGTGATATGGCGGCCGAAGGGATCGAGCATAGGCACAACTTAGCAGCCATGTTCGTGTCGTCCAGTGGAAGTGAGTCGCATCCGGCGCGGAATCTTGGCTAACATCATGGCTGACCCTCGCCCCAACCAAGAGCAATGTCATGACGCCCAAGGGCCGTACCATTCTGAGTATTGATCAAGGCACGACGTCGAGCCGTGCGATTCTTTTTGATATTGGTGGTTTGCCGCTCAAAACCGCGCAAAAAGAGCACCGGCAAATCTATCCTCAGGATGGGTGGGTTGAGCACGATGCGCAGGAGATTTGGGCGGCAACGCTCAGCGTTGGGCGCGAGGCGCTTGCCGGAACCAGCCCTGGAGACGTGGCGGCAATCGGGATTACCAATCAGCGCGAAACGACTTTGTTGTGGGACCGCGAGACCGGACAGCCGGTTCATAATGCCATCGTCTGGCAGGACCGGCGCACCGCCTCAGTTTGCGCAAGGCTGCGCGGTGAAGGGTTTGAGCCTTCGATTGCCGCGAAAACGGGGTTGCTGCTCGATCCATATTTCTCGGGCACGAAGCTTGCCTGGTTGCTCGACAATGTACCGGGCGCACGGGCGCGCGCGGAGAGGGGCGAGCTTGCCTTTGGAACGATTGACAGCTGGTTGGTCTTTCGCTTGACGGGCGGGCGGGTGCACGCCACGGACGCCACCAATGCTTCACGGACAATGCTTTTTGACATCGGTGCAGGACGCTGGGACAGCACGTTGCTTAAACTGCTCAACATTCCTGCCAGCGTGCTGCCCGTTGTGAAAGACTCTGCGGCGGATTTTGGTACGACCGATGTAGATTTGTTTGGCTTGTCCATTCCCATAACTGGCATTGCCGGTGATCAGCAGGCGGCAAGTGTTGGCCAGGCCTGTCTGAGCCAAGGCCTCATGAAATCGACGTACGGCACGGGATGCTTTGCGCTGGTGAATACCGGACAGTGCATGGCGCCATCGAACAATCGACTCTTGACCACGATAGCCTATGCGACAGGCGGTCAACGTCACTATGCGCTGGAGGGTTCGATCTTCATGGCAGGTGCTACTATCCAGTGGTTGCGCGATGGATTGAAACTGTTTGCGAACTCTGCCGACAGTGCGGCGCTGGCTCTGCAAGCCGATCCAAGGTCACGGGTTTACCTGGTTCCGGCCTTTGTAGGGCTGGGGGCGCCGTATTGGGATGCCGACGCAAGGGGTGCGATTGTTGGGCTGACGCGCGACAGCGGGCCCGCGGAAATTGCAAAGGCTGGACTCGAGTCGGTTTGCTTTCAAACACGCGATCTTTTGGAGGCGATGGCTGCCGACATGGCTGCTGCGGGCCTGGGAAGTCCGGCGGCGTTGCGGGTCGATGGAGGTATGGTCGTCAACGATTTGTTTTGCCAATGGCTCGCCGATTTAACGGGGCGGCCCATCGAGCGGCCAAAGGTTATCGAAACGACGGCATTGGGAGCGGCCTATCTCGCGGGCCTTGGTGCTGGGGTTTACGCGTCGCTTGAAGACGTCGCTGCGGCTTGGCGGTGCGAACGGCGTTTTGAACCCAAAATTGGTGCCGATGAGCGCGATGCAAAATATTCGGGCTGGAAAGACGCAGTTGGGCGGGTACTCAGCCAACGGTCTATTTGACACAGAGTGCTTCACAAGGCCACTCTAGCGACGAAAATGATTGGAGAGCCCCATGTCTACAGCCCTGCACGCCGTTCCATCTGTTCGCGACAAGGTTTCGAAGGAAGAGTGGCAGATCAGAACCGATCTTGCCGCGACGTACCGGCTGGTCGCTCATCACGGCTGGGCCGACATGATTTTTACGCATATCACCGCACGGGTGCCGGGACCTGAGCATCATTTTCTGATCAATCCCTATGGGTTGCTGTTTGAAGAGATTACGGCTTCGAGCCTGGTGAAGATTGACAGCGATGGCAACAAAGTGATGGAAAGTCCCCACCCGGTGAACCCAGCGGGATTTACGATCCATTCTGCCATCCATGCCGCGCGTGAGGATGCTCACGCCGTCATTCATGTTCATACAGCAGACGGCGTTGCAGTTTCGTGTCAGGAACATGGGCTTTTGCCGATGAGCCAGCACGCGATGCTGGTTCACGGAGACACGGCCTATCACGACTACGAAGGCGTCGCGCTCGACCACGATGAACGACCGCGCCTGATCAAGGATATGGGGACCAAGCACGTTATGATTCTCCGGAACCACGGCACGCTGACCGTTGGCAAAACCTGCGCCGATGCATTTCTGCGCCTTTACAATCTGGAACGTGCCTGCACGATCCAGGTGCGCGCCCTGAGCGGCGGCACAAAGATCAACCCGACCCACCAAGGTGTACCCGAAAAAGTTGCCGGCCAGGTGTCGGACATGGGTGCCTTTGCCGACAGGATGGTTTGGCCGGCGCTGCTGCGCTTACTGGATCGCAAAGACACTTCGTATCGCAACTAGACTTTAGGACTCAAAATGAAATTTGGTGCTGGTCAGCCGGTTCGCCGGGTGGAAGATGATCGCCTGATCACGGGACAGGGACAGTTTACCGACGATCTGACGCTTGCGGGTGTGCTTCATGCTGTGTTGCTGCGCTCGCCTCATGCTCACGCGAAGATCACGGCTATCAACACGCTGGCGGCCCGCAATGCGCCGGGCGTTGTGGGCCTGTATACCCATGCCGACCTTGAGCAGGCCGGCCTGAAGCCACTGCCGTGCGTAGCGCTGATGCCCAACGTCGATGGCAGCGCCATGGTTGTGCCTGCGCGTCATGCGCTGGCCAAAGACAAAGTGGCGCATTTGGGTGAGCCGGTTGCGATGGTGGTGGCAGAGACGGCGGCGCTGGCGCGCGACGCTGCGGAATTGATTGAAGTGGACTATCAGGAACTTGCCGCTGTCGTTGACACTCTGTCGGCGCTCTCAGCGAAAGCCATTCATCCGGAAACCAAATCCAACATTGCGCTGGATCACGAATTGGGCGACCGGGTTGTCACGGATGCCGCATTCGCGCGTGCGGCGCACGTCACTTCGATCAAGCTTGTCAATCAGCGCGTCGTGGTCAATGCGATGGAGCCTCGTGCCTGTCTTGGGGACTTCGATCCGGCCACGGGCAAATACACGCTTTATACGGGCAGTCAGGGTGTGCAAGGCATGCGCGGCGCCATCGCAAAGTTTGTCCTGGGTATCAAAAACGACCTGCTGCGCGTCGTGACAAAGGATGTTGGTGGCGGCTTTGGAATGAAGTCCTTCATTTATCACGAATATCCGTTGGTGTTGTTCGCGGCAAAGAAACTGGGGCGGCCGGTGAAATGGACATCCGAGCGTTCGGAGGCATTTCTGTCCGACACTCAAGGCCGGGATCATGTCACTGAAGCTGCAATCGCCCTCGACAAAGACCTGAAAATATTGGCGATACGTACGCACACTGTCGCGGCCATGGGCGGCTATCTTTCGCACTTCGCGCCTTTTGTGCCGACGCTGGCAGCGCCTGGCATGCAAGTGGGTGTGTATGCCATTCCGGTCTTCTACACATCGACAAAGTGTGTGTTTACAAACACAGTCCCCGTTGATGCCTATCGCGGTGCCGGGCGGCCGGAGGCGGCCTATGTGATTGAGCGGCTGGTCGATATGGCGGCGCAGGACCTGAAGATTGATCCTGCCGCGCTCAGGCGCCGGAATTTCATCACCAAAGAGCAGATGCCCTACACATTTCCATCCAAGGGTGTGATCGACAGCGGCGACTTTGCGCGAAACATGGACGACGCGCTTGGCATCGCCAGTTGGGCTGACTTTTCCGGGCGCGCGAAGTCTGCGAAGTCGCGCGGGCGGCTTGCCGGAATTGGTATGGCTTACTATGTCGAGAAGACCGCCGGTGGTTTTGAAATGGCCCATATCGATGTGCGGGCCGATGGAGAAGTGCATGTTATTGCCGGGACACAATCCAACGGCCAGGGGCATGAAACGGCCTACGCGCAGGTGGTGGCGGCGCAATTGGGCGTGCCGATCAGCGCGGTCAAAGTTTTTTTTGGCGACACGCAGACACTGGCCGCCGGTGGGGGCACGGGCGGTTCGCGCTCGCTGACCATGGCCGGCGGCGCGTCAATTGTGGCTGTGAAGAGTATCGTGGAACAGGGCAAGTCGATTGCATCGAACGAGATGGAAGCAGCCGTTGGCGACATCGAATTTGTGGATGGAAAATTCAACATAGCCGGAACCGATCGTGCTCTGGGTCTGTTTGACGTTGCCAGTATCGCGAAATCGCGCGCGAATGCAGAAGGGGTTGAAGGATTGTCCGCCGACGGCGAATACAAGAATCCAAACAATACATGGCCGAACGGCTGCCACATATGTGAGGTCGAAGTTGACGCTGAGACCGGTGTCACCGAAATCGTCAGCTACACCGTGGTGGACGATTTCGGCGTGATTATCAATCCGCTTCTGGTGGAAGGTCAGGTGCAAGGCGGCGTCGTGCAGGGCTTGGGCCAAGCGATGGGGGAGCAGGCAGTCTACGACGCCGAGAGCGGCCAGCTGATGACGGGATCGTTCATGGACTATTGGATGCCGCGTGCCGACAACATGCCCAGCATGAGCTTCAAAGCCAATGAAGTGCCCTGCTCGACCAATCCGCTGGGCGTGAAGGGCTGCGGGGAAGCAGGCACTGTGGGTTCGGCGCCAGCCTTTGTGAATGCCGTCGTCAATGCCCTTGCCAGTTTCGGCATTTCGCATATCGATATGCCGCTGACGCCTGAGAAACTCTGGGCAATAACGAAAGGTAAAGTTGCGGCTTCTTAAGCATGATCGTTCACGAGGGTAAAACCCTTCGCGTGGCATTATCAGGGCCAACTGATATTGATCGCGGGCATTGTGGCAAGAATTCTTCGACGCTCAAGAATGCTCGCTGTGAGCGCCGCCTGCATTGGCGTCGTTCTCGCGCTGTATTTGCAGATGGCCGTGCCTGCCGGCCACGCAGTCGTAACGCCGCCCGTACCTGTTGGCGGGTCCGTTGATCTCTCCCAGTGGAATTTCCAACGCGATGGCAGTGTTTCGCTCAGCGGCCAATGGAAATTTTTCGACAAGACGTGGGCATCTGAGCTGGCAGCACCGGGTGCCGAGGGGCACAACGCTGCTGTGCCCGGTCCATGGCCGGTCACCGAAAAGTCGAGCACTGTCCCGCGCATGGACGGATATGGGACTTACGTACTGAAGCTCAAGTTGCCTGCCGCGCGAGACGGAGAGGCTTTTGCAATCGATACGGGCTACGTGTTGTCGGCCTATCGCGTCTATGCAAACGGCCAACTCATTGCGGAGAGCGGAATACCATCGGCGACGGCAGCCGGTGAATACGCGCGTGCGTACGCGCAAGTGGCCACTGTGCCGTCCGACGGGCGCGAGGTGGAGCTCAGGTTTGAAGTTTCCAACCACGTCAATAGGTATGGCGGTTCAATCATTGGTCCAACGATGGGATTGAAAGCGCCGCTGACCGCGCACCTGGATTTCATTCGGGCGCTGTCCATGTTCCTGGTCGGAGCGATGGCGTTTGCCGCGCTCTATCACTTTGTGGCTTACAGTCTGAACCGCGACGCGGTGTTCAGCCTGTGGTTCGGCTTGTTCGCGGCGCTGTTTGGCGTGCGTACCCTGCTGATTGAGCCGCTCGCCACTTTTTCGGTACCATTTATCGGACAGGATTGGGTCTGGCGCCTGGATTTTGCCGCGTCGATATTGTTGCTGCCCACAGCTTTTCAATTTTTCTCGCTGAGTTTTCCGCGCCAGGTTGCCCCGAAATATCTGCCCTGGGCGACAGGCTTCTGCATAGGAGCAGCCGGCTTGACTTTGGTTGGCGGCGCGGTCATCGGCGAGTACGCGATGAAAGTCTTCGAGTGTGTCATACTGATCGCGATTATCTATCTGACCCAGGGCATCGTTCGCGCGGTTGCGAGCAAAGAGCAGGGTGCTCTTCTTGCGCTGACAGGCTGGACGTTAAGTGCAGGAGCCATATGTCACGACATCTTGCTCGACAACGGGTTGATCAGCGGTATCAATCTCATACCGTTTAGTTTTCTTGGATTCTTCCTCTGTTTGTCGGGCATGCTGGTGTCCCGGTTTCGCGATGCGTTTCGCAGCGCCCAGAGTGTATCGCGGGAAATGCGAAGCTTGAATGATCAATTGGAAGCAGCGGTGCAACTGCGCACGAGCGAGCTGAGAGATAAAGTCGAGGAACTCAAACGGAACCAAGACGAACTCGAGCGCGCAAGAACGGACGCCGTGACCGCCAACATTGCCAAGTCGCGATTTCTGGCTAACATGAGTCACGAGTTGCGAACGCCGCTGAACTCGATCCTTGGATTTTCCGAGATTATTCGCGATGAACGACTAGGGTCGCTGGGCGACCAGCGTTACGGGGAGTATGCGTCCCACATCAATGAAAGTGGAACGCATCTGTTGCAGCTGATCGGCGACATTCTTGACCTGTCGCGGATCGAGGCGGGTAAAGTCGAATTGCGGTTTGAACCCGTGAGCATTGCCGAGATTGCGGAAACAGCAATGCGCCATGCGGCGACGCGTGAACGAAGTGCCGAAGGCGGCGTTGAGTTGGACATCGAGCGCGACCTTCCGCTGGTGCGGGCCGACCGGCGCTCGTTGGTTCAAATGATCGTGAACCTGCTTTCGAACGCGCTAAAATTCACGCCTGCCGGCGGCAGCATTGTGTTGTCGGCGTTCAAGCGCGGCGATGGCGGCGTGACCGTGCAGGTCAGCGATTCCGGAATAGGCATGGACCCTGCCGACATTCCCAAGGCCCTCGCGGCTTTTTCTCAGGTTGACGACAGTTATTCGCGAAGGCACGAAGGTACAGGGCTTGGACTGCCAATCGTCAAATCGCTGATTGAGCTTCATGGCGGCCAATTGAGGCTGGAGAGTGCGCGGGGACAGGGAACATGCGTTCGACTCGACCTCCCCCAATCCTGCATCGTCCTGGATACAGACCGGCTACAAACTCTCGGGTGCGAGGGTTACGCTCAAGCCGTCTAATTCGGGCGCCATTTTGATTTGGCATGACAGTCTGGAGTTGTCCTGAACCGCTAGGCCAAAGTCGAGCATGTCTATTTCTTGCTGGGCGGCTGGCGGAAGTTTTTCACTCCACGCGCCGTCAATGTAGACATGACAGGTGGCGCAGGCACAGGCGCCACCACATTCGGCTGAGAGGGGCAGATTCGCGTCTCGGATGACTTCCATCGCGCTCCAGTCGTCGCGCGCGTCGAGTTCGTGGATATTTCCTGTGCGATCGGTGACGATCAGTTTCATGCGACGCCCAGTTTCTTTTGCAGGCTTGATGACGACGTTGTGTATTGAAAACGTAGTTTCTCATCCGGGCGGCAATAGCGGAACGCCTGTTGTGCCATCAATGCGCCTTCATGGAAACCCGAGAGGATGAGCTTCAGTTTGCCGGGATAGGTGTTGATATCACCGATGGCAAAAAGTCCCGGCACGTTGCTTTCGAATTTACTGGTGTCGACCGGGATCAGGTTTTCATGCAGATTGATGCCGAAATTCGCGACGGGTCCCAGTTTCATCGTCAAACCGAAAAATGGAAGCAGCATCTCGCCTGGTATTTCATAGTCACCACGCTCCTTGTTGTTGAGTGCCAGCCCTTGCAATTGCCCTTCGGCGCCTCTGAGTGACTTTATGCTTGCAACATGAAACTCCATTTTACCTTCAGCGACCAATGCGCGCATTTTGTTGACGCTGTCGGGCGCCGCACGGAAACCATCGCGATGGTGCACTAGGACAAGTCTCTTGGCGATTGGCTGAAGATTTAGCGCCCAGTCGAGCGCTGAGTCTCCCCCGCCCGCGATGACAACAATCTTGTCACTGAAGCGATCCATTTTGCGAACGGCGTAAAATACCGAGGTGTTTTCGTAGGACTCGATACCCGGGATCGGTGGTTTTTTCGGCGTAAAGCTGCCGCCGCCGGCCGCGATGACAACCACGCGGGCTTCGATTTGTGTCCCTGCATCTGTGGTGATGCGCCAGCCGTCTCCCGCTTTCTCCAGCGACTCTGCCATTTGACCGACATGGAGGGTCGCCTGGAACGGTTTGATTTGATCCATCAAACGGTCGGTGAGGCCCTGCCCGGTCACTTCAACGAGGCCCGGAATGTCGTAGATCGGTTTTTCGGGGTACAGCTCCGTGCATTGCCCGCCTGGCCGGTCCAGAATGTCGATGAGATGCGCCTTCAAATCGAGCAAGCCGAGCTCGAATACCGCGAACAAACCGATTGGCCCGGCGCCAATGATCACGACGTCGGTCTTGTGGAATCCACCTGGAGCTGCGACTTTCTCAGTCATATTTACATTCCAAAACTGTTATTCATTCTATTGGCTCAAACTTACATGTAGAAATAGGGTCGTGCCAAGATATTTCAACTGCCGACACTGCATTCGCGCGTCGGGATGACGCGTTGCGATCAATCGTTTTGACGGCCATATCCCCAATTGGCTGGCGAAAAACAAGAGGATTGATCGTGATGCAAACACTCTCGCCCGACCTTGAAGGTTCGCCTGCAGCTGACTGCGCAACGATGGCTGATATCCGGCGTGAAATCGACAGAATTGACCATGCGCTGGTGCGCTTGCTGGCGCAGCGGTTGACCTACATCGAACGCGCCGGGCACATCAAGGCGGATCGAAAAACAGTTCGCGACGAAGCACGAATCATAGACGTGCTGATGAAGGTCAAAGCAAATTGTGCCCGCGAGGACTTGCCCTATTCCATTGCCGAACCCGTATGGCGGCAATTGATGGAGGGATGCATCGCCCATGAGTTTGGCGTATTTGACGAGGTGAATCGAATTAAGCCGCGTGCCAAACTCACGACGCAATGACCCGGCCGAAGAACATCCTCTTCATCACGGCTGACCAATGGCGCGGAGACTGTCTTTCGGCGCTTGGACATATTGTCGTGCGGACGCCGGTGCTTGATGCCCTCGCGCGCGAAGGAACACTGTTCACGCGCCACTTTGCGAACACGGCGCCTTGTTCGCCAAGCCGGGCGACATTGCATACGGGCCTCTATCAGCACAATCACAGGGTGGCGATGAATGGAACACCCCTCGACCGCCGTCACACAAATTGGGCCATTGAAGCACGCAAACTGGGATACGATCCGGCGCTGATCGGCTACACCGATCAGACGCCCGATCCGCGTGATGTGGCACCTGACGATCCGCGGCTACGCACCTACGAAAACGTTTTGCCGGGCCTTACCGCCGTCGCTCATGTCAGCATGGAGCAACCGGGGCCCTGGGCTGCATATCTTCGCGCCCGCGGCTACGAACTTCCGAGTGAAGAACGCTTTGTACTTTGGATGCGCGAGAGCGGCGCTGATTACGAAGACGGTGCGGCGCACCCCAAACCCTGGGAGCTGCGTGCAAAGGACAACGACACGGCGTGGCATGTCGATCAAGCCATCGACTATGTCAGTGAGCGCAAGCGGGAACCGTGGATACTTCACCTGTCGTTGTTTCGCCCGCATCCACCATGGATTGCGTCGGAACCATGGAACCGGCTCTACGATCCCGAGGCTTTGCCGCCGCCCTTGCGCGCGGGCAACGCAGCACTTGAGGCCATGCAGCATCCCTGGCTGGCCTATCAGCTCAATCATGCACTTTATCTGGCGCCAGACGAGCCCAAGAAACTCAATCGCATGCGGGCCGTTTATTTCGGCATGATGAGCGAAGTCGACGAGAATTTGGGCCGGCTCTTCGATCACCTGAAGCACGAAGGGCTGTGGGACGAGACGCTGATCATTTTTACCAGCGACCACGGCGAACAGCTGGGCGATCATTGGCTTTTGGGAAAGACCGGGTACTTCGACCAATCCTATGCGGTGCCGATGATTGTTCGCGATCCGCGCAGTGCTGCCGATCATACCCGAGGTGCCGCCGTCACCGCGTTTACCGAGCACGTCGATATCATGCCGACTTTGCTCGACTTCGTAGGTGGCGTGTGTCCGCCACAATGTGATGGGCGCTCATTGATGGATTGGATCCATCAGGCAACCGCACAGTCATGGCGAAGGCATGCGCATTGGGAATACGATTTTCGTGATGCAAGTTTTGACGGCGCCGAGAAAGCGTTGGGCCTGACGCTGCATCAGTGCAATCTGGCCGTCATACGTGATGAGCATTTCAAGTATGTGCATTTCGCGGGGCTAAAGCCGTTGCTGTTCGATCTCAACGCCGGGCCGGGCGAGTTCATCGATCTTGCGGCAGAACCGGCGTTCGCGGCCACGGCGCTTCACTACGCGCAAATGTTACTTTCGTGGCGTCAGACGCATGAAGACCATACATTGACACATAAAATGGCGACACGCCGCGGGCTGATCGAACGCGCTTCGCCGCGGCTATGATCTCAAATCAAATTGATCCGCATATTATCGCGGGCGACGAAGCATCCAGTCCATGCGGACATGGCGGTGGCTTCAATCTCTTCCATGAAATGGTCTTCGTGATCGGGATCGTGGTGGAAAATCGCCAAGCGCTTTACATTGGCAGAGCGCGCCAAGCGCATCCCCTCTTGCCACGTCGAGTGACCCCAGCCGCGTTTTGACGGAAACTCGTGATCGGTATAGGTGGAATCATAGATCATCAGATCCGCTCCCTCTACCAAAGCCAAAATCCGTTCATCGGGTTTGCCCGGCGTGTGTTCGGTATCGGTGATGTAACACACGGACCGGCCTTGGTACTCAAGCCTATAACCCGTGGCGCCATCGGGATGATTGAGCGGCGTCGTGCGAACTTTGATGTCCGGCGCAATCAAAAATGAATCGCCAGACTTAAAGTCGACGAATTCAATCTTTGCCTTCATGATATCAATGGGCACCGGAAAGAAGGGATGGGTCATCTGCCCGGCCAACACGTTCTGTATGCTCAAACCCGTGTCGAGATGACCGGCCATAATTCTGAAGTGATGACCATCGCTGAAAGCTGGTTGAAAAAACGGGAACCCCTGGATGTGATCCCAATGGGTGTGCGACATCAACACGGTCGCCTCACGCTGTTGCTTGCGCACGAACCACTTGCCAAGATTGCGCACGCCGGTGCCGAGATCGAAAATGACACGGCGTCCACCCATTGCAACTTCAACGCAACTGGTATTGCCGCCATAAGCCAAATGATTGGGACCAGGACACGCTATTGTTCCTCGGGTACCCCAGAATTTGACCTTGAACGCCATTTGTCAGTTCCAACCTAAAAACCAGCAGACGCTTTTACCGCTTCAACCCGGGTTCATGGCACTCGTCAAACACAGACGTGACGAGCATCACATTGGATTTTCGGTGATGAAGGTCCTGGCCGCTGCAAACGCGTGCTTCAACGGTTCGACTTTGCTTTTGTCGAGCACGAAAAGTTCGGCGTGAGCCGCCGCCTGCGCAACGTCGAAGGCGCCAATTCCGCGCGCTGAACCTTTAAGCGTGTGAATCAGCTGTTTCCACTGCTTTTCATCGGTGGTGCGGTCAAGTTCATCCAGTACTTGCTCGCTGTGCACAAGAAAGAGCTGCAGAACCTCGCGCATGACCTCTAGGTCATCGGCGGCTTGGGCTTTCAGATGTTTGTAATCAACCGCGACGGAACTCATGGCTGTTATCCCTGCGCAAATGTTCAGGCCAGAGACTAACCGCGAGAGACAACCAGACCGTTAACGAAGCGTTAAAACAACCCTAAAATGGGACCCATCCGCCTGGAAACGGGGAGGCGCCAAATGCCCAAGCGTGGCCTACTAAAAAAGTCGCAAACGCCAACAGGGCTATCAGTTGGCGATAGGTCAGCAGTTCGCTCAGGACCAAAGAGTTGTGCCCGGCAAGGATAGCCTGAAATGGAAAGTTCGACGTGGTTTGTTCAAAGTTCTTCCAGTCACCACCCAGTTTTCGCCTTCGTTTCGCATCGATTGAAAACGTGCCAAAAACGGCAAGAACTAAAAACGTCCCGAAGAAAACAACCGACGCCGCGTCGCCATTGGCTCCAAGATGAAACGCTGACCAAACCGCCACGCCCCAAAGAAAAGGATGACGTGTAAGTCGAAGAATGCCCGTCGCTGCGCCCTGGTCGCGTGCGATGTTTTCCATTCCAACGGAGGCCGGATTGGGCGTCAGCAGACCCGAGACTCCGAAGAAAAATGCAATCGCGACCACAATAATTCCCAGATGAGCGACCGCCGGTCCAAAATCCCACAATATTGGCGACCCTTCGCTGCTGGCTGCGTTGTAGCTCAAAACAAGCCAAACGATGCCAGCAAGGCTGGCGAGCGAGAACGCGGCCAGATATCCGCGTTCGCCAAGCCTGCCGACAATGAAATCCCTGAGTTTTGTTCCAGCGATGAGCAAGTGAATTGACAGAAAGAAAACTGCGGCAGCGATCAACATCGACATCGGCGCACTCCTTTGCGGATCAAATGCTTCGCCCTGGTGTGCACCTATCGAATCGATCTGTCACCAGGGCCGGAGGCTGGCATGAATATTTTATTCTGAACCGCCGCGTTCGTTAACTTATTTTCCCCTAAGCCTCTGTCGTCGAAGATGTTTCGATCCACAACCCTTGTACTGTGGCGAATCTTCTCCGATGCGTGCTTCAAAAAAAAGTGGTAAGTTTTTGGTTAACGAGGGTTCATTCCGGACCAGTATTCGTTCCAGGCAGTCAAACGGCTGGATTTGAGAATCGTAAATGCAACGCGTTGAGCCAGCAAAGGTCCACGCCGACACGGAATCGCCGATCCCGGCCTCCCCCCAGGTGAGCGCACGGCCGGCGCGTGTGCGCACGCCTGCAATGGATGCGCGGGACCCACCTGACGTTGAAGTTTCGCCGGTGCATGTACCTCTGGAGTCTGGCGGTCTTGTTGTCTGGGCATCATTATTCTTCGCAGCGTTCTGGGTCGCGGGAATCAGTGCATATGGCGTGGGCCTGGTCGGCGTCGACCGGCTTTTGACGCTTGCGAATGAGTGGTATTATTTGATTGCGGCCGTGATCATTGTTCCGATTGCCCTGGCGATTTTGATCGCTATTTTAGTGCGTGAAGCGAAGATCATGCGGCGCCAATCGACATCGCTTGCGATCGTCGCCTCGCATCTGGCAGAGCCGGAAGAACACGCAGCCCGTAATCTGACCAGGCTTGGACGCGCCATCCGGCGCGAGCTTGAGGTGTTCAACACGGCCGTTGAATCTGCCACAGCACGCATGGCTACACTTGAAGTGGCAACGAACGAGCGGCTTTCTTTTATCGAACGAACCGCCCAGGCGGCCCAAGAGCGTGTCGAGATCGCGACGGGGAAATTGGGAGCAGAGCGCGAAAAGCTGGCTCAGTTTACGCAGGCGTTGGACACGGTGGTATTGACGGCGTCGCAAACCCTGACTTCGAAATTACAGGACGCGCGAGCGGCGGCACGAACAGCGAGTGAGAGCCTTCACGCCGAACATGGTGCGATTGCCGGATTGATTTCAACGCTGCAGTCGGCCTCGCACAACGTTTCGGCAAAGGCTCTTGAAACCGGCAAAGAAATCGAGCGGCAAGCGCAGCGCTTGGATGCGGCATCGGAGGCGGCGGCAGCACGATCAGAACAAGTCGTGGCGCGGCATGAACGACAGCGCGCGGCGCTGGCTGATACCATCGACCGGCTCAAGCAAGAAAACGATCACATGGCCCGCGCGTTGGACTATCAGCGGGAGGGGATGAACAAGCTCGTCGTTTCGATGACCGACGAGACCAAGAAAATTGGCACATTCACGATGGAAGGGGCGCGTCGACTTGACGACACGGCTGCAATCATGGCGCAGCGTATTGTCGAGACAACGCAGCTGTTTGCCCGCGAAGCTGAAAAGCTCCGGACGTCCAGCGAACTTACGTCTTCGGGACTTGAGCAAGCGATGCAGACAATCCGCTCTGCCGGCGACAGCTCATTCGATGCGGCAGGCCGGCTGGGAACGGTTCTGATGGGGTTGCGAGATACCGCGACCACGGCCTCTCAGCAAATTGAGAGCACCGTGACACGCCTGTCGAAGATGTTGCACGAGTTGCCAACTGAAGCTGCAACCCAGGCCAAGAACCTGCGCTTGTTGCTGGATCAGCAGGCGCTAGGAATGAATGATCTGACTGAGCGCTTGAGCTCGGCCTTTGACCGGGTGCAAGCCATTGAGATGGCGCGGCAACAGCCTTTGCAACTCAGCGCCCCGTTGCCACCAACGCGCCCAGTCCAGGCCCCGCAACCTGCGCACCCACAACCGCCGCGAGCGCCGCAGGTACACGATGGTGCCCCGCCTTCCATACCTCATTTCAGGGTGCCCCAATTGCAGCCTGGACAAGTGCCGGATTTCAACATTCCACCCCCGGTGCAGGAGCCAGCTCCGAACTACCGGGCGCGAGCCCCTTCCCACAATGCCCGGCACTTGCCGCCGGCGGGCAATGGCGATCAGCGCGGATGGTTTGGAATGGCAAAGCGGCCCCTCCGGCAGCCCCTCGACGGGCAGGATTTTCCGGCTGACGATCGCGGCAGCTGGGATATGAAAGCATTGCTCGCGGCGGCAGAAGCGCGTGACGGTGATCGCCGTATTCCACAACCGCCGCGACGTAGTGATGTCAGGGCCGATCAAGGCCGCGACAGGCTTGGGCAGGCTGAGCCGCCGCACTCTCACCTTTTGCAACAGCCTCAGCTTCCCGTGCGCGCTCAATCACAGACTGGCGAGAACACAGCCGAACCTCAACCGCGCCATACTTCGGCTCGCCACATGATCGAATCACTGCAAGCCTTGGCGATTGACCTCAGCCGGTTCCTTGAAGACGATCCACCGCTTGACCTTGTGCGCCGCTATCGCAATGGCGAACGCAATGTATTCGCGCGCCGGTTGGCAAGTGTGCTTGGTGCCGAGCATGCGGGTTTGATATCACAAAAATACCGCGATGACCGCGAGTTCAGGGACACAGTAGATCGCTATGTGCAGGTGTTTGAGGCCTTGCTCGAGCAAACGTCGCACAGCGACCGCGAGAATGTCCTGGTTGAAACCTACCTGACGTCACAAACAGGCAAGGTCTATGTGACGCTGGCTTCGGCCATCGGTCGGCTTGCCTGATCGAAACGGCGGACGGTTAGAATCCCCCGAGTCCCGGCCGTGGCGGCACAATGCGGCGCAACAGGAAATAGGGTATAAGCAGCGCAAACGACGCCAGCACCTTCAGTCCAAGGTCTATGGACAGGTGATGGACCCAATCCCAGCCCGTACCAATGTATGCCACGCAATAGAACAGCGGCATGGCGACAAATGAACTTGTCAACGCGCCATAAGCGGGCGCATTCCACCACGCAACCCCTCTGGTGCGGTCAAAAACATAGACGCCGGCCAGTTGGCCCAAGACCAAGGCCATAAAGAACGACGATGCCAACCGCAAAGGAGGCGCCTGGACGTATGGCGGTGACAACGACACATATCCGGCCATCACCGCGAGTGTAACAGCCGCAGCAAACGCAGATGACACGAGGACGTGTGCAAGTGCATAGTCCTCGCCGAAACGGCGGTTGACGAGATTTGTTATGAGAAACACCACCGGTACCGCTGCATGTCCCCAGCTCAGCCAATTGGACGGGTGAAGGCCTGGACTGTTGGCGGGACCCAACACACCGTCAAACAGCGGGAATGGTTGCTCACGCCATTGCCAGGCAATAATGAGCGTGACGGCTGTGGCAATGCTGGGCACGGTAAGAATGGAAATATTTTGCGCGATCCGCGCGAAGAACGGTGCCGACGAGCGCGCAGGCGAAACCACTATTCCGGGCTCTCCGGTCATGCGGTTTGCCCGGCCCTGCAGCATGTGAACCGAATTCCCGGACTTTACGCCTGGGCTGCTTTCGCGATGTTGGCGCGCACGATTTCGCGCTTGAAGCGCCGGGCGCGAATGGACATCGTGTCATCGCCCAACTTGACGATGAAGTTGTCGAGGCCGCCATTGTGATCGATCGAACGTAGTGCGTTCTTGGAGATGCGCAAACGGATGGAGCGGTCGAGCCGGTCGGACATCACCGAAACTTCAGAAAGGTTGGGACGAAACTTGCGCTTGGTCTTGTTGTTGGCATGGCTGACATTGTGTCCGCTCAAAACCCCTTTGCCTGTAAGTTCGCAGCGCCGTGCCATAACGAAAATTCCTGTCATCCGAGAAATAAAACGAGAAACCGCGCAAGGGGAACCCTTCGCGCGGGAGGGGCGGAGCTATAGTAGAGCCTCAGGGAGGCGTCAAGATTTGCCGAGCACCCGAGACAAGATAGCCGTGGCTGCAACGGTTGGCGCCATGCTGCCGCCTGCGACCTTTTTCTCCAAACGGGTCATTTCCGCCTTTATTTCCGCGTTTTCGGTCAGCAAACCAAGAAGACCCTCGCGCAATTCGTTCCATAGCCAAGAGATTTTCTGGCGGCGGCGCTGATTATCCCATTCCTGCAAGGCGTTAAGATGGCGCTCGAATTTCTGAACCTCGGCCCATACTTCGGAAACGCCCGTCCCCAACGTGCTGGAGACCAGTGCTACAGCGGGCGGCCAATTTTCGAATTTCGGTTTCATGAGATGCAAAGCGACCGTGTACTCGGCTGCGGTGCGGGTTGCTGCTGGCATGAGATCGCCGTCGGCTTTGGTGACAATCACCAAATCAGCCAGTTCCATGATGCCGCGTTTGATGCCCTGAAGTTCGTCGCCGCCAGACGGCGAAACCAGGACAATAAACATGTCAACCATGTCGGCGACTGCCGTTTCGGATTGACCTACGCCTACCGTTTCAACCAGCACCACATCAAAGCCTGCTGCTTCGACGAGAATTATCGATTCGCGCGTGCGCCGGGCCACGCCGCCCAATGTGGTGCCCGCCGGTGACGGCCTGATGAATGCGCTGTGGCTCTGCGCAAGTTTGACCATGCGTGTTTTGTCACCAAGAATTGATCCGCCCGTCCGGCGCGACGAGGGATCCACGGCAAGCACAGCCACGCGCTTTCCTTGTGAGATCAGCCACGTTCCGAAGGCTTCAATGAAGGAAGACTTGCCGACGCCTGGCGCCCCAGACAGTCCGATGCGTACGGTGCGGCCGGCGTGCGGCAGCGCCGCATTTATCAGCAAACTGGCCGCAGCCGCGTCTTTCGGGCGGCGCGACTCAACCAGAGTGATAGATTTCGCAAGCGACCGGCGATCTCCGTTTACGAGCGAAGTGGCCAAATCCCTGACTTTTGCGATGTCCAATGACGGGGTGTTCATGTTGTTGGTGACGAATGGCGCTTGTAGATCAATGTCGATTTCCGCCACAATTCAACCATGGTCGACGAACATATAGTCCGCCAGCGTTTGTTGCTGTATTCTGTTAGTTCCAGATCAATGTGAGGGTTGCTTGCCAATGCTAAAACGCCTGTTGATTGCGACAAGTCTTATCATTCTGCCAGTCATTGCGCACGCAGAAGAGACCGTGACGCCTGTGGCCGCAGGAACACCCCCGACAAGCACTGTTCAACTGGTGTGGCAGGTCTATCTGGGCGGCTTTAACCTGGGCAATGTGGGATTGAAGACAAGTTTCACCGGCAATTCGTATTCTGCGGTGTCACGGCTAAAGACGGCCGGCGTCGTCAACTCTTTTTATGAAGCGATCATCGACGCAAGTTCAACCGGGGTCGTGGCCAACTCGGGTCTGCTGCCAAAGAAATACAATTCGAACACCAATAACGAAAAGCAAAACCAGAAAGTCGATCTGACATATACCACAGCCGGTATCGAGCTTTTTGCAGAACCTGAATATAATGTGGCCCGGTTTCCAGTGACAGAGGATCTGAAGCGCGGCACGCTCGACCCGCTGTCGGGTATCGTTTATTCTCTTTCGGGCGTTTCGCATTCCACTTCGAAGCCTTGCGGCGACACAGTGCGCGTTTTCGACGGGCGGCGCCGCTATGACATCGAACTGAAGTTCGATGGGCAAGACAAGGTGAAGTCGGACGAAGGGTACTCCGGTCCAGCTATCAAGTGCACCGTCATCTACAAGCAACTCGCCGGATTTAAACCCAACCTCAACAAAGGTAAAACTGTGCCTTCGATTACGGCGTGGTTTGCAACCATTGAAAGCTCGTCGGGCGGTCCGGTGAAAAAATTCATTATCCCGGTCAAAATCATGACTGAAACGCCCTACGGCGTTGCACTGGGTCATGCCCGCAAGATTACCATCGACGGCGTGCAGAAATCAGGCTGATATCCCACGTATATCTGCGTTTTCATGGGCGGGGGCCTTGTTCCTCCGCCCTTTCTGTTTGGACCTAGTGCCAAGCGCCCGCAACAATAGCGCCATGACTGCGAAGTGATTCGCGCATTCTTGTTTGTTCATGGGTTTCGCATGACTTTTGTACGCGGCCTCAAAATGTCAGACCAACTGATGAGACGATGGGTTGAAGAACCTATCGGCATTGCGGTGCCGCTTGGTGCGTTTTTTGCGGTCTGGTTACCGCCGCAGATGCCGGACATGTTTGCCGGCATGGAGGTGCCGATCTGGAAGCTGACCATATCGGCGCGGCCATTCTTGTTCGCACTGGCGGCGGCGCTGCTGGGCTTGAGTGCCTGGTTCTGGACGCGGGCGGCGCTCACGGCTCAACGCGACCAAGGTGAGATAGACAAAAACCGCATCAAGCGTGTCAAGCAATCCCGCGCTGGCGAACCCGAAGACCAGGTTACGAAGACACCCCGCCTGTTGCATGTCCGGGGGGAAGATTATGCCGGCTGGAGCTATGAGTGGGCGCCACGCTTTGCGTTGCTGGCGGCGGGTGGAATTACACTGTTGCCGATACTGTTCTCGATCGCCAGCGGGCGGATTATGCTGAGCCTGGTGGGCGCAGAGCTCTTGAGCTTTGGGCTTGTCGGTTTGCTGTTCGTTTTCGTGATCTACCGCACGGAATTCCGGTGGATGAATGCCTTCGGGGCTCCAGGCTGGATGTCCAAATTCCGAGCCACGAAGATTCTGGCTTGCTCACCTTTTGGTTGGCCATTTGCCGTACTTTCACTTGCTTGCAGTTTTGCCGCGCTGGTGTGCGTCGCAGCGCGGCCCGGTTGGGTGGCAGAGATTGATGCACCCACAACCGCCATTGCGTCGTTGGCTTTTGCCGTTGGTCCGTTGGTGATTGCGCTGGCTGTGTTTCGGGGCCTGACTGAGCGCGGAATTTATTTCATTCGCTGGATTGTTCACCGCGCCGAGCCGCGTCAATTGTTACCGGGAGAAGCACACCGGGTTAAGCGCTTGAGCAATGCGCTGGGGGCCCTGGCCATGCTGGTTTGGTTTTTGTCACCTCCGTGGATGATTGAAAAACACCTGGTGCCGCTGAGCACTGCGCGCGTGATCGAGCCTGCTGGCGCTGGAGACTGTGAAGTTCTGACCGGCCAGGATTCGTCTCAGACGCTTTGCAGACCAGACCTCAGACGCGCACTCGTCACGTGGGCTGAAGCGCGGCGGCGGATTTCCGGGGGCGGGGCGCGCAGGCTTCCCGTGGTTATCGTCGCTGCGGAAGGAGGCGCCAGCCGGGCTGCCGTCTGGCTGTTGTCGGCCATGCGTATGCTCGATACGCAAACCGGCGGCGACTTCGGACGTCATCTCTTTGCGATAAGCGGCGTCTCAGGCGGCAGCCTTGGAGCTGCGACTTATGCACGGCTGCTCAGCGCCAAAGGAACCCATGATGGCACCCTGGACTGGGAGGATCCCGGCGTCAGGGAGGCGCTCCAGTCCATCGCGACGGCCGATCTGTTGTCGGCATCGCTGTCCACTTATTTCATGAGTGACATGTTTGGAAGTCTTGTGGGTCCGTTGTGGACGTGGAGCGGCGTTCCCGACAGAAACGCCGCTCTTGAATCTACTTTTTCGGCATTGTGGGAGAAGAGCGACGCCTACAAACTTCCGCCAAGCTTGTCCCCCGGATTTTTGGGTATCCGTGCAAAACGGTCAAGCGCCATGGCCATGCCCAGCGAATTGATTCCGCTTCTTCTGCTCAATGGAACGGATGTAAATTCGGGCGAACGGATTATTACGTCGTCGATCCGGCTGACTTCGGATCGTGAGTTGTTTCCCGACAGCGGCGATTTTCTGCGTCTTGCATCGCGCGACATCGATCTTGCGACCGCCGTTACCAATTCCGCCCGCTTTCCATTCGTCTCTCCGGCCGGGCGCTTCCTTAGCCCGACAGAAGCACGCGATTATCAGATCATCGACGGCGGGTATTTTGAAAATTACGGAGCGCGCACCGCCTGGGAGCTTGCGCGCGCAATTGAAGATCTCAACGCCGCCGATCCAAGCTTGAATGTCGTGCCGATTATCGTTGTCGTGAGCAATGATCTGGATGCCGATCAGCCGCCGCGCGCGAAGGGCGGTCGATGCAGAACACAGCTTGGCGATACGACAGAAGATGGGTCACAAGTCACGATCCGGTGCGATGAGACAATGGCGGACGAGTCGTGCATTGAAATTATCCAGGCAGGAGCGAGCGGCGCATTTTCGTCACAAGATCAATCCATCGTACCGCAATCGTTAGCCCCCTTCCTGGGACTTGCGGCGACCCGGACGGCACATGGCCGTGATGCACTTCACATCGTCAAACGCGATTTTTGCCGGGCGCAGACTTCCGCGCCGGGCGATCCACGGGTGCGTATGATTCACATCGCCATGCCCAAGCCGGATCGCAATAAAGGCGAAGCTGCGCCGATGAACTGGGTGCTCAATCCAGATGCGTGCGACTATATGCTCAACACAGCCCCGTGGTTTGATTTCAATACCGGACAGGCCCGACGGTTGAAGTCCACGCTTGATGCAGTGCTGGGCTCGAGCCCGCGCGCAGCACCCCGCCCACGCCCGGTTGTGATCAATTGCAATGCGTCTTAGCTAGGAACTGCCCGAGGCTGCTTCATTCTCGTCCGGGATATCATCGGCAACTAGGTGTAACTGGACTTGGGCGCCGGCGGGGAGATCGCTGGTTTCAACGTCTTGCAGTTTGCGCCGGACCGCGCGGGTGCGAACGCCCGCCTCGTGAATGGTTTTTTGTGCGCTCTGCAGTTGCTTGTCGAGTTTGTCCCAGACCTCAGAGTATTTGTTGAACTCGGCTTTGGCTTCGCCGAGCACGCGCCAGACTTCGCCTGAACGTTTTTGAATTGCCAAGGTGCGAAAACCCATTTGCAGGCTGTTCAACAGTGCGTGAAGTGTGGTGGGCCCCGCGACGGTTACGCGATGCTTCGACTGCAGACGTTGCGCCAGTCCCGGTGCACGCATTGCTTCGGCGAACAGGCCTTCGGTGGGCAAATACATGACGGCAAAATCAGTCGTGTAAGGTGGGCGAATGTATTTCAACGAAATGCGTTTTGCTTCGTTTTCGATGACGCCGGCAAGTGCTTCACCTGCGGCGCGGGCCGCTTCGGCGTCGCCAGACTCCCACGCGGTGATCAAGCGTTCGTAATCTTCTTTTGGAAATTTCGCATCGATGGGAAGCAGGACTTCCGCACCTTCAACTTGACCAGGCATGCGCACAGCAAATTCGACCATTTCAGACGCGCCAGGTTCCATTTTGGCGTTAGTGACGAACTGATCGCGTGCCAGCAATTGTTCGAGCATCGCGCCGAGCTGCACTTCGGCCCAACCGCCGCGATCCTTTACGTTCGACATGACACGCTTCAAGTCGCCCACACCGATAGCGAGCGTTTGCATTTCGCCCAAGCCTTTGTGAACCTGTTCAAGTCGATCCGAGACTAGTGCAAAGGATTCGCCCAAGCGCTTGTCAAGCGTACCCTGAAGTTTTTCTTCGACCGTCGCGCGCATGGCTTCCAATTTCTCCTCATTGCCGGTGCGCAATTTGTCGAGCCGTTCGGTGACCGTTTGGCGCAAGGCCTCTTGTGCAGTGCCGTTGGCTTCGGTGAGAGATTTGACGTCAGTTTTCAGACTTTCGGCGAAGGCGGCGATTGTCTGACGGACTTCAGCGCGCAGACGGTCGGCGAATTCGGTGTGGGTGCGGGCAAACTCTTCAAGCTTCTTGTCGACTGAAACACGGCCGTCGGAGATCGAGGTTTGCACGCTGCCACCAAACTTGGTGATGCCTTCGCTGACTTCTTCGCGCAGGGCGCGGCCGCGTGTTTCGGATTCCTTGCGCATGTTCTGGTGTTCGTCGCGCAAGGCACGTTCGGTGCGCTCGGCGAGTTGCGACAAGCGGTCGAGACGGGCGTCGAGTTCCCTCGGGACATCACCCTTGGCGTTCATGAAGCCGGACAGCACGGCCATCAAGTGGATCATGCCGACTACGATTGCGACTGCAGCCGCAATCGCCACAAAGACCGAAGGCCAATCCATGAGAATCTCCGCATTTCTGCTAATTCTATCAGGCGACGCTGACCTAAGCGCTAGATGTTCGTGATGGCATCAAAGTCCAAAATGGAACACAATCCTAGTCGATACTGGCAATACTGCGGGTAAAAACGTAACTGAGGACCACCCAATGGCAACTATTCGAACGGGCTTGGCAGCGCTGGCAAGCGCCATTCTATTGTTGAGCCTGGCGATCTATGCGCAAGCCAAGTCCCCGACGGCCTGCGACCGCCAGTTGGTCATGCAGATCGATTCGGCGAAGGTTTCGGTTGAGCCGGATGGAATTGAGATTGACGCGTTTGGTGTGTCCGAGAGCTTGGGGTGGAAGTCCCCCACTCTCGTCGTCTCGAGTACTGCGAACGGCGTCGCCAATGTTGACTTCTTTGCTTGCCGCCCTGAAGTGTCGGCTCAGAAGCTAACGCCCATTCAAGTGCATCAGACGCTTGATGTCGATCTCGCGACAACGCGCAAGATCATCATACGAACGCGGACGAACTCGATGACCGTTGAGATTACGCAATAGGCCTCACGCCGCTTGTTTTGAGCGGGCGCGGATAAGCTTCAATACTTCGGCGGCGGCGACTGGGATATTCGTGCCGGGCCCGAAGATGGCGGCGGCGCCTGCCCGCTTCAGCATGTCGTAGTCCTGCGGCGGGATCACGCCACCTACAATGATCAGTATGTCGTCAGCGCCTTGCTTTTTGAGTTCGGCAGAAAGTTCGGGAACCAAGGTTTTGTGACCTGCGGCCTGGCTTGAAACGCCGATGACGTGCACGTCGGCGTCGATGGCGTCCTTCGCGACTTCAGCCGGGGTTTGGAACAGCGGGCCGATGTCAACATCAAAGCCGATATCGGCAAATGCGGTGGCGATGACTTTGGCACCGCGGTCATGACCGTCCTGGCCCATTTTTGCAACGAGGATGCGAGGGCGGCGGCCTTGGTCATGGGCGAAGGCTTCAACATCTTTGCAAATGCGGGCGAAGCCCTCGTCGCCTTCGTAGGCGGCGCCGTAGACGCCAGAGATGGACTGGGTTTGGGCGTGGTGGCGCGTAAAGGCTTTCTCCATCGCGTCGGAGATTTCACCGATCGTTGCGCGTGCACGCGCCGCTTCAATGGCAAGTTCGAGCAAATTGGCGCTGCCGCGCGCACCCTCGGTCAACGATTTCAGTGAAGCATCAACGCGCTGTTGGTTCCGCGTGCCTTTGACATGCTGCAACCGGGAGATCTGCTTCGCGCGGACCTTGTCGTTGTCGATGTCGCGGTACTCAATTGTCGGACCCGTTTCAGGGCGGTACTTGTTCACGCCGACAATGACTTCCTCGCCCTTGTCGATAGCGGCTTGACGGCGGGCGGCGGCTTCTTCGATTCTGAGCTTTGGCCATCCGGATGCCACAGCTTTGGTCATGCCGCCCATCGCTTCGACTTCGTCGATCAGTTTCTGGGCGTGGACGGCGAGCGCATTGGTCAAGGCTTCGACGTAGTAAGACCCTCCCAGCGGATCGACGACGTGGGTTACTTTGGTTTCGGTTTGCAGGATCAATTGCGTGTTGCGGGCAATACGGGCTGAAAATTCCGTGGGCAGAGCAATCGCTTCGTCAAATGAGTTTGTGTGCAGTGATTGCGTGCCGCCGAGCACCGCCGCCATGGCCTCGTAAGCGGTGCGCACGATGTTGTTGTAGGGATCCTGTTCGGTCAAGGACACGCCGGATGTTTGGCAATGCGTTCGCAGCATGAGCGATTCCGGCTTCTTGGCGCCCAATTCCTTCATGATCTGCGCCCACATTTGCCGCGCGGCCCGCAGCTTGGCGACTTCCATGAAAAAATTCATACCAATCGCAAAGAAAAACGAAAGACGCGGTGCGAAATCGTCGATGTCTAGACCTTTTGATTTCGCTGCCCGCACATAAGCAATGCCGTCGGCCAAGGTGAAGCCAAGCTCTTGCACCGCCGTCGCCCCGGCTTCGTGCATGTGGTAGCCCGAAATCGAAATCGAGTTGAATTTCGGCATTTTTTCTGCGGTGTAGGCGATGATGTCGGCAACGATGCGCATCGAGGGTTCGGGCGGATAGATGTAGGTGTTGCGCACCATAAATTCCTTGAGGATGTCGTTCTGAATCGTGCCGGATAATTGGGCGGGTTTTACGCCCTGCTCTTCGGCTGCGACTATATAGTTGGCCAGTATGGGAATGACGGCGCCGTTCATGGTCATGGAGACCGACATTTTATCCAACGGTATTTCGTCGAAGAGGATCTTCATATCTTCAACGGAGTCGATGGCGACGCCTGCTTTGCCGACATCGCCCAGAACGCGGGGATGGTCGCTGTCGTAGCCACGATGGGTGGCCAAGTCGAAGGCAATGGACAGGCCCATTTGGCCTGCCGCCAGGTTCCGGCGATAGAAAGTGTTGGATTCCTCTGCGGTCGAAAACCCTGCGTACTGGCGGATGGTCCAGGGCCGGCCAGCGTACATGGTCGCGCGTACCCCCCTGGTGTAGGGCGCCAGTCCGGGCATAGAGCCGATGAATTGCAGGTTTTCAAGATCTTGGGCGGTGTAAAGCGGCTTGACGGGAATGCCTTCCGGTGTTGTCCAGATCAACGAAGCAGCTGGTTTTCCCTTGAGATCGGTGCCCGCCAGCGTGTTCCACTGTTCCAAGCCGGATCTGGGAAAATTAGTCATGGGTGCGGCTCCAATTTGTTTCGCAGGTGCAATAATCTTGTCTCAGTATTCGGGGAAAGCTTGCATGCGTCAAACGGCACAATCGGGAGCGTGCTCCTAGTGATTAACGTGCGGCATGCCCCCTAGATGTAGGCGTGAACGAACTAGAATTTTGCAAGCGTCGATCCTTTGACCCCGTTCTGTTTGGGTAATGTTCCTGCGTATTCCCGGATTTTTCCACAGCCCGCACTTTCGAGTTTTGATCGTCCGGAGTCGGATAAAAACAATCCGGACACGGAGTTTTTGCAAGTGCGAATCCTACATTCTATCAGCTCAATCCGCACACGGAGGAATTGAAATCGTCTTGACACATCTTGGTCACACAAGCTTTACAAAGTGAGTCAAATTAGTGTTTGAACCTGTTGTAACTACTAGCTTTTGGCGTGAACAAACACCGATAAATCCTGACCTCTGATTCGGACATGATCCGTTCTGCTTGTGATCCAAACCATCCACCCGATTTCCACAACACAGGCAGCCCAGCACATTGAGTCACTTGCCATGCGCCCACTCGCCAAGGCATGAGGACCGCGCTTTGCACCTTTGGATACATGATCGATGACAATTCCCTACGGCCGGGTCACCGCCGTTCTTGGGCCGACGAACACCGGCAAAACCCATTACGCGATTGAACGCATGATGGCCCACCAAAGTGGCATCATCGGCTTGCCGTTGAGGCTGCTGGCGCGGGAGGTCTACGAGCGAATTGTGGCGGTCAAAGGTCCTCACTGCGTTGCGCTGATTACGGGTGAAGAAAAAATCGTTCCCAAGTCGCCAACTCACTGGGTGGCGACCGTTGAGTCGATGCCGCTGGATGTGGGGGCTGAATTTGTGGCGGTCGATGAAATCCAGTTGGCCAATGACCTCGACCGGGGGCATGTCTTTACTGACCGGCTTTTGAATGCCCGTGGCCGCTCGGAGACTATTTTCTTGGGCTCTGACACCATGCGGCCCTTGCTCCAGAAGCTTTTGCCAGGCGTGCAATTTATTTCCCGGCCCCGGTTTTCAGACTTGGCGTACACGGGCGCGCGTAAACTTACGCGATTGCCGCGGCGCTCAGCGATTGTGGCGTTTTCTGCAGATGCCGTCTATTCGATTGCCGAGCTTGTGCGAAGGCAACGGGGCGGGGCCGCCGTTGTTATGGGCGCGCTGTCGCCGCGTACGCGCAATGCGCAGGTGGCACTCTACCAGTCAGGCGATGTCGACTTTCTGGTGGCGACCGATGCGATCGGCATGGGTCTGAATATGGACATCGATCACGTTGCGTTTGCAGCCACAGACAAATTCGATGGGTCCGTTCGCCGTCCGCTGCGCGCCAGCGAGCTTGCCCAGATCGCCGGACGATCTGGCCGCCACATGAATGATGGAACGTTTGGCGTGACCGCGGATGCGGAGGCGCTGGATGGAGAAACGGTTGAAGCGATCGAGAACCATCGCTTCGATCCGGTGCGCGTCATTCAGTGGCGCAACACCGTCGTCGACTTTTCCAGTGTTGCCGCACTCGATCAAAGCCTGGATGCACTGCCGCCGACGCGCGGGCTTTCACGGGCGCGGACGCAGGATGATCAGCTGGCGCTAAGACTCTTGACGGCCGAAGACCGCATCAAGGACATGACTCACGGACCTGCAGGTTTGAAGCAATTGTGGACGGTGTGCCAGATCCCCGATTTTCGAAAGGTCGCAGTGGAAGAGCACGCCCAACTGCTTGGAAATATTTTCGAACATCTGATGAGCCATGAGGGCGTGCTGCCCGAAGACTGGCTGGAAGGGCATGTCGCGCGTCTCGACAATGCCGAAGGCGACATTGATATCATTGCACAGCGTATCGCGCATATCCGGACCTGGACCTATATTGCCAATCGCGCACAGTGGGTGGCTGATCCCGCGCACTGGCAAGAGCGGACGCGCGCGGTTGAAGACCGGCTGTCGGATGCACTTCACGAGCGGCTGACGCAGCGTTTCGTCGACCGGCGCACCAGCGTTTTGATGAGGCGCTTGCGCGAAGATGAAGAGTTCGCTGCAACCGTCGATGATGAGGGCGAAGTCCTGGTCGAGGGTGAATATGTCGGGCGGCTGCAAGGGTTCTCGTTTGTGGCGGACCCGCGCGCGATGGGCATTCATGGCCGAGCGCTTCGGGCGGCGGCGCTCAAAGGGCTCGCCGGAGAAATTGCTTCTCGCGCCCACGCGCTTACCAGCGCTCCAGACTCGGCCATCACCCTGTCCGAGCATGGGAGAATCTGGTGGAACGGCGGTATCGTCGCACAACTAAAGAAGGGTCATGAGCCCTTGCGTCCGCGGGTCGAGCTATTCGCGGACGACTTGCTCTCGCAAGCCGCCCGTGAACGCGCAAGCGAACGGCTTGACGAATGGCTCATGCACCACATCATGAAAGTTCTGGCACCGCTTGTGACCATGCAAGCAGAGCTCAAGAAGGAACTGCCGGCCAAAGCCGAGCCTGGCGCACCTTCACCCGCTCCAGACCACGCGGATCCAATGACAGTTCAATCCGAAAACGAAACGTCACCGGACGAAGTAGAAGCCGGCGGTGGGCCGGATGATTCTGCGGCGATTGATTCTGGGGCGATTGATTCTGGGGCGATTGATTCTGGGGCGATTGATGACAAACCTGACTCTGCGGAGGGCGAAGCGGCGCCGGCGGCAAACGTCGTGTTGTTCGCATCGCCGCTGCAGGGCGTGGCGCGGGGGTTGGCCTTTCAGCTCTATGAGAATTTAGGATCGGCGTCGCGCCAATCCGTAACGCGTGAGCTGCGTGTAATCGCGCAGGAAGACCGGGCGCCTTTGCGCCGGCTTGGGGTACGCTTTGGTGCATTTTCCATTTTCCTTCCGGCACTGCTCAAGCCTGCGGCGGCGCGGCTGAAGGCGCTGTTGTGGTCTGTTTCTCAGGGAATGGTGGACATTCCGCCGCCACCGACGGCGGGGCTGACGTCTCTGCCTACGGATCCTGCCGTCCCTTCCGGCTTTTATGAAGCGGCAGGATTTCGTTTGTGTGGTCCGCGAGCGGTCCGGCTCGACATGCTGGAACGTGTGGGTGAAATCATTCGCAGCAAAGGTCAGAATGGCCAGATGCCCGAGAGCTTTGCAGTCTCGCCCGACATGATGTCGGTGTTGGGATGCGGCGATGATGATATGGCGCACATTCTGCGCTCTCTGGGTTTTCGCGACGTTCGCATCAAGTCTGAAACCGGAGAAGAAACGACTCAATGGCAGCAGCGCCAACGGCGCGAGGAATCGCGGCAAAAGCCACGGCCACAGCGAGCGGCTCCAAAGGCGCCGATCGTCACAGAGCAGCACAAACCTGAAGGTCTCACCGCCGCCAAGCCGAAGGAGCGACGGGAGCATAAACGTGTCGAGCCGCAAAAGCTTCGTCAAAACCCAGAGCGATCACCGCGTCGTCCCGAGAAGCCATTTGTGGTAGATCCCGACTCGCCGTTTGCGGCGTTGTCGGCGCTCAAATTTCAGAAATAAAGCTGGGGTGCAGCGGATCGACAAATTTTTGTGGTTTGCGCGCTTCTTCAAGAGCCGGACAATGGCATCGTCAGCCGTGAATGCAGGCAAGGTGAGGATCAACGGTCAGCGCTGCGACAAGGCGAGCACAAATGTAAAACCGAGCGATGTGCTTACATTTTCCGCCGGTGCGCGCGTACGCGTGATAAAAGTTTTAAATGGCGGCACACGGCGCGGACCGGCAAGCGAAGCTCAATCACTGTACGAGGACTTGACCCCACCACTGGAACAAGCCGGTGCCAATACCGCGCAGTTAACGATACCCGGTCAGGGTGTTGGGCGGCCGACGAAGCGGGACCGGCGCGCGATCTCGGCGCTCAAAGGCCGCGACAGAGACGGCTGAGTTTTTCCATGCACACGAAAGGGTTGTTGTGTCTTTGGCGAAGTGCTACGCGTTTGGTTCGCTCGCCAATACGTGGCTTTATTCTTGAGGAGACGCAAGTTCGTCGCCATGACCTACGTTGTCACCGAAGCCTGCATTAAGTGCAAGTTGATGGACTGTATCGAAGTCTGCCCCGTGGACTGTTTTTATGAGGGGGAGAATATGCTCGTCATTCATCCCGATGAGTGTATCGATTGCGGTGTCTGCGAACCGGAGTGTCCGGTAGACGCAATCAAGCCCGACACAGAAACTGGCATGGAAAAATGGCTGGTGCTCAACAAGGACTTCTCGATCAAGTGGCCTAACATCACATTGAAAGGTGAGCCGCCTGCCGACGCCAAAGAATTCGAAACCGTGACTGACAAATACGAGAAGTTCTTTAGCGCAAAGCCTGGTCAAGGCACTTAGCGGTGAGTCGTGCGAGCCTATTGGTTAACGCCAGAAAATTGCAGTTTTCCCCACTTAGCGGTTGAGTGCGTCACTTTCTTCCATTTTAAGGTGATTCAGTTTTTTGTGATTATATCGCGCAAAATGGCCATTGTGTAGAGATTGCGACGAGTTCGAAATATAGGTTAACGGCTTGGTCTGCCTTTATTTTTCCTACTTTTCGTGTTACATTTTCATCACTTGGTAATGACGAACGAGCGCTTCAGGGCATCATAAGGTGTGGGGACTTCGCGGTCCAGCTTCCGCGAATTCGGTGTGAAACATTCATGCCGGACCGTTTGAAAGACGCGGAACACCACGAACATGCATTGCCCGGTCCGGCCCGTGTGATGGCGTACTTATGCGCGACCGCACCGCTTGTTGCATGCCCAAGTTGAGCGGGAAAGACGATGGGAATGAGCACGAAGAAGCAAGCAACTAAACCGCAAGCGAAAACCGTGAAACCAGTCGCTAAAACACAACAACAAAAGGTGGACGTGAAAGTGGTTGCGAAATCTGAGATGAAGGCTGTTGCCCCTAAAATTGTGGCGAAGAAGCCGGAACTGAAGGCCGTTCCAAAAGTGGACGCCAAGGCCCTGCCCAAAGCCGAGATCAAACCGGCTGTGGCCAAGGTTGAGCTAAAGGCAGTACCGCCAGTGATTGTTGCGGTTGCACCAAAGCCGGTGGTTGTCGTGCCGAAGCCGGAAAAGAAAAAGTCCGAGTTCCGGACCAACGATTGGGTCGTGTATCCAGCACATGGTGTCGGACGCATTGTGTCGGTGGTCGAACAGGAAATTTCCGGCATTCGCCTGGAACTTTTTGTGATCAATTTCGACAAGGAAAAAATGACACTTCGCGTACCTGTTGCCAAGGCGTCGGCGATCGGCATGCGAAAGCTGTCGTCACCGGATGTGGTCGCGTCGGCGCTGCTTACGCTCAAGGGACGGGCGCGCATCAAGCGGACGATGTGGAGCCGCCGGGCGCAGGAGTATGAAGCCAAGATCAACTCGGGCGATCTTATCTCGATCGCAGAAGTCGTGCGCGACCTGCACCGCACGAGCGGGCAGCCAGAGCAGTCCTATTCGGAGCGTCAACTCTACGAAGCCGCGTTGGCTCGTATGGCACGTGAAGTCGCGGCCGTTGAGCGGATCGACGAAGACGCGGCGGTCAAGCGGCTTGAAGTGGCTTTGCAAAGAGCGGCTTAAGATCAGACGCGCTGTGACAATTGACGAAGGGCCCGGGACATTCTCTCCGGGCCCTCTTTTTCAGGTGCCCGTCAGTTTCCTGTTGAAGCCGGTTCCAGCGTTTCAATTTGTTCGGGATGCGATACTTCAATCTCCGGACCATTGAGCAGTGATACCCAGCCACGAACCCGGATGGTCTTGCCCTGCCAAGAGGCGGGATCAATGCCGCCGGAGGTGAAGCGCCTGAGATCGCGTTTGGAAATCGTGACTGTAACATCGGTCCGATAATTTTCGCCGAAGTTCAGATAGGCGCGCTGCCGGCCAACAGAGACTTTTTTCACCAGACCTTCGAAAATTTGAAAGGTGCCTACGTCCTGGGCAAGCTCGTCCGCACGGCGCACGCGATAGCGCGCCTGTGCCCAGATGCCACGTCGCGCTGCCCGCGCCGCGCGCTCCAATTCCAGAAGCGGCGGCACGCAGCGGCGTGTGTCTGGCCATGAGTGAACGCGCGCGAGACCCTTCTCAATCAGTGATGCCTGAACCCAGGTTTTGCCTGCGCCGACGAACAGGTGCGCGACAAGGCGGCGGTGCCGGTCGGTGGCGCGTTCATCATAGCTCAACGCAACAACCTGATTTGCGGTCAGGGCCGACAGGGTCCGTGCGACGTCTGAGTTTGTGGCTGGCACCAAAATGTTGGCAAGGAGCAACGACCTTTGATCCTTGAGTGTGACCACCGCACCCTCGCGGATGGCAACAACAGTAACGTGTTCAGCCACAGCCAAGGAACAGCCTCGCCTTTCTGCGGCTTGCCCAAACGTTGAAGCGCCGCAGGAACTGGCGGCGATCATCAGAAAATGCGCGATCTTGCGCAATCCCCTTGATCGAAACGGCGTGATAAGCGATTTATGCATGCGTAACGACCCCGTAGCTCAGCAGGATAGAGCGGCAGATTCCTAATCTGTAGGCCGGACGTTCGAGTCGTCTCGGGGTCACCATTTTTCTTTCTGCCTCAAAGGTGCTCATGCGCGTCGGAGTGACTTACGATCTCAGAGCTGACTATCTCAACGATGGCTACAGCCTGGAAGAGACCGCTGAGTTCGACAAGGAAGATACGATAGACGGATTGTGTGGCGCGATTGCGGCACACGGACACGAGGTTGATCGCATCGGCAATGTGCGGGCACTGGTGGCCCGCTTGGCGAAAGGTGAGCGCTGGGAGCTGGTATTCAACATTGCCGAGGGTATGCATGGTATCGCGCGCGAGGCGCAGGTGCCCGCACTGCTTGAAGCCTACGGCATGGCCTGCACGTTTGCCGACGCTTCGGTGCTGACGTTGTGTCTGCATAAAGGCACCACCAAAGCCGTGCTGCAAGCGGCGGGAATAGCAACGGCCCCGTTTGCCGTGATCGAACGCGAGAGCGACATTGACCGCATCGCCCTGCCCTTTCCACTGTTCGTCAAGCCGGTTGCGGAAGGCACGGGTAAAGGCATTACGCCGCAATCGATCGTACGCACAGCGCCGGAGTTGCGCCCTGCTGTCAGTGACCTGCTGAAGCGTTTTGGGCAACCGGTATTGGTTGAGCCCTATCTGAGCGGGCGCGAATTTACGGTCGGCATTCTGGGCACCGGCACGTCGGCACGCGCGGTCGCGGCGATGGAAATTCACCTGGGCGAGAAAGCCGAGCCCGGGCTCTATTCGCTGTCGAACAAGGAGAACTATGAAGACCGGGTGACGTACACGATTGCCACCGACGCGATGGGCCGCGAGGCTGAACGCGTGGCGCTGGCGGCCTGGCGCGCACTTGGCTGCCGCGATGCCGGCCGCGCCGACTTGCGCACAGGCGCGGATGGGCGCGTCTATTTCCTCGAGGTCAATCCGCTCGCCGGTATCAATCCGGTGACATCCGATTTGCCGATTATGTGGCGGATGCTGGGCCGCAAATACGAGGATTTGATCGGGATCATCCTGGATGAGGCGATGACACGGGTGAAGCGTTAAGCCCGCCGCTTCACAGGCAAGATCACCGGGGCGCCGGCGTGTTCGCTGATGAAGGCGTCGATGCAGAAGGTTTTGCGGAGGTTGCCGCTGGTCAGGGTATCGGCGGGTGGACCGTCGGCGGCGACGCTGCCGTTCGCCAGCAGGACGACGCGTGAACAGTGGCGTGCGGCTATCGAAAGATCGTGCAGGACGACGATGATGAGAGCGCCCCTGACGGCTTCGGCCTGAAGCACTTCCATGGCGTGAAGCTGGTGGTTTGGATCGAGTTGCGCGAAAGGCTCGTCGGCGAGCAGTATCTTTGCCTCACTGGCCAGTGCGCGCGCCAACAATACACGGGCGCGCTCACCGCCCGACAAAGATGTCACGGGACGATCGGCGAACTGGCTTATGTCGCAGGCGTCCATTGCGCGGACGATGGCTTGATCATCCGACGCTGAACGTGCGTGCGGCAGGCGGCCCAAGGCTACGACGTTTCTGACGCTGAGCGGCCAGTGGATTTGGCCGCCTTGAGGCAGATACGACAGCGCGCGGCTGAGATCCGATCGCGGCCAGGCGGCAAGCGTCTTGCCACGAATGTAGATGGCGCCGCTATCGTGCGGGATCAAACCCGCGATAGCGCGCATCAATGTCGATTTGCCGGAGCCGTTCGGGCCAAGGATGCCGACGCACTCTGCGGCGGAGAACTCCAAATTGATGTTAGAAAGGACGGTGCGCCCTGCGAGGGACACAGAGACTTTATCCAGGGTCAACGTACTCATTGCATTTCCCGCCGCAATTTGAAGATCAGCCAGAGAAAGAACGGAACGCCTATGAGGGAGGTGAAGACGCCCAGCATGAGTTCCGGTCCCGAAGGCACGAGGCGCACGGCGACGTCTGCAACGGACACCAACAACGCGCCACCGAGGGCGCTGGGCCATAAGAGTTTTGACGGCACATGACCGAAGAAGGGGCGGCACAGATGCGGGACGATAAGGCCTACGAACGCGATCGCGCCGGTGACGGCAACGGAGGCTCCGACGGCAAGTGCAACGCCCAGGGTGACGCGGCGGCTGATCGAAGCGACTTCGATGCCGAGTGATTTTGCAGCGTCTTCGCCGAGAGTGAGCGCATCCAGGGCGCGGCCCGAGGATGCAAGCAACGCCAGACCCAAGGCCACAAAGGGCGCAGAGAGGAAGACATCGTCCAGACTACGATCCTTCAGAGAGCCCAGAAGCCAAAACACGATTTCGCTGAGCGCATATGGATTTGGTGCGAGGTTGAGGGCTAACGCCATCAACGCTGCCGCAAGGTTGGCCAGCGCCACGCCTGCGAGTATCAAGGTGAGCACGGAATTTTCGCGGCTGGCAAACAGGCTGAGCAATGCTGCGGCGATCAGGGCACCGCTCATCGCCAGGATGGGCAGCGCGAGAGAAAACGACGTCGAGATGCCGAAGTAAATCGCAATGACGGCGCCGAGCGAGGCAAAAGAGGCAATGCCCATGACGCCTGGCTCGGCGAGCGGATTGCGCAGCAAGCCTTGCAGCGCCGCACCGCTCATGCCGAGGGCGGCGCCTGCGAGAAGACCCAGGAGCATGCGCGGCAGGCGGATCTCGCGCATGATGATGCCAGTCGTGGTGCCCTGGTCCGTAAATAACCCGCCGATAATGTCGGCTGCCGGCAGCGGTGCATAGCCGATGAATAAAGACGTGAGCGCGATGGCGGCTGTGGCGGCCGCCAGCAGCGTCATGAGCGCGGCCGTGCCTAAACCTGATTTGGTGACAGTATGCTCCATTCGTCTTTCCGCCGTACGCTTCGCCATGCAGTCGCGACGGAATTTCCGCTCCACGCGCGCACCCCGGCGGCAGATGGACGACTTTGTTCTACCCGGCAGGTTTCCTGGCTTTGCGGCTGGATTGCGTGACTTGTCCGCCTTCCCAAAGCCAACGGGCTTCAGTGGCAATTCCCGACAAGGCACTCGCCGCTTACAGTTGCGGGGGCAGCTGCGGCATTGGGAGATTTCTCCCGCACCGCATTCCCTTTTTCTTCTTCCCGGTATGAACCGGGTTGAAGCACCGGATACGATGGCAGAGGTACTCTTGTTTGCGGGGCGGCGCAAGCGAAGCCCTTCACCGGAATACTACTTGCGCTTTGGGCGCACGGCGCGGGTGGTTTCGCGGCCGGCCGAGAGGGCAGCCTGTTGCAGCTCGTGACGGAAGTCATCGCGTTGCTGATGGATCGAGGCGATGGCCAGACCCGCCGGTATGCCGAGGCCGACCAGGGCCGCCTCGGACAGTTGAAGGCTTGCTTCGATGGTTTCGGGGACGGCATCTGTCACGCCTTGGGCGTAGAGGTGGCGCGCGTGCGCGGCATCGCGGGCGCGGGAGACAATGAGAATGTCAGGCCGCATTTCCCTGATCTGACGAACGATTTCATCCACGACGGAGCTTGCGTTTATCGTGACGACGACGCCGGTTGCCTGCATCAGGCCACATGCTTCAAGGAAGGCCGCATTTGCGGCATCGCCAAAGTAGACGTCATGACCGTTGCGCCGGTCCCTGGCCACGGCCAGCGCGTCATGATCGGCCGCCGTGAACGCAACGCCGTTGCGCTTCAACAGTGAGGCTACGACTTTACCGACGCGGCCATAGCCGATGACAATCGCATGTTTGTGCAGCGCAGGGGGTGAGACGGCAAGGGTTGGGTCCGTTGGCGTTGGCTTTGCCAGCAACGGGCTGAGGCGCCGAGCGATAATAGACAGTACCGGGATGAGCACCATGGTCAACGATGTTACCGCGAGCGTGAATGTCGACACCTCTGCGCCGATCAGGCCCAGCGCCGCCGCCAACCCGATGGCGACAAAAGCAAACTCGCCGCATGGTCCGAGCAGCAGGCCGGTTTCAACAGCGGCGGGCCAGGACAATTTGAAGAGTCTGGAGAGCGCGATCAGAATTGTTGCCTTGAGGGCGACAATCCCTGCGACCGCAGCCAGGAGCAAAACGGGATCGCGCGCCAGCTCTCGCACATCGATGTTCATGCCGACCGTAAAAAAGAAAATGCCCAGCAGAAGGCCCTTGAATGGTCCGATGGTGGCTTGAATGGCGCGGCGATACTCAGTTTCGGCCAAGAGCAGTCCGGCGACGAAGGCGCCCAGGGCCATCGACAATCCGGCCACTGAGGCAACGACACCGGTACCGATGATCACAAACAGGATCGCGGCAATGAACAATTCATCCGAGCGAATGCTTCCGACTAGGCGGAAAAGCGGTCGCAGCAGGGCACGGCCGACGCCGACGATGACTGCAAGAGCGATTACGGCTTGCGCCAGCGCCGTGGCGATGCCCGAGACCACCGCGCCGTGTGTGTTGGCGCCCATGATCGAGATAAACATCAGGATCGGTACGACGGCGAGATCCTGCGCCAGGAGGACGGAGAAACTACTGCGGCCGGCGCTGGTGGAGAGCCGGCCCTGATTGGAGAGCACTTCAAGGACAATCGCAGTCGATGACAGGGCGAGGCTGGCACCCACAATAATTGCCGCCGACGTGGGTTGACCCGCCAGCCCCGCAATCGCGCTGAACAACGCCATGGTGATTGCGATTTGCAGGCCACCCAATCCGGCTACAAGGCGGCGCATGGCGATCAAGCGCTCGAAAGACAGTTCGAGTCCGATGAGAAACAGCATGAACACGACGCCGAGTTCGGCGATGCCGGCCACGTTTTTGGCATCGACGATGGTGAACCAAAAAAGAATGGGGAACTCGCCGATAAACGATCCCAACCCGAGAGGACCGAGTAAGGCCCCTGCCCCAAGATATCCAAGAACTGGGCTGAGCCCCAATTGGCGGACCAGCGGTACAACGATGCCCGCCGTACCCAGCACCACAAGGGCATCGCTGTAGGCAAGGATATTGATCGATTCAGCCAATTGATGCTCCACGCGTGTTGGCCGATCACCTGGACGGCGTGTCCTGGGGCGGTTTTTTGTTCAAAGCACTGTCCTCATCACCACCAATAACGCCTGTGTCTTCGGTGTCAACTTTGCGCGCAGTTCGTGCACGTTGTCCAGGCAGCGGACGCAGCCCTTCGCTGTTCGCGCCAAAAATGCCCGCTGAAATACAGCGGCGGGTTATCGTGTCCCGGATAATTCCCATGGTCCAAGGCAAGGCGCTCACAAACACACGTAAACGCCCCGTTGGTCTGGAACTTCCAGAAGGCTGCCGCGTTGTCGATGGTGAAGTGGATCGTGGAGGCAAAAATGCATGAAGAGTCCGACGTTACCCTGACACCCGACCAGGCCCGTCAGAGTGTTATGACAGGGCATATGCGCTACGTACTTGGTATTAGCCTTACTCTTGCCATCGTGGCGATGGTGGTTTCGGTTGTTGCGGGGTAAGCCACTTGATCAGGCCGTACTTCGGAACTTCACGATCCTTGAGGCGTTGACACTTAGAGCCGCGATGTTGCGGCAGCTTATGCTTTACCGAGGAGACGCGCCGATGCTGAAGTGGGCACTGACTTTCTTTGTTGTTGCGCTTATCGCGGGCGTGCTGGGATTTGGCGGGGTCGCCTTTGTCTCCGTTGAGATCGCGAGAACCCTGTTCTTTATTTTCCTGGTCCTGTTTGCGGTCAGCTTGATCGCCGGTCTGTTTCGCGGCAGACCTACGCACTAAACCCAACTGTTTTGAAGACAGCGGGAAGGCGCGAAGAGAACAGACGAGGCGCTCATTGAGCGAACGCATTGCCGATTCGACACATCTCTCCATCGCGATCAACTGACCCCTTCATCGTTTCGGCGGTATAGGCGGCCAATGTGGTGGCGAATTTGCGAGAGGCCCGTTGAACGCTCATTAGCCGGTAAAGTTCCATCTCGTCGGGATCGCGACAAGCTGGCGCGTGGCTGGCGTACCACCGGAACGATTGCGGGATCGGAGAGTTCTCTTATTGGTACGGCGACAACCGGCCGTAGTTTGTAACAAAGGAGTATTGTGATGGCCTTGGATAGTGATTCCGACAGCGGTAGTGGCGCTCTGCTCGGTGTAATCGTTGGCGCTCTTCTGATTGGCGCCGTAGCCTTGTTTGCGTTTGGTGCATTCGACCCTGCGACCACACGGGATACGACGCCCGCGAATGTCGAAATAAATGTACCGACCCCAGATCCCGCACCGGTTAACCCGTAACGCATGAGACCGGGCGGATCGAACTTGGCGCGCCCTCAGTGACCTGAAGGCGCGCCATTTCATATTCACCTCATTGTTTGCCCATCTTGAAGGCATGCGCTAGGCTTGGCGCGTTAGCCTGCGACTGTGGGCGGGGGTGGTGCGATGATGAAATTTCAGATGATGGGCGCAGTGCTTTGCTTGCCGGTATTTGCCGGAGTTTCCCTGGACGCGGCCGTTGCGGTTGCCCAAGAGAGCGAGGAAGCAGCGGCGCTCACCCAAACAATAGCCGCGCTCGATTCGAAGGTTTTTGAAGCTTACAATCGATGCGATCTGGAAGTGTTTGGCAGCTATTTCTCGGCAAGGGTCGAGTTCTATCACGACACCGGCGGGGCGACGTTCGACCGCGCAACCGTAGTTGACAATGCGCGCAAATTTATCTGCAACAAGGTGCGCCGGGAATTGTTGCAAGCCACGCTCAAAGTGTATCCGATCAAGAACTAAGGCGCGATCGAAGAAGGCGAGCATCGCTTCTGCCAGATTGCGAGCGGTGAATGCGAAGGCAGCGCGAAATTCCTGATAATCTGGCAAAACAGAGGCGGGAAGTGGCAAATGACGCGCGTCATAAGCTATGGCCATCGGGCCTTGACGGAGGAAGAAAAGGCAAGTCTCGCACCAAAGTCCGGCGGCGGATGGGGCCGGCGGCATATTAGATCTTTCGGCTGTCGTAGGCCCAGTGCAGCAGCGCTTGCCGTTGACGGCGGCGGCAGAAAACGTCGCCATCGTCGCAGTTGCAGCGGATTTGCGCGATATGGCGGCGCATCGCTTTCCAGCGTTTGATCTGACGGTGATCCTCTTCGCCCATGCGACGCCCCATGTAATACCGGCAGTACCATTGAAACCAACCGCGCGGATCGTCCGGATGGATCCAACCCTTGGCGCGCCACACCGACAACGGCTGGCTGGCACTGACGCCGAAACAGTTGAGGCTGGGATCTGCTTTGCCCGGCGACAGTTTGGCGCGCGCGAACCAACTCTTGGGGAATTCCACCGTCGAGTCCGTCATGTACTTGCCTCCGAACACGCCCAAGTCGAGCATTTGCTTCGGCGTCAGCTCAGGCTTGAACCCGGGATCGAATGCAAATCCCGCGCGCTCGACAAGGGCGTAGCAATAGTCCGTCTGCATCCGATCGTTGACGACGACAACCTTCTGGCGCATGGCATGTCCAATCATTGAAAATTCCTCAGTTGACCGTGATTTACCCTGGAGTGGCCAGACCAAAAGCAACTCGAGGAACTGCGTTCCGGAAATTCTGGTTCAGTTCATGTTGACGGTCACCGTGGCGCGATACGGGTGCGTTGTGTTGCCAGACGCTCGACGGCTTCGGCGATCCAGGGGCCGGGGCAGAGCCACAGTCGCGAGGGGATGGCGTAGATTGTGGTGCGGCCTTTCAGGCTGAGGAAGGCGGGGTGACGCAGGATGCTTTGGGCGCGACTGGAACTTCTGGAGTAGGAATCGTCCAGGATCAGCAGCTGCGGCGCTGTCGAGACTACTTGCTCCAGCGGCACTGTTGCGTAGGCGAATGATGTGAGTTGGGGGGCAATATTGGTGAGGCCGGCTTTTGACAAAATATCATCAGTCATTGTTCCGTTGCCGGAGGTAAGTCCATTAGGTTCGTAGACGAGGGCAGTGATGGGGGCGGTTGTCAGCCGGCGCACTTTCCCGATGCGTGCGTCCATTTCGCTGATGAGCGTTGTTCCACGGGTCTCTTGGCCGAGAACTTTTGCGGTGTCACGTATGATGGTACGGACATCGTCTATCGAGGCGCCGGTGTTGATGACGTGAACAGGGACGCCGATGGTTTTGGCCAAATTGTTCGCATGTTTTCCGGTGTAGATATCGCCCAGAATCAAATCGGGCTTGAGCATGACGATTTCTTCGGCGCGCGCGTTGTTGACTGGGATCCCCTGAGCAGCCACGCCGAAGTTCGAGATTTCGGGCTGGGCCGCCAGCCTCGATACAGAAATGATGTGTTGGCGATCGGCCAAGGCCAGGGCCAACTGATCGGCACAGACATTGGTGGAGACGATTCGTTGGGGCTTTGGACGCTGGGGCTTTGCGTTCGCGGTGAGCGTTGACGCGAGCGCTACGAAAGCCAAAATGATCCAGAAGCGCATCGCTTTTGCTGCTTGTCCGATGGGTGAAGTTTCTGCCTATATCCGGTTCGTACCAAACAAGCCAGACCGGAGGATTCCCATGGCGTATGCAACGCTTTCCATTCGCAAAGAAGGGCCGGTCGATTGGGTCACTTTCAACCGGCCAGACAGCTTGAATGCGCTCAACCGGCAGATGGTCGATGATCTGCTGGATTATTTCGGACAGTTGTATTGGGACAAGAGCGTTCGCATCGTGTTGCTGAAAGGTGCAGGGCGGGCCTATTGCGCGGGGCTGGATCTGAAAGAACGCGACAACAGTCCGCGGTCGCCGTCGAACGGCCTGACCAGCCAGCGGCGGATCAGCGAAATCGTGATGCGCATGCGCCGGTGTCCGCAACCTATCGTCTCTCTTGTTCATGGGCCGGCCTGCGGCGGCGGGTTTGCGCTGGCGCTGGCGAGCGACATTCGCATCGCCGGGACAAGTGCGCGGATGAATGCCGCGTTTATCCGGATCGGGTTGTCGGCCTGCGATATTGGCGTCAGCTATTTTCTGCCGCGGCTGGTGGGGGTGGCGGTGGCGTCGGAGCTGATGTTGACGGGAAGGTTCATCAACGCGGAGAGGGCGGCGCGGGTTGGATTGGTGAGCGAGGTTGTTGCCGATGATCAGCTGGATGCCGCTGCGCTGCCCTATCTCGATGAGATGCTGACGACTTCGCCGTTGGGTTTGCGCCTTACCAAGGAATGTCTGAATATGAGTGTTGATGCAGGCAGTCTTGAGGCCGCTGTGGCGATGGAAGACCGCAACCAGATTCTTTGCTCGCAGACGGCGGACTTCTCCGAAGGCATTAGCGCCTTTCTGGCGAAGCGCCAGCCGCACTATCAGGACCGGTGAGCTGTGTCTGAACGCTGGCTCTATTTGCGCGGTGGCGATGCGGCTCTGCTGATCGACACGCAGCCGGGTGGCGAGGTTTTGCCGCGCGTGGTTCACTTCGGGGCGGACCTTGGGGCCGCGCCGGACTTCGAAATGATCTCGCGGGCGGCTCCGCGGGTGTTGTGGGGCGCGCGGCTGGACGTGCCCTGCCCGCCTTGTGTTCTGCCCGGACTGGAAAGCGGATATTTTGGTTGCGCTGCGGTTTCCACTTCGGCGCAGCAGCGATGGGTTTTCGTCCATGCCGTTGGTTCGACGCTGCACTTCAAGGCGGCGGGCGCTGCGATTGAGATCGAGTATCAGATGTCACGCCACGGTGTGCTGGCGATGCGTGCGAGGACGAAGGGCGGAGGGCCTAACTCTTCGTTGGCGTTGCCACTGCCCGCGCGGATGACGGAGGTGTTGTCGTTCGGTGGCGACTGGGCGCGGGAGTTTGCACCTCAGCGGCACCTGCTTCAGTCTGGCATGCTTGTGTTTGAGAGCCGGCGCGGACGGCCGGGGCATGACCGCTTTCCCGGGCTGTTTGTTGGCGCACCAGGATTCGGTGACGACCATGGTGACGTGTATGGGTTCACGCTGGGTTGGAGTGGCAGCCATCGCCTGAGTGTCGAGCGCCTGCGCGAAGGCGATGTTGTCGTGCTAGCGGGTGAACTTCACGTCGATGACGATGGTGTGGGTGCGCACTATGAAAGTCCCTGGGCTTACGCGACGTATTCTCCGAGCGGGTTGAACGGGGTGATGCAGGCGCAGCATGCGTTCCTGCGTGAGCGGGTCGTCCCTGCGCGGACGGCGGCCAAGCCGCGACCTGTACATTACAATACGTGGGAGGCGATCTATTTCGATCACGATGAAGCGACGTTGCGGACGCTGGCTGATCGTGCTGCGGCTGTGGGTGCGGAGCGGTTCGTGCTCGACGACGGGTGGTTCAAAGGGCGGGCGAATGATAGTGCGGGGCTTGGCGATTGGACCGTTGATGACCTGAAGTTTCCGGGCGGTCTCACGCCATTGATTGCCCATGTGCGTGGACTTGGAATGGAATTCGGGCTTTGGGTTGAGCCTGAGATGGTAAATCCCGACAGTGATCTGGCGCGAGCGCATCCAGACTGGATTCGGCGGGAGGGCGATCATCTTTTGCTGCAACGCCATCAGGCCGTTCTCGATCTGGGCAACGCCGATGTTTGCGCGCATCTGTATCAGGCGCTGGATGCGTTGCTGAGTACCCATGAAATTTCCTATCTGAAGTGGGACATGAACCGCGACCTGACCGGCGCGGGCCATGGCGCCTATGTGCGGGCGCTGTATGGATTGATTGACCGGTTGCGGAGCGCACATCCCGGTGTCGAAATCGAGGCCTGCGCCAGCGGGGGCGGGCGTTGCGATTGGGGCATGCTGGAACGAACGGAGCGCGTTTGGGTCTCTGATACGAATGATGCGCTCGACCGCTTCGACATCCAGCGCAATGCGAATTTGTTCCTGCCGCCGGAAGTTTCAGGCGTTCACGTTGGTCCTGCCGCCTGCCACGTTACGGGGCGGCGATTGAGTCTGGATCTGCGTGCCCATGTGGCGCTGTTTGGGCATATGGGGCTTGAGCTGGATCTGCGAGCGCTCAGCGACGGCGAAACTGAGCGCCTTTCGCGTCACATTGCAAACTACAAGCGATTCCGCGATCTTCTGCATACGGGCCGCTATTGGCGCTTGCCATGCGATGACGCCGACCACACCGGGGTTTGCGTTACGTCTGCCGAGAAAACCGAGGCGTTGGCGCTGGTGCTGCGCCGCGGCTCAGCGGAGCTGGGGCGTGGATGCGCGCTCCTTCTGCCGGGGCTCGCGGATGAGGGGCTGTACCGCTGTGAGGTGGTCGGCCCGGTCAGTTTGGGCGTTGAACGCTCGCTAGCGGCAGGTTTGCTGGACGGTCAACTTGTGTTGAGCGGAAAGGTGCTTTCCGGCAAAGGTCTGGACCTATTTCTGCCACGGCCGGAAACATCGTTGTTGATGCATTTCAAAGCGGTGTGAGTTGGTTGTGTTTTTGAGTGAGCCGCGCGATTATACGGATAGCAGCCCTTCCCCTTAAACGGACTTCCCCCCATGCCGAGTTACACTGCCCCCGTCGCTGATTTCGAATTCCTGATGTTCGATGTGCTGGAGATCGACAAGCACACCGACCTTGCCGGCTACGCCGATCTCGACCGCGCGACAGTGCACGACGTGCTGGAGGGCGCGGGCAAGTTCATGTCGCAAGTGCTGCAGCCGTTGAACCAGTCTGGCGACGAGGAAGGCTGTCACTTGGAAAATGGCGTTGTGCGCACGCCGAAGGGTTTCAAGGAAGCTTGGAATGCTTACTGTGAGTCCGGGTGGAACCGGCTGGGCGTGCCGGAAGAGTATGGCGGCGCGGGGTTGCCGATTATTTTGACTTTCGCCGTCGCCGAAATGGGATCGTCAGCGAACCAGGCATTCGCCATGTATCCGGGATTGACCTCAGCTGCCTATTCCGCACTGGCTGCGACCGGAGCGCCGTGGATGCGCCAACATGTGGTGACGAAAATGGTGGCCGGCGAATGGGCGGGCACGATGTGTCTGACAGAGCCGCATTGCGGAACCGATCTTAGGCTTATGAAGACGAAGGCCGTCGAACAGCCGGACGGCACGTACAAACTGTCCGGCACCAAGATCTTCATTTCCGGCGGCGATCAGGATCTGACGAAAAACATCATTCACATGGTGATTGCAAAAATTCCCGATGAGAAGGGCAAGACCCAGGACGACCTTTCGACCGTGAATTTTTTCATGGTGCCGAAATTTCTGGTCTCCGAGGACGGCAAGATGGGGGCGCGCAATGGCGTGTCGACCGGCTCGATCGAAAAGAAGATGGGGATCAAGGGCAATGCCACCGCCGTGTTGAATTTCGACGAGGCGACGGCGTGGCGTTTGGGGCCCAAGCCAAAACCAAAAATCGAAGGCGCCAAGGGTTCTTCGAGCGAAGGCATGAAAGGCATGTTTGGCATGATGAACGCGGCGCGGTTGGGCGTGGGCGTTCAAGGCGTGGCAGTGGCCGAGGTCGCCTATCAGAACGCGGTGACTTATTCCAAAGACCGTTTGGTCGGACGTTCGCTGACCGGAACAAAGTTTCCGGGGCAACCGGCCGATCCGTTGATCGTGCATCCCGATGTTCGGCGCATGCTTCTGTTTGCGCGAACGGCGGCCGAAGGCGGGCGATCGCTGGCGACGTGGATCAGTTTCCTGCTCGGCGTGGCGTCGAGCAAGCGCTCGGAGGCTGAGCGGCAAGAAGCCAGCGACCTCGCCGATCTTTTGACGCCGGTGATCAAGGCGTTTTGCACCGACATGGGCTTCGATGCGGCGAACGCGGCGATGCAGTGTTTCGGCGGGCACGGCTATATCCGCGATCACGGGATGGAGCAGTTCGTACGCGACGCACGTATCAATCAAACCTATGAGGGCGCGAACGGCGTGCAGGCGCTGGATCTCGTGGGCCGCAAGCTGGGACGCAACGGTGGCCGCGCGCCGTTTGCGTTGTTCAAGCTCATCACCGATTTCGTTGCGGCCGAGAGCGGCGAGGCGATGAAACCGTACACTACGCCTTTGAGCGTTGGACTGGCGCGGCTGCAGGACGCGACGCTATGGCTGGCACAGAATGGAATGAAAAACCCCGACAATGCGGGCGCTGGCTCGGTCGATTATTTGCGCATGTTCGGTATCGTCGTGGTGGGCTATTTGTGGGCGCGCCAGGCCAAGGCCGCGCTGGCGAAGTTGGCTGCGAAACCCGCAAATGCCTCGTTCTATGAGGCCAAGCTGATCGGCGCGCGATTCTGGATGGAGCGCCTGATGCCCGACACCGCTTCGCTCAGCGAACGCGTGAAGGCGGGCGCCGACGGACTGATGCTGCAGGAAGCGGCGAGTTTTTGAGAGAAATGGCAGGGACGCTCGAACCGCTGATTCTCGATTTCCTTGAATGGCTGGCGGCCGAGCCGCGCTCCTATCGTGACGCGTTGGACGCGTGGCGCACGTCGTGTCCTCGGCTCACGGTGTGGGAAGATGCAATCGAGGCCGGGTATGTTACACGCGTGCAGGATCCGGCCCTCGGCGAAATGGTGCGCGTGACGGCGAGCGGGTTGGCGTTTCTTGAAGCGAGCGGGCGGGTTCCTGAGTAGCGTATTTTTTTCTTGGGAGCGCGGGCATCCGAGGCTGTGAAGGAATGTCACGCGGAGGCGCGGAGAACGCGGAGAGTGACAGATTTCAAGCGCAAATCTCCGCGGCCCCGCGCCTCCGCGTGATTTCTTCACACGCTCTCCTGCCCGCTCTTTACTCAGTCCAAGAAAGAACAGGGCGGGCAGGATGCCTGCGGTCCCGGGAAGTATTGGTCTTTGACCTGATTCAAAATCTCCCGTGATGAAGACTTTTATGCGCGCCTGCGCTCGACGCCGCGCATAAATTCGATCATCGGACCAGATATCGCATGCACAGCGGGGATCGGCATGTTGTGGCCCCAGCCGGGGATGATTTTGAGCTCTGCGCCTTTGATGCAGGCGGCCGTGTGACGGCCGGCTTCGGGCTTGATGAGAATGTCGGCGTCGCCGTGGATCACCAGCGTTGGGCAATTCAGCGCCTTTAACATTTCGGTGCGCGGTGAACTTGCCATGATCGCCGCCCATTGCCGGATGGCGCCTTCGGGATAGTAGCTGCGGTCGTAGTTCATGGCAAAGCGGGCGCGGACTGCGTTCTGGTCTTCGGGGAAGCCGGGACTGGCGATAACGAGCCGCGTTTTGACAGCATGCTCGACGACGGCATCTTTGTCTTCGCTGGAGGCTTTTGACATCAGCGCTTCCTGTGCCTTGGGGTCCGAGCGTGGCAGCGAAGGATCGCTTGTCGTCGACATCAGTGAGATAAGACTTCGCGCTTTGTGCGGGTGGCGGAGGGCGACAAGCTGGGCAATCATGCCGCCCATTGAGGCGCCTGCGATGTGGGCGGACGCAATCCCCAATTCATCGAGCAGTGCCGCGGCGTCGTCGGCCATATCGTTGAGTGTGTAAAGCACGTCTGGTTTGCGGCCTTCCGCCATTGCCCTGGCGACAGCGCGCATATCGGGGATGATGCCGTCGAATTTTTGCGTGAGCCCAACATCGCGGTTGTCGAAGCGGATGACACGGAATGCCTGAGACGAGAACGCCTGGTGGAATTCATCGGGCCATGAGGTCATTTGCGAGGCGTAACCATTTATGATGAGTATCGGGACACCTTCGGTCGGACTCGTTACTTCGACCTCTAACTCAACGCCGTTCGCGCGCACTCTTGCCATCGGGCTCAGACCTTCTTGCCATGGGAATCGACTTCGCAAACGAAGTCGGCAATTTCGCGAAGATACACCGGCACGAGTTTGGAGGTGAAGTCATGGCCCATGCCTGGAACTATTTTGAGACGGGCGCCCGGGATTGACGCGGCTGTGTCCTTGCCGCCTTCGACCGGCACCAGCGGATCGTCGCCGCCGTGAATGACCAGAGTAGGCGCTTTGATGTCCTTCAGCATGTCGTGGCGCGGCGGGGATGCCAGGATGCCCACGAGCTGACGGGCAATACCGGCGGCGTTGTACGGCGTGCGATCGATTTCGCGCTCGGCTGAGGCGCGAAGTTCGGCGTCGTCTGCGGCGTAGCTTGGTTGGCTGCCGATGATGCGCCAAACTTTCATCGCGTGCGCAATGCGGGTTTCGCGTTCGAGGTTCGCTGGCGGTTGAGTGAGGGCGGCCATCGCTTCCGGTTTTGCGGGCGGCAATCCCGGGCGGCCCGTGGTCGACATGATTGATGTGAGACTGCGTGTCTTTGCGGGATGGTTGACCGCCACAAGTTGGGCGATCATGCCACCCATCGAGGCGCCGACGATGTGCGCGTCCTTGATGTGGAGGCCATCAAGTATGCCGGCGGCGTCTGCGGCCATATCGTTCAGTTGGTAAGGACTTGTGAGTGGCTGTCCGCTTGCCACTTTGGCAAAGGCTTCCATCACGTTTGCCTGGCCCAACCGGTCAAGTTTTTCCGACAGGCCAACGTCGCGATTGTCAAACCGGATCACCCGGTAGCCGCGCGAGGCCAGCCCGGTACACAGTTCGACCGGCCACTGCGTCATCTGCGCGGAGAAGCCCATAATGAACAAAATTGCGGGGTCCGGTTCGTGGCCGAATGATTCGTATTCGAATGAGAGGCCATTGGCCTTGATCTGGGGCATCGTGTCACGTCCATGTTAATAGCGGCTGGCTTAAGCCTAGCAGGACAACGGGCGAAGGCAAACAGGACCCACATGCAGCGCAAGTTCGAGTCTCTGGGATCGGGCACTTTTGATGTTGCCATTGTCGGCGGCGGGATCACCGGATCGTGTATCGCGCGGGACGCGACGCGGCGGGGTTTGAGCGTTGCATTGATCGAGAAGCGCGATTTCTCATGCGGGACGAGTGCGGGATCGACCAAGCTTGTGCATGGCGGTTTGCGCTATCTGAAGACGATGGAGTTCGGGCTGATCCGCGAGTCGCTCAAGGAGCGGCTGGTGTGGGAGAAAATCGCACCGCACATGGTCTATCCGATGCCGTTTATCCTGCCGCTGAAAAAGCCGGCAGAGAAATGGGTCGTTGGCGCGGGACTGACACTTTATGACTGGTTGTCTTACGACCGGAACTGGATTGACGATCCGGATCAACGCATGCCCGGGCATCGTTCGATCTCTGCCGATGAGGCGCGCGCGTTGGAACCGGCGCTGGGCGGCGCGACCTTCGATAGTGCGATGCTATATTATGATTGTCAGATGTACTCACCCGAACGGTTGGGACTTGAATGCCTGATCGATGCGGCGAAGCACGGTGCCGTTGTGGCCAACTATGCCGAAGCGGTTTCGTTTGAGAAAACTGGAGAGGGTGTTGGCAGCATCCGCGTTCGCGACGCGCTGAATGGAAATGAAGCGACGCTGCGCGCGCGCGTGGTGGTAAACGCGGCGGGACCGTGGGCCGACAGGATGCTCGAAATGATTGAGGGTGGCGAGGCTTCGCACAAATTGATCAGATCCAAGGGTATCCACGCCGTCACCCGCAGCTTGACGAACGGCCACGCCTTGGCCGTGGGCTCTAAAGGTGGTCACTTCTTCATTGTGCCCTGGCGCGGCCATTCGATCATCGGAACTACGGACACCGTCTTCACCGGCAAACCCGACGATTTGCTTGTGACAGCTGACGAAGTTCATGAGTTCCTGGCTTATGTGAATGAAGGTCTGCCGGGGTTGAATGTTTCGATGGACGACGTTCGCTATGCCTATGCGGGCTTGCGTCCTTTGATTGATGACGGGTCGAAGAATAGTTACTCGGCAAGCCGAAAGGCTGAGATTGTCGATCATGGCGCGGAGGGTGGTCCGGCGAATTTGCTTTCCGCCATCGGCGGCAAATGGACAACGTCGCGCGAAGTTGCCGAGAAATGTGTCGATCTGATCGGGCACAAGTTGAAGGCCAAGCACCGCGCTTGCGACACCGGGAAGGCACCGTTGCCTGGTGCTGCCGGACGGTACAAACTTACGGTGGACGCATTGACCGCAAAGCATCCGGAATTGGCGGCGTCCACGGTTTCGAATCTTGCGCGCAACTATGGGGCGATGGCGGACGAACTTTTGGCGGGGGCAAACGATGACAAGGCTCTGCTGCGCTGCGTGTCGCAATGCTTGCCGGATATTGCAGCACAGGTGGTCTTCGCCGTACGATCGGAAATGGCGTTGACTCTGGAAGATGTGGTATTTCGCAGAACGGGACTGGGGACGCTGGGCCCGCTGGAGCCAAATGCCGTGAACGACATTGCGCAGATCATGGGTGGCGAACTTCAATGGAGCGAGGTCGAGCGGCAACGCCAGATCGCTTCGTTGAATTGGCGCTACGACGCGCTGTCAACGCCGCGATGAAAACCCTCGCAGTCATCAATCCCCGCTCGGCGGGAGGCAAGACGGGCCGGGATGTGCAGGCGATTGCGCGCAAGCTCGCCGATGTGACCGGCCCGCTGACCGTTTCGCTGACTCACGGTCCGATGGATGCAGCCCGCATTACTTCGCATGCGCTTCTGGATGGGTATGAGCGGATTGTGGCCGTTGGCGGTGACGGCACAATTAACGAGGTCGTGAACGGATTTTTTCATGAGGGAGAAGCGATAAACCCGGAGGCGGAGTTCGCGCTGCTGAACCTGGGGACGGGTGGCGACTTCCGCAAAACTTTCGGAATAGAGGCCGGGGTTGATGCCTCATTGGCCCGCATTTCTGATGGCCGCGTGCGGCATATTGATATTGGCCGGTTGAGTTTTGTCACGGCGGACGGCAAGTCGGGGACACGTCATTTTGCCAACATCGCAAGCTTTGGCCTGAGTGGCGATGTTGTCGACCGGGTCAATCGCGCGGTGCTGATGAAACGATTATCGGGACGCTTTGTTTACAGCTGGGCTAGCCTCGCCGCTGTGTTGCGCTATAAAGCCAAACCGGTGCGGTTGAAGGTTGACAATGTCTTTGACGAAGTGATCACGATCTCGACGTGCGCGGTGTGTAACGGGCAGTTTTTTGGCGGCGGGATGCGGATCGCCCCCGATGCTTCTCCCGATGACGGCTGGTTTGATGTTGTGGTGCTTGGTGCCGGACCGCTGCGCGAGACGATGAAATCAATGAACCAGATTTATTCGGGCGAGCACGTCAACAACCCGAATGTGAAAGTGTTTCGGGGCAAGTCGATAATCGCGACACCTGTCGAGGCGACGGCCGGCGCGCCGGTTCTGATCGAAGCCGATGGTGAAGCGCCGGGCCGGTTGCCGGCTCACTTTGAAATATTGCCCAAAGCATTGAAATTCAGAGCTTGAGGTTTTTATGCCAATCAATCGAGAAGACACACGCTGGAACGGGTGGGGCTGGGTGAAGGCCCATAGTCCGGTCGAAGGGCGTGACGCGGTATGGGAATGGATTGCGGCGGCACTCCAAGTTCCGGCGTTACCGCACACGCCGGCCAAGGCACTTGACGAGGTCCGGTTCGCCGACAGCCGGCTCGTGGGCGCGGCCCGCGATGAACTGGGCGAGGGCATTGGTGGGGCGAATGTCCGCGACAGTGCCTATGAACGCGCGGCGCACGCGCGGGGCAAGAGCTATCTCGATCTGTTGCACCTGCGCGCCGGAAATTTGAGCGACGCGCCGGATGCGGTCGTCTATCCGCACTCCAGCGACGACGTGGTGCGTCTGCTGCGCTGGGCCGAGCAGCATCGCGTGGCGGTGGTGCCGTTCGCGGGAGGGTCGAGTGTTGTCGGCGGATTGACCGGTTCCGCGCCGGAGTTTTCTGCCTCAATCGCGCTTGATCTGACGGAGATGAACCGGTTCATCGGTCTTGATGAGGTGTCTCTGCTGGCGACGGCTGAGGCTGGAATTTACGGCGTTGATTTCGAAGCGGCTTTGGCGGCCAAGGGCTTCAAGCACGGGCATCATCCGCAATCGTTTGAGTTTTCGACCCTGGGCGGCTGGATTGCGGCGCGGGGAGCTGGTCAGCAATCAAACCGTTATGGCCGGGCTGAAGACTGGTTTGCGGGCGGTGAAGTGGCAACGTCGAAGGGCGTTTGGACTTTGCCTGCCTTGCCCGCTTCGGCGGCAGGACCTGACTTACGGGCGCTGATCGCGGGAAGCGAGGGCGCTTTCGGCGTGATTACTTCGGCGACGGTGCGCGTGCACCGGCAGCCGGAAGCCAGCGACTATCGCGCCTTTCTGTTTGCGGATTTCGCCAGCGGTGCGAGTGCGTTGCGCCGCATGATCCAGGCCGACGTTCCCGTCGCGACGATGCGCTTGTCCAATCCGGACGAAACATTTTTCTATCAGGCGCTGGCCAAAGCCGGCCAAGTGCCGGGGTTCAAAGACAGGTTGCAGGCGCAGTACCTGAAGACGATGGGCATGGGTGAGCGGCCGTGCGCGTTGATCCTTGGCTTTGAGGGCGAGCGCGAACTGGTTTCGTATGGCAGCAAAGCCGCACAGCGCGTTCTGCGGTCCTGTGGCGGAATTTCGGTTGGCCGTGGGCCCGCGAAACGCTGGTATCAGGGACGGTTTCACGGACCCTATTCGCGCGACCCGATGATGGATCGCGGCCTTGGTGTCGATACGCTGGAGACGGCAACGACATGGTCGAATGTTGAGCGGCTGTGCACGGATGTGCGCGGCGCGCTGTTGGGCGCGATGCAGGCGTCAGCACCCGTGAAGGGCGCGCGCGGGTTGGTGTTTGCGCATATCAGTCATTCCTATGTGGATGGGGCGAGCCTCTATTTCACCTATATCTTCCCACGAAATTTGAATGACGAGATCGGCCAGTGGCGCGCGATCAAAACGGCCGCGTCCGATGCAATCGTTCGCGCGGGCGGCACCATCAGCCATCACCACGGCGTGGGTGAAGATCACATGGCATGGCTCGAAGCGGAGAAGGGCGCGCAAGGCATGTCGCTCTTGCGCGCGATCAAACGCGAGATGGATCCAGCCGGTGTGCTCAATCCGGGGAAGTTGGTGAGCACGAGTACTGGACCTATCGCGCGCGACTGACATTGAGTGATTCGATGGCGTGGGCACTACCCCCCATCCCCAGCAGCAGCTATCGCTGCGCAGGGACTTGCCCCCGCAAGCGGGGGAAGACACCAGATTTCATGTCTGCCCCCGCTTGCGGGGGAAGTGGCTGCGCCGCGTTGGCGGCTGCAGACGATGGGGGCTTTGCTGCGCAGTGCAATGCCTACTCCGCCGCTTTTGTTCCGGCCTTGATTGTGTCGTCGACGTATTTGCGGCGGGCGTCGAAGTCTTTGGCGATTTGGTCGTCGGATTGTTGCAGGGCTTCAACGTCGGTGTCGGCGTAATTGAGGACTCCCATTTTCGCGTAAGCATCGCGAACCTTCGGGCTCCACAGACCGATGTCTTTGACGATCGGCACGATGCGGGTGAAGAGGAAGGAACGGAAGTTCGACATCGCACCGGAATCGGCCATATGCTGCATGCAGGCGTCGACCGGCAGATCAAGCGCTTCCCATAATTCGCGATTGTCGAAGCGATCGCGCATGTGCCAGCAGGCGTCGATGAGGAACTCTTCGCGCTCGTTGCGTTCGCCTTGGGTCAATTGCGGATAATAGTCGCGCAGCGTCAGGCGGCCGAAGGCGACGTGGCGGGCTTCATCTTGCATCACATAGGCGTTGACCAGAAGCCGCGAGCGGGTTCTGGGCATAGTCGCGCATTTGCTGAAAGGCTGCGAGGGCCAGGCCTTCGATCACGACCTGCATGCCGAGATAGGTGAAGTCCCACCGCTGGTCGCGCAGCGTCTGGTCGATCAGCTCGGCCAGCGGTTTTGTCATCGGATAGACGACGCCGAATTTTTCCAAGAGCATCTTGTAGGCCTCGACGTGGCGGGCTTCGTCGATGACCTGGGTCGAGGCGTAGAATTTCGCGTCCATGTCGGGAACTTGGGTAACGATCTTGGCGGCACAGATCAGCGCGCCTTGTTCGCCCTGCATGAACTGCGATAGGCCGAATGCCTGTTGGTGAAGGCGGATGTTTGCTTTTTCCTTCGCCGACATTTTTTGTTAGAGCGGCATGTCCCAGATGGGCAACATTTCTTCGGGAAGCTGTTGCGGATTTTCCGGATCGAGTTCCTGGCTCCAGTCGATGCGCGTAGTGGCGTCCCACTGGTATTCCTTGCCCTTCTGGTAGAACCCCATCATCGCCTTGCGGCTGTCGTCGTATTTCCAGTCGAAGCAGACGTTGAAATTCTGTGGGATGGTCCAGTTGGAGTCCTTGAGGGCGATGCCGTAGATGTCCTGGAATTTCATGGTGACGTTTCCCGATGGGTTGACCGTACAGGCATTCTGACCCGATTCCCTTGCAGGTCAAATGGCGGCGGCGAAAGTCCATATGGGGCCTCGCCAGCGGACGTCGTCGAGTTCCTGGCACCGCTGGCCTGTGACGTTGGGCACGGCGGCAATGGCTTTCGGCCAGAAGGCTTTGGCGGGGGCATTGCGTCCGGCGATGGCGACTTCCCATACTCCAGGGTAGGCTGCCAGTATCTGGCGCAAGGCCTCGCTGGCGACGCCGCTGCGGCGAAACTTCCGGGCCACGAAGAACTCGCCCATGTTCCAGTCGACTGGGGCGCCGCTGTGGGCGTGCTTGTTCAACAGGGCAAAGCCTGAGAGGCGTCCGCCCGAACGGATTAGCAAGGGCCTGCAACCGGCATCTGTCCAATAGGCGTCCATGAGAGGAGAGGGTGCGAACTGGCCGTTCTCAGCGAATTCGAATTCCGGCGTTGCCGCACGGGAAAATTCTGAGAAATCGTAGACGTAGAACTGAAACAGGTTTTCGACAAGCCTGCGCTCGGCCGCGCTGACGAGGCTAACGGTAATGTCAGGCAACGCGCACCATGCGCTTTCCGATGTTGTCGCCCGCAAGCAGGCCGATGAGGGCTTGCGGTGTATTTTCGATGCCATCGATGATGTCTTCGGGGACTTTGAGTTGCCCGCTTTTGACCCAGTTTTGCAAATCGGCGAGAGCCTTGTCGCGCTGATCCTGGAAGTCCATGACGATGAAGCCTTGCATTTTCAAACGCTTGGTGACGAGGAGACCTGGGATGCCGCGCGGGCCGTGGGCGGGCGCCGCGCCATCATATTGCGAGACGGCGCCGCAGCACGAGACGCGGCCGTGCATGTTCATGCGGAAGAGGCAGGCCTCCAGGATGTCGCCGCCGACATTGTCGAAATAGACATCGATGCCTTTGGGTGCGGCCAGCTTCAGGGCGCCGCCAACGGCCTGGGCTTTGTAGTCGATGGTGGCGTCGAAACCGAGTTCACTTTTCAGCCAGGCGCATTTCTTTTCACCGCCCGCAATGCCGACAACGCGGCAGCCGACGATCTTGGCGATCTGACCGACGAAAGCGCCCACCGAACCTGCGGCGGCAGAGACCACGACTGTTTCGCCGGGCTTTGGTTCGCCGACATTGAGCAGGCCGTGATAGGCGGTGAGGCCCGCAATGCCGTAAACGCTAAGCAGATGCGAGAGCGGTTCGACTTTCGGCAATTTTTGAGCAACGCGCGCGGCGAGAGTTGCGTATTCCTGCCAGCCGGTGTCGGCGAAAACGAGGTCGCCTTTTCTGAAACCCGGCGCCTTTGCCTCAAGGACTTCAGCGACCGCACCGCCGGCCATGACCTGGCCCGCTTCAATGGCGGCGCGGTAGGTGGCGCCTTGCATCCAAGCGCGGTTGGCGGCGTCGAGCGAGATCAATTTGGTCTTGAGCAGGAGTTCTCCGTCTTTGGGCTGAGGCATTGACGCTTCGGCGAGACGGAAGTGCTGGGGACCCAATTTGTCTTTGGGAAGTTCGACGATGTGGATCTGGCGGTTGACGGTCATTTGGTTTGGTCCGGTTGCTCGGGGGAAGGCAAAATTTCACCCGAAGATTCAAAGAGCCGAAGACGCGAAGAAGATGAATGGCGCTGCGCGTCGCTGGCCTTTCCTTAGTGTCGTTGGCTCTTTGCGTCTTCGTGTGAAATTCTTTCTTTCTGGAACTTCTGCTATTCAGTTTCCAAACGCCTGGCGCAGGGCTTTGGTGGCGTCGGTTATGGCTTCGCGGGCTGTCGGCAGAACGCCAGACATGTTGAAGAAGCCGTGCACCATGGTTGGGTATTCGATGTGAAAAGCGGCGACACCGGCAAGATTGAGTTTGTCGGCATAGGCTTTGCCCTCGTCCTTCAACGGATCGAAGCCCGCCGTCACGATGTAGGCGCGCGGGAGGCCCGAAACATCTTTAGCCGCAAGCGGTGAGATGCGCCAATCCGATATGTCTATGTCTGAGGGAACATATTGATCGAAAAACCAATCCATCGTCTGCTTTTCGAGGAAATAGCCTTCAGCGAGCGCCGTCATCGAAACGGTGTTGGCCCGTAACTGGGTGACAGGATAGATCAGCAACTGAATGACGATCTGCGGTCCACCCTTTTGCTTGGCCATCTGGCAGACAACGGCGGCAAGATTTCCGCCGGCCGAGTCGCCTGCGACCGCGATGCAATTTGGATCGATGCCAAGTGTCGTGGCATTCGCTTCGATCCATTGTGTTGCCGCGAAGGCGTCCTCGGCGGCTGCGGGAAATTTGTGCTCGGGTGCGAGGCGGTAATCGACGGCGACGACACGGGCGCTCGCCTCGTTGGCGATACGGCGGCAGAGTGCATCGTGGGTGTCAAGATCACCGATGACCCAGCCACCACCATGAAAAAACACGACAGCGGGAAGCGCATCGCCACCCCCGGCGACCGGCGAATAGATGCGCAACTTGATTTGTCCGCCGGGGCCCGGGATCGACAGATTTTCGCATTTGCCGATGGCGATGTCCGGCGGCTCAAGCATCTGCGCCATGGCGCGGTAGACTTCGCGGCCTTGCGCTGCCGGCAATTCCCAGAGCTTGGGCGCGGGATCGGCCGCCATCTGGTCAAGCAAGCCTTTGACGATTGCGTCAAGCGCCATTGTCATTTCACCTTTTCGAGTTCTGATCGTGCCCGCATCAAACAGCGGCCGCGCCACTTGTGCAAGAGGTTCGGATTCAACCTGCCCTGCTCTCAACAACTTCGACGCGATTGCCGTGTGCAATGCTGCCTAGCGTTAATACATTTCGCAACTGCGGCCTGCTCATACAACAATCACGTCACCCGGTGGTACTTTGGCGTAGAGCGCTTCGACCAGTTTGGCGCGGCGGTTGAGGGTGGCGCTTTGATTGACGTAGCCTTTGTCGGTGATTTCGTGGCCGTCGATTGAGGGTGGTTCGCTCATGAGCATGAGGCGTTGGATCCTGCTCGACGAGCCGCCTGCGCCCTTATTGTGTTTGGCCAGGCGTTCACGAACGAACTCGACGATGGCAGGCGAGCGGAGGAGTTCGTCGGGCGTGGTCAGGTTGGCGTCGGCACAGATTTCGCGCGCTGCCGCCATGTTGGGCCAGGCGAGGACGGAAATGAATTCCTTGTCGAGACCGGCGACGACGCAGTCCTGGATCAGCGGCGAGACGGCGGCGATAACTTCGGCGCGCAGAGTGCCAACCGAGACCCAGGTGCCGGACGAGAGTTTGAAGTCCTCGGTGACACGACCATCAAAGACGAGGCCCTTCGCAGGTTCGAGCGGATCGACGAACTTTGCGGCGTCGCCCAGTTTGTAGAAGCCTTCTTCGTCGAAGGCAGCCTCTGTCAGGTCGGGGCGATTAAGATAGCCCGGCGTCACCGTCGGACCCTTGACGCGAACTTCGAGTTTCTGGCCGTTCGGCACCAGCTTCAGCGTGACGCCGGGTAGCGGCAGGCCGATCAGGCCTACGCGTTCGGTTAGCCAATGGACCACGGTGATGCCTTGGGTTTCGGTGGCGCCGTACATGGTGGTGAGGGCGATGCGCTGGCCGGTCGACTTGATCGCGAGCGCTTGCATGCGATCGTAGAGGTCGTCGGAGAGCGTCGCGCCGCCGTAGCCCATGTAGCGGAGCTTGGCGAAGAACCTGTCGCGAAGCGCGTCGTCGCGTTCCATTGCGCCGGCGAGCATCGCGAAGGCGATAGGTGCCGAACCGAAGACGAGCGGCGAGATTTCGCGAAGGTTCCTGATGGTCTCGTCGAACATGCCGGGAATGGGCTTGCCGCTGTCGAGGTAGATCGTGCCGCCGGAATTCAAGTTTCCGTTGAAACCGATATTGCCGGCGGAAATATGGCTCCACGGCATCCACTCGAGGCTTTCGGGGATCTCGTTCGGATCGGGCGGCTCGGCGCGCAACGACTCGCCGCCGGCGACGACGGCGCACATCATGCCGTGGGTTTGGATCACGCCTTTCGGCATGCCGGTCGAGCCGGAGGTGAAGAGGTATTTCGCGACGGTCGCGTGGTCGATCTTGTGCATCGAGGCGCGCACGGCGGGACCGGCGTTTGTTTCCAACAGGCTGTCGTATGACGTCGAAGTGAGATCGGGCGAGGGAATCAACGTCACGACTTCGACGCCAGCGAGATCCAGCGCTTTGATGGCTTTCGCGTAGAGCGGGCCATTGTCGACGAAGATCATCCTGGGCTTCGTCAACGCCGCCACGTGGCGGAGCTTGCCGTGATCCTGGCTGAACAGCGCATAGGCCACGGAGACAGGTGCCACCGGAACGCGCGCTTTCATCGCGCCCAGCATCATCACCGCGTGCTCGATCGAGTTGCTGGAGAGAATGACAAGCGGTGTACCGGGCCCGAGGTTGCGGTCGTGGAGTGCCTGCGCAATGGCGCTCGCCTGCTGGTTCGCCTCGCCATAGGTAATAAAGCGCCATGGCCCTTCAGGCGTGCGCTGGGCGAGGAGGTTGCGCGCGGGATGCTGATGGGCGCGCTCCTCAAACAGGTGCGCGATCGAACGGTGCTGCGGTCCCAGATCGTAGAGCGAGCGAATGATGTACGAGCCATCGCCCCGGCGCTGCGAATAGATTTTTGGCGGCAGCATGGGCAGAGGCTTGAAGGGCGGCAGGGCTTTGGCCGACGCGGTCATGGCAGTTTCTCTGGTTTTTGAATTGCGTGTGTGGCTCGTTATTGCATGGATGCCCCGCGTTTGTCGCGCGCGACGGCGCTTGAGGACGTGCACTCCTGGGAGCGCGGGCTTCCAGCTCGCTCTTGCGGAGTTTCATCGCAGTTCCATCGGCTCAATCCTCCTCGAGTTCAAGTTTCAAACGCGGGAGCCTTCGGCCGGGTATTGAGCCGGACATCGCGAAACCTTCGTCGCGAGCACCCATGCGCCGATAGAAGTCGGCGGCGCCCGGGTCAGATTCGATCACCATTTCCCGTGCACCCAGCGCGCGTGCCTTTCGTGCCGCCCACTCGAACAGGCGGCGACCGAGACCGCAGCGCATTGCGCTGGGCTCTATGAAGAGTTTTTCGAGCGATGCGACTGTTCCCGAAGTCGAGATCTGGACGATGCCGACGATTGCACCCCCGCGATCCGCGACCCAGACGTTGTCGCCGGCAAGGTCGTCTGGATGCAGCGACAATTCCGCGCGGCAGGCCTCCAGGGACACGGCGTCGTAGCCCCACACCGATTTCGAGCGCAGACAAAGGCCGCTCAGTTCATCGAGTTCCTCTGCATGCGCCGGGCGTAAGCGTAGTTTGTTGCTCTCGACCGCCATGCGCTCAAATGAACATGTCACGGTCAAAACTGCAAGAGAGACAGCAGTTCGCGCGCGACGGTACGCGGCGCAAAATTGAAGATCACCACGTCGTTGGTGTTTTCGCGCAGGCGACCTGGTTGGGGTTGCTGCGCGACGCCGGATTTCGCGCGCGAATTGTCGTCAAACGCGCTCACCTTCCAGCGACGCGACCGCTGGGAAGGCTGTCGTAAAACACATTTTTACTTCAGGTGGTGCCTTTGCTGGTACGCGAATGATTTAAGTTGCCGATTTTGCATATGCTCTCTACAGACCACGTTCTTGATGTTTCAAGGATTTTGGTGATGGCAGGCGTTGAAGATATTTACCGTGACGAGTTTCGTGCACGCGTTCTGGCTGGCCGGCCGCGCTCGCTCCTGGAAGTGGGATGCGGTAGTGGCACCTTTCTGCGGTCGCTGAAGGGCGGGATCGACAGGCTTGCCGGAATTGATCCGAACCCGGACGACGTCGAGGCGCTGCGTGCGGAAGGCTTTGAGGTTGTCCTGGGGAAGGCAGAAGCGCTTCCCTTTCAGAACGGAGAGTTTGATGTGGTGGTGTTTTCCTTCACACCGCATCATATGAGTGACTGGTCGCTCGCCCTCAAGGAAGCAATGCGCGTGGCGCGGCATTCCATTGAAATTCTGGATGTCTGGTTCGACGACGGGGTGGCCGATCAACGTGTCGCCCATGATTTTGACCGCTGGTGCAAGGAGATCGACCGGCGCGCAGAAAAGATGGTGCACAACGACACGCTTCCACCCGGCGCTTTGCTGCAGCCGATCATCGACAGGCGCGGGTTGACGTATGACTATGTTTGCCGGCGCGTGAGTTCGATGTGCAATGTGGACGAGATCTTGTCGACCGGGCGCGCGCGTCTTGCGGAAGCGGGCGATGACGCGGTATTGAAGCAGGGCTTCGAACAAATCATCGAGGACGCCCGGCGCCATGGCATGAGCGAAGCAGGCTGCGTGCAGATGACGATCGAGCTCGGGCGTTAGGTTGCGCTGGGCCGTTTGCCGACGCGGGCGTACCAGGCGCGGAGGTTCGTGCAGTCTTCCGGAATGCTGACGCCGATGAATTTGGCGAAGTCGATGGTGGTTTGGGCTGCGATGTCGGCCATGGTGTAGCGGGGGCCTGCGAGAAAATCTCTGTCCTTTAATTCGCCGTCGAAGAGTGTGCAGGCGCTGGCTGCGATCTTGCGGTTGGCTTCGCCGAATTCCTTGAACTGCTGGCCGAACGCGACGGTTGCAACCTTGGCGGTGAGGGGATGGGTGTGGACCCAGATTTGGCCGACGGGCATCATCAGGCGGAATTCGATTCGGCGGATCCACATGTCGATGGTGGCGCGCTCCAGCGCCGAGCGTCCAAAGAAGTTGGGCTCGGGGTAAAGCTCTTCCAGATAGCGGCAGATCGAAACGCTTTCCGATAGATGCGTACCGTCGTCGAGCTCGAGCACCGGCACCTGGCCGAGCGGATTGCGGGCGAGGTGCTCGGGCGATTTGTGGGCGCGCTGGGCGAGCGGGGTGGGCACCAGCTCGATGTCGATGCCCTTCTCTTTCATGAAAATGCGGACGCGGCGCGGGTTTGGTGCGGGGTCGGCTTCGTTGTAGAGGCGCACCTAATTCACGCGCCTTGTCTTGCCGGCCCAATACGGTTCGCGCAGTTCGCGCCTGAGAATCTTTCCGCTGGGGTTGCGTGGCAGGGCTTCGATGAAATCGACGGTTTTGGGGATTTTGAAACCGGCGATGCGCTGCCTCGTAAAGGCGATGATGTCTTCGGCTGTCGCGGTTTGACCGGCTTTGAGGACGACGATGGCCTTGACGGCCTCGCCCCATTTGTCGTCGGGGACGCCGATGACGGCGACATCGGCGATGGCGGCGTGACCGAAGACGGCGTTTTCGACTTCGGCGGGATAGATGTTTTCACCACCCGAGACGATCATGTCTTTGACGCGGTCGTGAATGAATAGGAAGCCGTCCTTGTCGAAATAGCCGGCGTCGCCGGTGTAGAACCAGCCGTTCTTGATCGACCGGGCGGTCGCGTCCGCCTGGTTCCAGTAGCCCTTCATGACGGTGCCGCCCTTGATGAGGATTTCACCGACGTCGCCCAATTTCACTTCGCGGCCGCTTTCGTCGACAACTTTGATGTCGATGCCGGGATAAGGTTTGCCGCAGGAGCGCAAAAGATTGTCGCGATGGTCTTCGGGGGCAAGCGCCGTGCCCGAGCCCACGGTCTCGGTCAAGCCGTAGAGTTGGTAGAAGCTGCAGGTCTTGAAGATCGACTGCGCTGTCTTCAAGAGTTCCTCTGTGATGGGCGAGGCGCCGTAGAATATTTTTTTGACCGGTGTGATGTCAGTCGTCTTGATGCGCGGATGCTGGACCAGCATCAGAATGACGGCCGGGACCAGAAACATCGCTTTGATCTTGAACTTTTCGATCAAGTCGAAAATCTCGTCGGGAACGACGGTCTTCATGACGATGCCTTTGCAGCCTTGCGCCAGCGAGGTCAGGCCCATGTTGGCGCCAGCGACGTGGAAGTTCGGCATGGCGATCAGGTTTGGTTCTCCGGCACCGAAGTCGGCCCAATTCGCGTCCTGGCTCGATTTGAAAAACGCCATGTAGTTGCCGTTGGTCAGCTGCACGCCTTTGGGATGGCCAGTGGTGCCGGAGGTGTAGAGCTGGATTGCGTCATCGTCGGCCGTGATTTTTAGGTTGGGGTCTTTGTTGCTTTGTTTGTCGCGCCATTCGCCGTAGGCAGGCCAACTCGCGTGGCCGCCGTCGATAGCGATGATGTGTTTGAGTTTCGGGCAGTTTTTCTTGATGGCCTCGATCATCGGCACGAATTCGGCGCCGACAAAGATGGTTTCGCAGCCCGCGTCGTTCAAGACATAGACGACTTCCGGACCGGCGAGGCGCCAGTTGATACCGACAAGGACCGTGTTGGCCTTGCAGGCGCCGAGCAGGACTTCGAAATAGCGGTCCGAGTTCATCCCCATGTAGCCGATGCGGGCGTAGGGTTTCTGGCCGAGCGCGATCAGGCCGTTAGCGACCTGGCTGGTGTAATTGTCGAAGGCTGAGAAAGTGGTTTCGCGGCCCTGGAACCAGAAGGCGGTTGAGTTGCCGCGCTGGCGCGCCTGCTGGCGCGAGATGTCGGCGAGCGTGTTCAGCCCGTTAAAGTCGTACATTCAGTCCTCCCACGGCGTCTTTCGTATTTTGGCGCACTCTAACGTTTGGTGCCGTAGAGGCAATGGGGATTGATCAAATCCCTTCCCAGATGCGCGGGGTTGGGTAAGGTGGCGGCAGCCGCAACCGGAGTTTGCCCCTCATGGCCCGTGTCCCCTATCCCGATCCGACATCGCTCTCGAACGATACCCAGACAGTGCTGGGGAAAATGCCGCCGCTTAATATTTTCCGCATGATGGCGGGGGGCGAAGGGTTGCTGCAGGCATTCACCCGGATGGGCAACTACATCCTGTTCAAATCGAAGTTGAACCCGATTTTGCGCGAGATTGCGATCATCCGCGCCGGCGTCTTGTCTAAGGCAAAGTACGAAGTTCATCAGCATGAGCGGATCGGGCGCGATCTGGGGATGAGCGAGGCGTTGATTACGGCGATCCATGCGGGTCCGGATGCGGCTGTGTTTGACGAGCTGCAACGGATGGTCATGCGCTATACGGATGACATCGTGAAAAATGTGCGGGCCAGTGACGCGACGTTTAAACCGCTTACGGAGCGTCTGTCGTTGCAGGAGATGCAAGAGCTGACCGTGACCATTGGTTATTACATGATGGTGAGCCGGTTCCTGGAGACGTTCGATGTCGATATCGAGGCGCCCGGCGGCAAGGGTGTGACATTTCCCGATTCACAAAAGGTGAAGTCGTGAACCTGCCACCGGAGTCTGCCGGAGAAGCACCGGGACGCAGGCGGATGAAGGGCCGGCGGGTTCTAGTCGTCGGCGGGGGGCAGGATACGCGTGGACTTGACGATCCGCCGATCGGCAATGGGCGGGCGATGTCGGTGTTGTTCTCGCGCGAGGGTGCGAGGGTAGCGGTCGTAGATCGTAACGCAGAAGCGGCTCAAGGAACATTCGACCACGTCATCAGCGACCCCTTATGTGAAGGCACTATGTACTTGATGACCGGCGATGTTTCGCAACCTGCTCAGGTTGAAGACTTTGTCAGAGAAGCCCGCGAAAACATGCAAGGCCTTGATGGCCTCGTCTACAACGTCGGCATCGGCGTTGGTGATCCGTGGCTTGCAGGAGCGACCGCAGAATCTTGGGACAAAGTCTTTGCGGTCAATCTTCGCGGCGCCATGTTGACGTTGAAGGCGGCGCTGCCGGTGATGGAGGAAGGGTCGTCGATTGTCCTGATTTCGTCGATTGCTTCGATGAAGCCGGGGAGCCGCCTGCCCGCCTATGATGCGTCGAAGGCTGCTCTTGGCGGCTTGATGCGTCATGCGGGGATCGAGGGCGAGCGGCGCGGGATACGGGTGAACATTGTGGCGCCGGGGTTGATGGATACGTCTATCGGGCGGGCGGCCACACAAGGCCGGCCGGGGCGCGCGAAGACGCCGGTGCCGCTTGGGCGGCAGGGAACGGGCTGGGAGACGGCGTATGCGGCGCTCTTTCTTCTGAGCGATGAAGCAGCTTACATTACCGGACAGACATTGGCCGTCGATGGCGGCATGACTGCACTTAGATAAGGACGCATGACGTGGACAACAGAGAGACTTGGGTGGCAGGTTCGAAGGCGCAGTTGCCGGATGCGGTGATTTTGCGGCGGAAGATACATGAGTTTCCGGAGCTTGGGCTGCATTTGCCCAAGACGACGGCCGCCGTGCGCGAGGCGCTTTCGGGACTGGACGTCAAGATTGAACAGGGCCCTTCAACATCGGGCATGATCGTGACTCTGGCCGGGCCGACGCAGGGGCGCACGGTTTTGCTGCGCGGCGACATGGATGCTCTGCCGATGCCGGAAGACACGGACTTGCCGTTCAAGTCGAAAGAACCGGGGCGCATGCACGCTTGCGGGCACGATGCGCATACGGCGATGCTGACGGGGGCGGTGAAGCTGTTGCATCAGAACCGCGCCAAGCTTTCGGGCACTGTGAAGTTCATGTTCCAGACAGGCGAGGAGGGGCATTTTGGCGCGCTGCGGATGATCGAGGATGGTCTGATCGACCGGCATCCGAAACCCGATGGGGCGTTTGCGATGCACATCACGCCAAATGTTCCCAGCGGCATGTTCACCTGCCGCGAAGGTGCGTTCATGGCCTCGGCCGATGTGATTTCGATCAAGGTGATGGGCAAAGGCGGGCACGCCTCGATGCCGCATATGGCGGTCGATCCAATGCCGATTGCGTGCGAGATCGTCATGGCGCTGCAGGCTTACGTGACGCGCCGGATCAATGCTTTTGATCCGGTAATCCTGACCATCGCCAAGATCGATGGCGGCACGACGAATAATGTCATCCCTGAAAAGGTGACGATGCTGGGCACGCTACGCTCGGTGTCGGAGGCGTCGCGCAAGGCGGCGAAAGAGGGGCTGACGCTTGTGGCGCAGAAAATTGCCGAGGCGCATGGGGCGAAGGCCATTGTCGATATTGACGAGGGTTATCCTGTCACCGTGAATGATGGACGGATGGTTTCGCTGGCGGCGGATGTGACGCGCCAGCTGTTTGGCGAGCGCGGCTATATCCCCTCGCCTGCTCCGGTCATGGGGGCGGAAGACTGGTCCTATGTGCTGCAGCGCATTCCCGGCTGCATGGTGTTTCTGGGTGTGGCGCCGGAAGGCTGCGACCATCATCACGCCGCACCGTGCCATTCAAACCGGATGATGCTGGACGAGAACGCGATGGCGAACGGCATCGCGCTTTACGCGGCGGTGGCGGAGCGGTTCCTGGACCAAGGGTTGCCCGCGAAATGACGGTATCGCTCGCCAAGACAGGGTTTGGTTACAGGCGCGGTCTTGCCGAACTTGGGAATGGGGCGTTCGCGTGGATGCAGCCCGACGGATCGTGGGGGTGGTCGAATGCGGGGCTTATCACGGATGGGGATCAGTCGTTGTTGGTCGATACATTGTTCGACCTGAAACTGACGCGCGAGATGCTCAACGCCATGCGCGATGCGGTGCCGCGGGCGGCGACGAAGATCGGCACGCTGGTCAATACGCATCACAATGGCGACCATTGTTATGGCAACGAGCTGGTGCACGGCGCCGAGATTGTGGCGTCAGTGCATGCGGCAGAAGAAATGAAGCGCGAGCAGCCTTCGATGCTGGCGAATTTCATGAAAGCGGCGCCGGGACTTGGACTAACGGGAGAGTATTTGAAGCATTGCTTCGGTGCGTTTGAATTCAACGGCATAACACCGGCACTGCCGACGACGACGTTTACGGGCCATCTTACGCGCAAGGTCGGTAACAAGGCGGTGGAGCTGATTGAGGTTGGACCGGCGCATACCGGCGGCGATGTGCTGGTGCATGTGCCGGGGGATCGCACGGTCTTTACAGGCGACATTCTGTTCATTGAGGGAACGCCGATCATGTGGGCGGGACCGGTGGGCAACTGGATCGAGGCGTGTGAACGCATTCTGGCGCTTGACTGCGAGACCATTGTGCCGGGACACGGGCCGGTAACTGACAAGCGCGGCGTACGCGCGGTGCAGAACTATCTGCGCTACATCCATGATGAGGCGCACAAACGCTTTGACGCGGGATTGAGCGCGCGCGATGCGGCGCATGACATTGCGCTGGGCGATTACGACAGCTGGGGTGACGCCGAGCGGATCTCGGTCAATGTGGCGACGCTCTATCGCGAGTTTTCAGGGGATGCGGCGGCGCCCAATGCCGGTGAACTCTTCGCACTTATGGGCGAAATCTGGAAGAAAAGACGCAAATAGTTTCCAAATCTGATCCGGTTTACGAAGACTGGCGTATTGCTTTGCGCGTTGCGGTGACTAAACCTATTCAGGATGTTGAGTTTTTGAATGGTTCAGGGGTGTGATGACTGACGGATCAGGGCAACGGGAATTGCTGAAACGCCTGCGGATCAACCGTGATGAAGATGACGAGGACGGCGGAAACCGCTCGCTGATCGTTGCGCTCGTCGCTGTTTGTGCCGTGCTGGTGGCTGGCGCGCTGTTTGCGTTCTGGCCTGCGTCTTCGAAACCGGAAAGCGCAGCGTCAGAGCCGGATGCCGTGGCGGCAAACATTGCGAACCCTGCAACCGTTCCAACGAACAGTACTTCTTCAGCAAGTGGCATATTGTCGGCGTCCGGCTATGTGACCGCACGGCGGCTGGCGACTGTGTCGGCGGAGATCACAGGGCGCGTGCTGGAGGTGCTGGTTGAAGAAGGCATGAGCGTTGCTGCCGGACAGGTGCTGGCGCGGCTTGATCCGTCGCTCGCCAGAATTGAAGTCGATGATGCCGCTGCGGGCGTGAAGTTTGCGCGAGGCGCTGTCAGCGCAGCAGAAAACGATCTGGCCGAAGCAGAACGTGTGCTCGAACGCATTCGCGCGATCAAAAGCGAATTCGCAAGCAAGGCCGACACCACGCGAACGGAGGCCGCAGCAAAGGGCGCGGCAGCGCGCCTTATCCAGGCCCAGGGCAGTCTGGGGTCGGCTGAACAGAACCTTATGCGGGCGCGCACCGTTCTCAACAAGCACGAGATAAGGGCGCCGTTCGCGGGAGTGGTGACCACCAAGGACGCGCAACCCGGTGAAATTGTATCGCCCTCGGCTGCCGGCGGCGGGTTTACGCGCACGGGTATCTGCACAATCGTTGACATGAATTCGCTTGAAGTCGAGGTTGAAGTGAACGAATCTTTTATCAGCCGGGTCAAACCGGCGCAGAAGGCGAGTGCAACGCTCGACGCCTATCCGGAGTGGGAGATTCCAGCATCGGTGACAGCGATAATTCCAACCGCCAACCGTGACAAGGCGACTGTCAAAGTGCGCGTCGCCATTCAGACTGGCGACCCGCGTATCTTGCCGGAGATGGCCGCAAAGGTGATTTTCTACGACGCCGCAAATCCACCGGCATCCAGCCCGCAAGGAACCGCTCCATGACAGACGCGCTCATCGTCATAAAAGATGCCGGCAAGCGCTATATGCGCGGCAAGCAGAGCGTGCAGATTTTCGATCATCTCGACATGACCATCCCGCGGCAGGATTTTGTCGCGATCATGGGGCCGTCGGGTTCGGGCAAGACGACGCTGCTCAATCTGTTGGGCGGGATCGACCGGCCAAGCGGCGGTGTGATCGAGTTCGACGGCAAGCGCATGGACGATCTGAATGAGAGCAAACTCGCGGCGTTTCGCGCGGGCAATGTCGGGTTCATTTTCCAATTCTACAACCTGATGCCGATGTTGACGGCGACGCAGAACGTGGAACTGCCGCTGTTATTGACCAAACTCGGACCCAAAGCGCGGCGCGAGCGCGTGAATACCGCGCTTGAGATCGTAGGGCTTTCAGACCGGGCGCGGCACAAGCCGTCCGAGCTTTCGGGCGGTCAGCAGCAACGCGTCGCCATCGCGCGGGCCATCGTGTCGGACCCGAAGCTGCTGCTCTGCGACGAGCCCACCGGCGACCTCGATCGCGAGACGGCGGGCGAGATCCTGTCGATGCTGCAAACTTTGAACCGCGACTTCGGCAAGACGATCGTGATGGTGACGCACGACCCGGAAGCCGCGCGCTACGCCAAGCGCGTTCTGCATCTGGACAAGGGTCATTTCAGCGAGAAGGATCTGCGCCAATGACCTTTCTCGACCTCGTCCGCAAAAATTTGTTTCGCAAGAAGCTGCGCACGATTTTGACGGTGGTCGCGATTGTCATTGCGTTCGCCATTTTTGGCGTGCTGGCGACGTTTCAAAACGCGCTCAACGCCGGTGTCGATACGGCCGGCGCCGACCGGTTGATGGTCACAAACAAGATCAACTTCACGCTGCAAATGCCAGTGGCTTATGTGCAGCGCACCCGAAGCGTCGAAGGCGTCAAGCTGGTGTCGCACGCCGACTGGTTCGGCGGGTATTTTCGCGATCCGCGCATCTTTTTCGCGGCCATCGCGGTCGACCCTCCAACCTATCTTGACATCTATCCAGAATACCAGCTGCCGCCCAAGCATCGTCAAGCGTTCCTGAGCAATCGCACCGCCCTGGTCGCGGGTAAGGCCGTCGCCGACCAATTCGGCTGGAAGGTGGGCGACCGGATTCCTCTGAAGAGCAACATCTTTCAGCAAATGGACGGCTCCGATTCCTGGGACTTTACTTTGGCCGGGATCATCAAAGGCGAGAGCGCGCGGATCGACACGAACTTTGTGCTCTTCCACTACGACTACTTCAAGGGCACACGAAGCTTTGGCGGTGACACGATCGGGTGGATGATCATCCAGACGCGGAGCGCGAAAGACAACGCCCGCGTCATGAAAGAGGTCGACAGTCTGTTTGCGAATTCGCCATTCGAAACGGAGACGCAAACGGAGCAGGCCTTTGCCAAAGCCTTCATTGAGCAGGCGGGCGACCTTGGGTTCATCATCACGGCCGTTGTCGGCTCCGCATTCGCGACGATCCTGCTTATCGCAGGCAATACGATGATGCTGACCGTGCGCGAGCGCACGAACGAGATTGCGGTGATGAAGACGTTGGGTTTTGCGTCGGAGCGCATCTTTGCGTTGGTGATCGGCGAGTCGCTGCTGCTCGCCGTCATCGGCGGGGCGCTGGGCGTTTTCATCGCGTGGCTTTCGAGCTTCGCACTGCAGAATGCCACGGGCGGGACGTTCGGGCCAATGACGTTTACACCTGGGATCGCGATATGGAGTGTCGTGTTGATGGGGCTGCTCGGTTTGCTTACCGGCTGGCTACCGGCAGTACGCGCGATGCGTATCAACGTTGTCGCGGCACTCGGAGGCAAATGAGCCATGGGACGAACGTTGAACCAGATTGCCGCCGTGACGATGATGAATTTGCGCTCCATCCCCGGGCGGCTTTGGATATCGTTGTCGACCGTCGTGGCGGTTGCCCTGGTCACTAGTGTGTTGCTTGCCTTTCTCGCGATGGCGAATGGCTTTCAATCCACCGTGCAAGGGACGGGAGCGGCCGACGTCGCGGTCATGTTGCGCAAAGGCAGCGGCAGCGAGCTCAACTCGACCATCTCCCGCGAGCAAGCGCTGCTGCTTGAAGACGCGCCGGGCATCGCTAGAGGCGCCGACGGGAAGGCGCTCGTCTCACCGGAGCTTTACGTCGTCGTTGACGGGATAAAGAAGTCGAGCCGTACGAAGGCGAATTTGCCGTTGCGTGGCCTGAGCGCGCGCGCCGATCAGGTGCGCCGCGGTGTCAAGGTTTCGGCCGGGCGCATGTTCCGTTCCGGCACGAACGAGCTGGTCGTCGGGCGCGCCGTGTCACGGCAGTTCGAAGGGTTCGAACTTGGGCGGACCATCAAGCTTGCATCACAGAAATGGACGGTTGTTGGCGAGTTCGAGGCCGGGGGCTCGGTGTTCGAATCCGAGATTTGGGCGGACGTCGCTCTGCTTCAGGGTCTCTATCAGCGCGGCAGTACGGTGCAGACCGTGCGCGCCAGGTTGCGGGACCCGACGAGCTTGGCTGAGCTTAAGAAATTCTCGGAAAGCGATCCGCGGTTGAAGCTCGATGTGCAGGCAGAGAACGCCTATTACGCCGAGCAAGGCAAGGGCATGAGCGACATCATATTGTATCTGGGATGGCCGCTTGCGATTGCGATGTCCTTAGGGGCACTCGCGGGGGCGCTGAATACGATGTACGCGTCGGTCGATGCGCGGATGCGCGAGATCGCGACGCTGCGCGCCATTGGCTTCGGCGGAGCGCCCGCGTTCGTGGGGACGATGGCGGAGTCGCTTCTGCTTTCGGTTATCGGTGGCGTGGTGGGCGCGATTGCCACGTTCCTGCTGTTCGACGGGATCAGCGCGGCGACACTTGGAAGTAATTTCACGCAGGTCGTGTTTTCGCTGAAGCTGACACCGGCGCTGGTGTTGCAGGGCGTGATCCTGTCCCTCGTGATCGGGTTTGCGGGCGGTGTGTTCCCGGCCTGGCGCGCGGCGCGGGCGCCGTTGCTGGCGGCGTTCAAGGAGCGGTGATCAAGGCTGCTTGACGTATTGGATGAAGCCCGCATTCGTCGCGAGGCGGTCATAGAGGTGGCGGGCGGTGGTGTTGGTTTCGTGGGTCAGCCAGTGCACGTTGGTGCCGCCTGATTTCTTCACGACGTGATAGACATGCTCGATCAGGGCGCGGCCCATGCGTGTGCCGCGCGCTTGCGGTTCGACGTAGAGATCCTGCAAGTAACAAGACGGGTCATCGAGCCAGCCTGAGCGATGCAAGATGATGTGAACGAGGCCTTTGGGCTTGCCTTCGTGCACGGCGAGAAATGCAAACATGGGCTCGTCCCGGTCGAGGAAGCGGCTGAAGGTCAGGTCGTATTGCGACTTGGGCAGGCTGGTTTTGTAGAATTCCAGATAACCGGTCCACAGACGGTCCCAATCGGCGCGGTCACCTGAGGCCAAGGGACGAAGTGTCAGCGGGCCGGTGTCGCGGGTTTCGGCGAATGCCTTAGCGTCAAGACCGTAATGCGATGTCATGGGTTGGCTCCATCTGGACGACCGGGTCAGTTGTGGTATGGCAGTCCTATCAAGTCTCACCACTGAGGCCAAATCCCATGTCGAAACTGACTTTGTACGAGCATCCACTGTCTCCCTATGCGCAGAAGTGCAAAATCTCGCTTTACGAAAAGGGCGTTTTGTTTGATCTGAAGACGCCGGCTGCCATCGGCACCGGGCAAGTCGATGCGGCGTTTCTGGCCGCGAGCCCGCGCGGGGAAGTTCCGGCGCTGGTGGATGGCGATTTTACCGTGTTCGATTCCACCGTCATTCTGGAATACATCGAAGACCTTCACCCAACTCCTTCGATGTTACCGCGCGATCCCAAGCTGCGCGCCAAGGCGCGGATGATCGAAGATGCGATGGACACGCACTACGAGCCGATCAACTGGGGCATGGGCGAGTTGCGCTGGTTCAAGCGCGCGGAGGGTGAGCAGGCGCGGGTGATCGAGGTCAGGGCCGCCGCGCAAGCACGCGACTTCTATCGGTGGCTTGAGCGGCAACTGGGCGATGGTCCGTGGTTTTGTGGTGACAGTTTCGGCTGGGCGGACCTTTCGGTTATTCCCTATATCAATGGATCGTCGGGGCTTGGAATTGGCCCGGCGGTGGCTTCGAAGCTTGGTCAGTGGCAGGCGCGGGCCAATGCGCGGCCATCGGTTGCCAAAACGGCGCAGGCGGCGGCTGACTCCATCAAGGGCATGGCGATGGTGGGTGAAGCCGTGAAGCAGCGCCTGTTCAAGCGCGAATATCGCGACCACAGGCTTGAATGGATGATCAGGTCCGGTGGGCTTGACGTGGTGCTGGAAGGCATCAAGGCCGACACGATCCGCTTCTCCAACGAATTCAGGTGAGACATATGCACGAGATCATTTTTCATCATTATGCCAGCTCCCCGTTTTCGGAGAAGGTCCGCGTCGTTTTCGGCATGAAGGGCCTTTCGTGGCGCTCGATTGAAATTCCCAACATGATGCCCAAGCCCGATTTGATGCCGCTGACCGGCGGGTATCGAAAAACTCCGGTGATGCAGATTGGTGCAGATATTTTTTGCGATACGCAGATCATCATCCGCGAGCTGGAGCGCCGCTTTCCCGACAGGCCGGTGGTGCATCATGGTGGCCTATCTTACGCGATGGCGTTCTGGTCGGACCGGCCGTTTTTCCAGGCCACCGTGCCCATCATCTTTGGCGAAGTCGGGCCGATGATCCCAGAAGCCTTCAAGAAGGACCGCGAGATGATGTTTCCCGAGCGGCCGTTCAACTATGAGCAGATGAAGTCTGCCTCGCCGATGTTTCGCGATCAGTGGCGCGCGCATGTGGCGATGATTGCGGATTCGCTTGCGCCCGGCTGCCGGTTTCTGGCCGGCAATGAGCCGACGATCGCGGATGCGCATTGTCACATGAATATCTGGTTTCTGCGGAATACGCTGGCGCCGGTTGCCGATGCGCTTCTGAAGGAGTTTCCGGCGGTCAGTGCCTGGTATGAGAATGTGAAAGCGCTCGGGCATGGTTCTTTAACGCCGATGGATTCCAAAGAGGCGCTGGCGGTGGCAAAGACTGCAACTTCCACGGCGATGGCTGTTGGCGATCCGCATGATCCCAATGGCCGCAAACCGGGTGATCGCGTCAGCGTCATGCCGGACGACTATGGGCGCGACGCAGTCGTGGGGGAACTTGTGTTTTCCAATGCACACGAGATTGCAATCAAGCGAAACGATGCTGCGGTGGCCGATGTCGTAGTGCATTTCCCGCGCGCGGGATTTCTGGTTATGCCGGCCTAAAGGGGAATGCGAGATGAATGTAGCTGAGAAAATTCCGGTGATCGTTGACACCGCGAGCGGGAAACTTGAAGGCGTGAAGCGCCTTGGCGTGAGTGCGTTCAAAGGCATTGTCTATGCGACTGCCAGACGCTGGCAGGCGCCGCAACGCGAGAAGGCCTGGGCGGGCGTGCGGGCCGCAACCCGCGCGGGCAACATGGCGCCCCAGAATCCGACCGCCTTGCAGGGTCTTATCGGAACTTCCGGGGGCGAGATTGGCGAGGATTGCCTGTCGCTGAATGTCTGGACGCCCGCGTGTGACGGGGCGAAGCGGCCGGTGATGGTGTGGATCCATGGCGGCGCATTCGTGACGGGCGCGGGAAGCCTCGGGCTCTACAACGGAACGCCACTGGCCACGACCGGCGACGTTGTGGTGGTGACGATCAATTATCGTCTGGGCGCTTTTGGTTTCCTGCGGCTGGCAGAAATTGGCGGCGGGCGCATTGCGTCGACCGGCAGCGAAGGCCTGCAGGATGCAATCATGGCACTGGAATGGGTACGGGATCACGTCGGTGCCTTCGGTGGCGATGCCGCCAATGTCACGATCTTTGGCGAAAGCGCGGGTGGCATGGCGGTTGCGGCGTTGCTGGCAAGCCCGCATGCGCATGGGCTTTATCACAAGGCGATCTGCCAAAGCGGCGGGGGACATATTGGGCATACGCCTGCGCACGCTAGCAGGATCGCCGATGTGCTTCTGAGACATCTGGGCGTGGGGGTGGCTGAACTTGAAAGCGTGCCGGTTGCGGCGTTGCTGAAAGCGCAGCTTGACCTGCTGGGTGAAATCGACTCGCAGCAGGATCCGCATCAGCTTGGAACGCTCGCCTTTCAACCGGCCATCGACGGCAGTGTGCTGACCCAGCGACCCATCGATGCAGTGCGCGGCGGGTCGGCGAAGGCTGTGCCGCTGATCGCCGGTACAACGACCGAGGAGTGGAAATTGTGGACGGCGCTTGACTCGAACATTCAGGCAATGGACGAGGCCAAGCTTGAGCGTTGGGCTGAACGCATGTTTGGCAATCACGCCGCGAGCCTGCTTGCGGCAGATCGGGACGGTTCGCCCTATGAGCGTTATGTGTCGATGCAGACTGATCGCGCGTTTCGCGAACCGACCTTGCGCCTGTTGACAGCACAAGCGGTGCAAGCGCCGGTCTATGAATATGTGTTCGACTGGCGCTCGCCCGCGCTTGATGGCGCGTTCGGTGCCTGCCATGCGCTGGAGCTGGGGTTTGTTTTCGGATCGCACAGCGCCAACGGGCCCGACAAATTTTTCGGAACCGGCGCAGAAGCGGATGCGCTGAACCTCGCCATGATGCAGGCCTGGACGTCGTTCGCGCATACGGGCGTGCCGCGTGCCGATGGTGCCGAGGCGTGGCCGAAATGGTCGAAAGCGGCACCCGCCGCCATGTTGTTTGGCGCCGATTCGCGCTCCGCGCATGTGAGCCGGTTTGAATTGCCTGCCGCGTGGGCGGTTTTGCCCGACCAGTTAGTGGGGTCGTAAGAGCGTCCATACAATTTGTATATACGAAGGACGAGGGTCTAGGCCGCTTTCGCTTGGGCCGCTTTATCGTTGCGCAAAAGAAGCTTTTGCGCGAGGTCGAGGCCGATGACGCGGTGGAAAACGCCGGCGACGAGGTCGTCGGTTTGGACCAATTTGCGCAGTTTTTCCATGTCGAAGACGAAGGCGCGGGTCGTGTGTTCGACCGTAACGCTGGCCGAGGCCGGGTTGCCGGAGACGAATGCCATCTCGCCGACGAAGGCGCCGCCGCGCAGATGCGCCACGATGTTGCCCTGCGCCTCCACGACGGCTTGGCCGTTGCAAAGCAGCACGAGTTCGCCGACCGGCTCGCCTTCGCGGGTCAGTACGGTGCCGTGTTCGAAGATGCGCCCGGCGCCCGCGGCAACCAATCGGGACAAATGCGCGTCGCTGAACCCGGCAAAGACGCCTTGGCGCAAGAGGTGGGCGTGCTCCATGCGCTTGAACTTGCGGCCCTCGGCGACGAGCCAATAGATTTGATAGGCGTTGATGGCGATGAAGACGATGTCCCAGCCGATACCGGCGTGCATCGCACCGCCCGACATCTGGAAGTAGACGATCTCAAGCGACAAGCCGAAAACCGCTGTCACGCGCAGCCAGTAGATGTTCGTGAGATAGTACGAAATCGCGATGAGGACATAGGAAACGTGGCCGGGCACGTCCGCCCAGATAAAGGGTATGTCGTTCATCTCTGCCCCATTTCGTTAGTTCTCCAGCATCACCTTACACTGGTACATCGGTTTGCGCAGCGCGTCAAAGGCCGCGGGAAGCTGGTCGAGGCTGACCACGTCGGTGATCATGTGTTCGACGTCGACCCGGTCTTTGGCGATCATGTCGATGACGAAATCGAAATCGGCGGGGCGGTAGCCGAGCACGAATTGCAGGCAGAGTTCTTTGACCACGCCGATCAGCGGCAGGATCGTGTCCATCTGCTGGCAGACGCCCGCGACCACAATCTTACAGTTGCGCGGGGCCATCATCATGACCTCGTTGATGAGGCCGGGCGCGCCGACACATTCAAAGATGATGTCGGGGGATTTACCCGCGATGGCTTCGACCTGGGGCATTAGCGCTTTTGCGGGATCGACAGAGTCGGTGGCACCGAAACGGGCTGCCATCTTGGCGCGGGTTTCCGCCTTGTCACTGACAATGACGTGGCGAGCGCCAAGGAATTTTGCCCAGAGCATCACCGACAAGCCGACGGGCCCCGCGCCAATGACGAGCACAGTCGCTCCGCGCGGCATCTGTGCCTTGTCGACGGCATGCAAGCCGACAGCGAGCGGTTCGATCATTGCGCCTTCCTGAAAACTCAGAACGTCAGGCAAGAGGTGCGCGCCTGTCGCTCCAATGCGGACATACTCCGCATAGGCGCCATGGCTTTGGCCCAAGCCGACGCCGACGCCTTTTTCGCAAACGCCAAACCCCACTCCGGCGTTGCGGCAACCGGCGCATTCTCCGCAGTAGATGTAGGGGAAGCCTGCGACGCGCTGGCCGGTTTTCCATTTGCCCTTGATCGCCGAACCCACCTCGATGATCTCGCCTGCGAATTCGTGGCCCATGACCGAGCCCGATGGCAGCGGCTGAATGGATGTTGCCTCGGTCATGTGGAGGTCAGAGCCGCAAACGCCGCAGTTTTTGACCTTGAGGATCAGGTCCGAAGGTCCGCATTCGGGGTTGGCGACTTGCTCGATCACCAGGGGTTTTCCGACTTCTTTGAAGACTGCTGCACGCATGGGTCACCCGTGTGTTGTCAATGCCGCGATGGACTGACACTATGCGAGACATTCGACATTGCCAACGCATCTCACAGGATTCCTTTCATGACCATCAAGCTTCGTAACGGTACGTTTCTGGCGCCATTTCATCCCATCGACGAAGACCCCACGCTGTGCATCCACCGCGATCTCGAGTTGATGGAGCATCTGGACCGGTTGGGCTACGACGAGGCGTGGATCGGCGAGCACCATTCGGCGGGCTATGAGATTATTGCCTCGCCCGAGCTTTTTATCGCGGCGGCGGCGGAGCGGACGAAGCGCATTCGCTTGGGGACGGGTGTTGTTTCCCTGCCCTATCACAATCCGTTGACGGTTGCGAACCGGATGATCCAGCTTGATCACCAAACGCGGGGCCGCGTGATGTTCGGCGTTGGGCCGGGCCTGCTACCGTCCGACGCCTTTCAGATGGGGATCGATCCGGCGACGCAGCGCGACCGCATGGTCGAAGCGATCGAAGTGATCCTGAAACTGTTCGCGGGCGAACGCGTGACGAAGAAGACGGAGTGGTTCACGCTGAACAATGCGATTTCGCAATTGCGGCCCTATACATGGCCGCATCCGGAAATCTGTGTGGCGTCGAGTATCACACCATCAGGCGGCAAGCTTGCGGGCAAGCATGGCTTCGGCATGTTGTGCGTGGCGGCGACCCAAAGCGGGGGCTATGACGCGCTGGGGATCAACTGGAAAATCGCCAACGACGTTGCGGCCGAGAACGGGCGCAAGATGGACCCCGAGAAGCTTCGCCTTGTCGGGCCGGTGCACATCGCCGAGACGAAGCAGCAGGCCATGGAGAATATCAAATACGGGTTCCATAAGTGGGCGGAGTACTTCGCCAAAATCAGCCCAACGAACACGGCGGAAGACCGCAACATCGATCCGCTTGAGCGCGGCATGCGCGATGGCGTCATCGTGGTTGGCACGCCCGACGACGCGATTGCGCAGATCAAGCGCCTGCAGGCCAAACAGGGCGAGTTTGGCTGCTTCCTTCAGCTGGCGCACAACTGGGCGACATTCGACAATACGAAGAAGTCGTTCGAGCTCTGGCAGCGCCATGTGACACCGGTGATCAACGGCGCGAACGTCAATCGTGCCGACAGCTATAACGACGCGACGGTGCACTCGGATAAGTATATCGGCGCGGCGATGGGGGCCGCGATGGCGACAATCCAGAAGCACGCGATCGAGCAAGCGGCGAAGGACAAGAAATCAGCGGCGGAGTGAGCTTGCTGCCGCTCTGTGCTAGAAAATGGGGGGACGTGCCAATGTTGAGGTTTTTGATATTTGCGTTTGTGTTTTTTGCAACGGCCGCGGCGTCTGACGCCGCGACCTGTCCGACGCCATTGCTGCAGACATTTCAACTTGAGTCGAACTCGGCGGGGCAAGTGTACGTCCCGCTTACCGTCAATGGACACACGTCGAAAATGCTTGTTTGCACGAATTGCGCATGGAGCATGTTGGGAGAGAAATTTCTCGAACGCACCGGGATTCAAAAACGGCAAGGTAACGTCGACTACATCATTCCCGACGGCAGCAAGTTGGCTTACACCGAGTTAGTCGAATTGAAGCTCGGCAACATACCCTTCAGAAGAAAAGTTCAGTTCCTGGTTCATGAAGGTTCGGGCGAGACCGGGGCATTGGGTCTGCATATTCTGCGCTTGTTCGATCTGGAAATCGACGTTGACAAGAAGCTCGTGTCTTTTCATGGGTGGAACGAATGTGGACGCCCGAAGGGAGACTGGGCAAGTGGCGCGGTGGAGTTTCCGTTTCAAAGACGTGATGAAGCTCTGAAAACGATTGTGGACGTGAATGGAAAAGCGCTTGAGGTGACAATTTCAACCGGCCTGCACACCAGTTCCATTTCCATGGGGCTTGCGACCCGCCATTTTGGGCTCACCCCCCGGTCGCCGGGCGTCAGGAAAATCGATGACGCCAGATACGAATATTCTCTGCCTGAGTTGTCGATTTCCGGCATTCGCCTTGAGAATGTTCCGCTGGAGATTGTGGAGACTGAACGGCCCGGGATCGATTTGGGAAGCCATGAACTCAGTCAATTGCATCTCTACTTTGCATTCGGCTCGGACAAGCTCTTCGCCACAAAATCCGAAATACGTACGCGTGTAAGGTGACGGCTAAAGCCTGATCTCGCCCGCAGCGATGCGGTCGTGGAGTTCTGGGGTCATGGTGACGTATTGGCTGGTGATGGGGTCGAGAAAATAGAGCGGTTCTGAGATCATGCGCGGATCATAGCCTTCTTTCACCAACTCAATTTTTCTGTGCTTGAACGTGCCGGTGACTTCGATTTCACCTTGCAGGCGCAGGAAAATCGGGCGCGAATAGGCTGGCAGATTTCTGTCGAGGTGTTCTTTGAACTTCACCAGATCGGGGAGGCCTGCAACCACGAGTGCCGCCATGCCGGCTTTGCCATCGGTTCCAGGAACTTTGACACCGTAGACATTGGCTTCCTTGATGCCGGGGAAAACCGAAATTGCTTCGGCGACTTCGCTGGTGGCGACGTTTTCGCCCTTCCAGCGAAACGTGTCACCAATGCGGTCGACGAAATAATAATAGCCGCCGGCGTCGCGCCGCAAAAGATCGCCGGTGCGAAACCAGGCGTCGTCGCGCTCGAAAACATTGCGCAGTATTTTCTTTTCGGTGTCGGTGCCCTTGGAGTAACCCTCAAAGCGGCCACGTTCTTCGTCGATCTTGCCGATCGCCTCGCCCACCTCGTCGGCATGGCTTTCAATACAAAAGCCGTCCGGGCCGCGTATGGGTTGTTCGTGTTCGATATCGAAGCGGACCAGCCGCGTTTTCAAGACGTTGCGCATGTAGCCTGGAATACGGCCGATGGCGCCGGCTTTGCCGTCGGCATTTACAAGCGCGACGTTGCCTTCGGTGGCACCGTAGAATTCGATGATCCACGGAATGTTGAAGCGGGCCTGGAAGGCTGGCCAAATCTCGGGCCGCAGGCCGTTGCCCATCACAACGCGCAATTTGTGTTTGCGTTCGAGAGGATGGGGTGGCGCGTTCAAGAGATACCGGCAAAGCTCGCCGATATATTCAAACTGGGTGGCGCCATAGCGCTCGCAATCGTCCCAGAATTGGGTGGTCGAGAATTTGCGCTTGATGATGACGGAGCCGCCGACCGTCAAGGTCGAGCCGATGGCGCAGACACCGCCCGCGGAATGATAGAGCGGCAGAACAACGTACATGCGGTCGCGTTCGGTCGATCTCATCGCGACGGCAAAGCTGTGCATCATCGTCTGGATGCGCAGGTGGCTCATGTTTGCGGCCTTGGGCAGGCCGGTGGTCCCGCTGGTGTAAATGTAAAAGCATTTGGCGGCGGCTGTCAGCCCCTGGCGCGCGTCTTTGGGCAATGGCGCGTCTGACTGACGAAGGAGCGCCTCGTCGAGGTTTTCGGCACCCGCCACTGTTTCGCCCGTCGCCCAGACGACCAGCTGTTCCTGCAGTTCGCCGGAACATGAGGCGTAGTTTGCGGCCATCTCTGCGCCCAACACCAGATGCCGGGCACCCGATATCGACAGGCTATGGGCCAGAGCTCGTTCTCGCAGGTTGGTGTTGATGAGGGCTACCGTCACGCCGATCTTGATCAGGCCGGTCCAGGCAAACAGATACTCGGGCCGGTTTTCCATCAACAGCGCGACCGCATCACCCTGCTTGAGGCCGATCGATTGGGCCCAGCGCGCGTAGCGGTTGGCGTGAGCTTCATATTCTTTGTAGGTGTATTTCTTGTCTTCAAACCAGATGGCAACATTGTCCGGGCGCACTGCGGCCCAATGCTCGATGATATCGGCGACCGTTTGGGGGGACTCTGGCTTGATCTTGCCGACCCGGCGCAAGAGCCTGACGATATTACCGACAAACCGCACTTCACGTGCGGCCGCGCTGAAAAGGCTCACCTAAAATTTCCCGTAACTGGCAATGAATGAAACGATGTTACGTGCGACTTAGAAGGTCAAACACTCCCGGGTCAAGATGATATGATCGGAATATGAGCGAACCCGGCACACTCTGGCAGAACGCGGCAGAGCTCGATCTTACGGGCTTGAAGTGTCCACTGCCTGCGTTGATGACGGAGAGAGCCCTAAAGCGAATTGTGCCGGGAAGCCTGATGGCGGTGACGGTGAGCGATGCGCTGGCGCCGCTCGACTTGCGCCATCTGTGTGAGCGCGACGGCCATGAGGTTATCGATGAGGTCCTGAAAAGCAACGGGGCCAAGCGGTTGCTGATCTGCCGCGGGCCCCGTCTGTAAATGGGACATGATCAGACAGCGATTGCCAGAGCCGTCGAGCCGACGGTGAAGAATGAAAGGCCGAGCAATGATGCGATGGCGATGGCTGAAATCTGGACAATGACGGTGAGCGTTTTCATAGCGGTTTTCCTTGTATGCGGGCTTGGGGTTTGTAAGCTAGGGATCTAGTCTTGGTGGCGTTACGCCACCCCGGCTGCGGGAACTGCGAGTGCGAGCATCGCGTAGAGTGCGATTGCGACTGCGGACCATTCGATCATGGTGGTCATCGTTTTCATTACCTTCTCTCCTTTTGTGCCTTGCTCGCTTTCAAGTTCTGCGGGTTCGGTCTTTTCTGCCTCGGTAGCTAGTATGTAGTTGGTACTATAGCCAAATCAACTGCATTAGCTGCATGATAGGTCTGCTGGTGGCGCATGCCTCAGCCCTTTGCTAAAAAACTACAATAAATTCAATTAGTTATCCATTTTGGAACTTTGACCGGGCGTTAATCTTGTTCACAAGGCTGAGATAGGTTATTTAATGACTGGATAGTTATTAACTTTACCATGACCCAGATTGAGCGATCCCAACGATGGCAACGCCGCAAAGATGCGCGGCCGGCGGAGCTGTTGGATGCCGCGCTTTCGGAGTTCTTTGAGAAGGGCTTTGCGGCGGCGCGCCTTGAAGACATCGCCACCCGGGCCGGGGTCTCCAAGGGTACGATCTACCGCTACTTCGACAGCAAGGAAGACGTGTTCGAAGCGCTGGTTACAGCGATACCGCAAGCCAATGTCGAGGCAATGCGTGCGGCGGCCAGCGACACCTCGATACCGGCGGATGTTTTGCTGGAGCGCCTGTTGCGTGCGGTCGCCGCCATCGCCCGCGATGAGCGGATCATGAAGTTTCCACGGCTCGTCATCGGTGAGGCGGGCCGGTTCCCGAAATTGGCTGACACTTACAAGCGCGAAGTCATATCGCGCGCGGTGGGGATTCTCACGTCCGTGATCCAACGCGGTATTGAGGAAGGTGGCTTGCGAGCGGTGCCTCCGGAGAATGCAGCCTATGCGGCGGTGGCGCCGCTGTTGTTTGTGGCGATCTGGCAAACGACGTTTGAGAGGCCCGATGACACCCCCTTCGAGGCGCAGGCATTTGCCGATCAGCACATAGACAATTTCTTGCGCGGCATGCGGCGGGAGGCAACGTCATGAGACTGGCGCGTGCCGTTGTGATCTGTGCCGCTTTGATGCTGGCTGCTTGCGGTGGCGATAGCGCTCGCGTCGTCAGCGGCTATGTCGAAGGCGAGTATGTTCATATCGCCGCGCCGGAAGGCGGCTGGGTGACTGAGGTGCTGGTGTCGCGGGGTGCGACTGTGAAAACCGGTGATGCGCTGTTCACGCTCGATGCAGAGGCGCAAGTGGCACAGCGCGATCAAGCCGCGGCGCAACTCTCGGTCGCGAAGGCGCAACTCGCCAACGTGCAAAAAGGCCGGCGGCCGGATGAGATTGCAGGGCTCGAGGCCACTTTGGCGCAAGCAAGTGCGAACTTCAACTTGGCGGACGCTGAGCTCACGCGGGCCAGCGACTTGAAGGCGCGTGGGCATGTTTCGCAGAGCTTTCTGGACACACGCCAAGCGCAACGCGAGGCCGTTCGACAACAGTTGAAGCTGGCCCAGTCCAACCTGGCGTTGGCGCGCAAAGGGGCGCGCGACGATGAAATCGCTGCCGCCACCGCGAATGTCAAAGCCGCGAGCGCAGCACTTGCACGGGCCGAGTATGCTCTGAACCAGCGCCGCATTCTGGCCAAGGTTTCCGGGCGCGTTGAAGATGTCTTGCGGCGGCAAGGCGAGTTCGTTCCGCCGGGAGGTGCGATACTTCAAGTGTTGCCGCCGCGGAATGTGAAGATCCGCTTTTTTGTGCCCGAGCTGTTGCGCGCGCGGGTGAAAGTTGGGCTCAATGTCGATGTTAATTGCGACGGTTGTGGGCGCGACCATCGGGCCCGCATCACATTTCTATCATCCATCGCTGAATACACGCCGCCGGTTATCTATAGCGCCGGATCGCGCGAGAAACTTGTGTGGATGGTGGAGGCAGAGCCTGCGAAAGGCGTCCATTTGAGCCCGGGGCAACCGGTCGATGTGACTTTGCCGTGAGCGGTGGGCTCGCCATAGATGTGCAGGGTCTGACGAAGAGCTTCTCGGGCCGCAAGGTCGTCGACAATTTCTCCATTCAGGTTCCGCGTGGGCAGGTTTGGGGCTTTCTGGGTCCAAACGGCAGTGGCAAGACGACGACCATCCGTTTGTTGTGCGGGTTGCTATCGCCGGATTCCGGAAGCGGCACCTGTCTGGGCTATGACATTTTGCGCGAGAGCGCATTGATCAAGCGTCATGCCGGATACATGACCCAGAAATTCTCGTTCTATGAGGATTTGTCGATCCGCGAGAATCTGGATTTCGTCGCCCGCATCTATGCGATGGACAACCGCACTCAGGCTGTCGACCAGGCGATCGAGCAACTGGGGCTCAAACAACGCGAGCAGCAGTTGGCTGGCACTTTATCCGGCGGCTGGAAGCAAAGGCTGGCACTGGCGGCCTGTATTCTGCACCGGCCGCAATTGCTGTTGCTGGACGAACCGACGGCGGGCGTCGACCCGCAGGCGCGACGCGACTTCTGGGATGAAATCCATCAGCTGGCGGCGCAGGGCATGACCGTGCTGGTCTCCACGCATTACATGGACGAGGCCGAGCGCTGCGACCGCATTGTCTATCTGGCCTATGGCACGATTCTGGCGCGTGGCACCGTCGGGGAAGTCGTCGCCAAATCAAAATTGCATACATGGATCGTCACCGGCGCGGATGTGAAGGGGCTGGCGGCTGAACTTGGAGCCGTGCCAGGCGTGGATCAGGTGTCGGTATTCGGGGTCACCTTGCATGTGAGTGGCGCTGAAGCCGCTCTGCTTGCGGAAGGCATCGCCCCCTTCCGGCAGCGCAGTGAATTTGTCTGGGAGAAAACTTCGCCAAGCCTTGAAGATGTGTTCATCCACTTGATGGCGCCCTATCGCGCGCGGCTGACGGGATGAACACGATGGTCGATGTCTCGTTCGCCCGCATTAAAGCCGTGTTCCTCAAAGAACTCATTCAAATGCGGCGCGACCGCCTGACCTTTGGCATGATCCTGGGTATCCCGGTGATGCAGCTCATTCTGTTTGGCTACGCGATCAACAATGATCCGAAGCACCTGCCCACGGCCGTCAATATCCAGGACCCGAGCATCTATTCGCGCACGCTGGTGCGGGCGCTGGAGAACACAGGGTATTTTCGTGTCGAGCATCTGGTGAAAGGCGAAAAAGACGGCGAGGCGCTTTTGGCCAACGGCATTGTCGCCTTTGTTGTCACTGTCCCCGCATCGTTCTCGCGCGAGCTGGCGCGCGGCGATCGCCCCAGTATATTGATCGAAGCCGATGCCAGCGATCCGGCTGCGGGGGCAAATGCAATGTCGGCGGTGTTGCAGCTGCCGGGTGTTGTCTTCAATCACGATCTTGCAGGCGCCCTTTCAACCCTGCGCGCAACCCCTGCCCCCTTCGACGTGATTGTGCACCGGCGTTACAATCCCGAAGGCATCTCTGCCTTTAATGTGGTGCCCGGGCTGATCGGCGTGATCCTGACCATGACCATGGTGCTGATCACGGCGCTTGCGGTGACGCGCGAGGTGGAGCGCGGGACCATGGAAAATCTGCTGGCGATGCCATTGCAACCGTTCGAGGTGATGGCTGGCAAAATTGCACCCTACATCGTGGTTGGGTATTTGCAGGTGACTGTCGTGCTGATCGCCTCACGCGTGCTGTTCGACGTGCCGATGCTGGGATCGTATTTCGACCTCTCCGTCGGACTGGCCGTTTTTATCGCCGCCAATTTGTCGGTGGGGTTTACGATTTCAACGATCGCTGCCAATCAGCTGCAGGCCATGCAGATGACGTTTTTCTTTTTCCTGCCGTCGATCATGCTTTCGGGCTTTATGTTTCCGTTCCGCGGGATGCCCGAGTGGGCGCAGTGGATCGGCGAAATTCTTCCCAACACGCATTTCATGCGCATTGTGCGGGGCGTGATGCTGAAGGGCAATGGACTGGCGGACATGGTCAATGACTTGTGGCCGCTGCTGGCGTTCATGCTGGCGGCGATGGCAATCGCGCTGCTGCGCTATCGCCGGACGCTGGACTGAGGGGGGAATGCGGGGGGGGGCGGTGCTTCGGAGCGGATCAATCAAATAATTATTGCGTCCCCAGGTCTTCAGGTCTTCTGTTCTCGTCTTCCCATAAATTCCCGCGCACGATCCGGGCTTGACAGCAAAATTAAAGACTTCCACCATTAGATAAGTATAGGAAGAAAATGCCATGAGTCTCAATATCAAGGACACCAAGACCGACAGACTGGCGCGCGAAGTGGCGGAGTTGGCTGGCGAGTCGATTACGGAAGCGATCCGCCGCTCACTCGAAGAGCGTCGCGAGAAATTGAAGCGGCGCCGCAAGCGCCGGAGCCTGGCCGAGGAATTGGACGAGATCGGCGCACGCTGCGCGGCGCTGCCCGACCTCGACAAACGTTCGCCGGACGAAATCCTCGGTTACGACAAAAAAGGATTGTGGCGCTGATGGTTGTCGATTCGTCGGCGCTGCTTGCGATCCTGCTCGGCGAACCGCGCCATCGCGCCATGACCAAGGCGCTGGAGCACGCGGACGAAAAGCGCATCCCGGCGGTGAACTTCCTCGAGGCATCGGTTGTGATCGAAACGCGGAAGGGTGCTGCCGGGTTGATCGAACTTGATCGCCTGATCGAATTGAGCGGCATTGAGATTGCCGCAATCGACGAGCGGATCGCGCGGGAAGCGCGTACCGCCTACCGGCACTTCGGCAAGGGCCGCCACCCGGCGCAACTGAATCTGGGCGACTGCTTCGCCTACGCGCTCGCAAAAGTCCTCGATGAACCCATTTTGTACGCCGGCGGCGACTTCGCCAAGACCGACATCCCAGCCGTGTTGTGACGCATTGAATTCGGGGGCTTGTCGGCGCGCCGTCCGGCCATCTTGGCGATTTGGCGTCGCCAAGGTTGACTTCGCGAGTGGTTCGAAGACACGAAGAAATGAAGAATTGGGGTCAGACACCAAAATCAGAGAGGCAGACGAGGAAGGTGCGTCACGCATTTCGCGCCACGGCAAATCCATGATTTTGATGTCTGACCCTAAAAACGATTCCCCAAAAACGATTGAAATGCCTACTCGTTTCTTAGAGTCTGTCCGGAAACATCAGGCGGGATTGCACAGTTTCCGCAACATGAAGCGAATTGATGCGAGCCGCAAGAATGCCAGACCATTGCGGTTGAGGCATTCCCAGTCTTTGGCGAGCCTGCGGCATCGATTGAGCCATGCGAATGTGCGCTCGACGACCCAGCGTTTGGGAAGGACGACAAAACCCTTCTGCTGATCCGAACGCTTGACGATTTCCACGTCGATGTTCTTCAGCGCTTTCTTCATGCCAGCTTGAAACGCCGCGCCCTGATAGCCGCCGTCGGCATAGAGTTTCAGCAGAAACGGATACGCACCAAACAGGCTCGTCATGACCAGAACGCCGCCATCGCGATCATGAATGTCTGCAGAATGTACGATGGCGTGAAGCACGAGCCCTACCGTATCGACAAGAATATGCCGCTTCTTGCCTTTGATCTTTTTACCCGCATCGTAGCCATGCGGATCAATCGAGGCCCCCCTTTTTCAGCGGCTTTGACGCTTTGGCTGTCGATGATAGCGGCGGTCGGGCTGGGGTCGCGTTGCTGCTGCTCGCGGCATCGCTCGTAAAGTGCGTGATGAATGCGATCCAGCGTGCCGTCCCAGGTCCAGAGATCGAAATAGTCATGCACCTTGCTTCTTGGTAGCAAATCCTTTGGGATCGCTCGCCATTGGCACCCGGTCGACAGAACATACATAAGGCCGTTCACGATCTCGCGCATGTCGACGGTGCGCTTGCCGCCACCTGACTTGCCAGGTCGGATCAACGGTTCGATCAGCAGCCACTCCTCGTCGCTCACATCACTGGGATAGCGCAGCTTGCTGCGGTCGTAACGCGCGCGGTTCTTGCTCGTCCACATCAGTGACCTCCGTCGAATCAGGCCACTCCAGTTGAATCACAAGTGATTCATACGATTCAACAATTCTTCGGACAGACACTTAGATGCCTTGACCGATGAGCAAGTAGCGCCACCCATTCATTGTCTGTTCCAGAGAGCACATGCCAAATAGGCCAGCCTGGCGCAGTCTCGATCAGGTGAAGAATGCTCCATGCCAACCCAAACGCATCGTCAGTCTGCATATTCCGGCTGATGCCAAGCCACCATTCCGGTCCATGGGAAGCTGGCGTTCCGGTGGATGGCAAGCCGGTATTCCGGTGGATGGCAATCCACGATTCCGGTGATGCCAATCAGGTTTTTCCAC